>Ga0209018_1000608_pt1 | contig 32547 bp, 27 predicted proteins | sample YNPBryBLVA2012_FD_185814 | JGI IMG/M metagenome (GOLD analysis project Ga0209018, IMG submission 185814) | Anoxygenic and chlorotrophic microbial mat microbial communities from Yellowstone National Park, USA - YNP Bryant BLVA 2012 (SPAdes)... ...
TGCGGAGCTTCATCGGGGCCAACCCTTGGTGTCGATTTTCGCGTTTTTGCCGACACCAAGAGCATAGCCGAATATGTAAGATCATTCAATAGAGCAACTTAGGATAGGAGTGGCGGAGAGGGCGGGATTCGAACCCGCGATACGGTTTCCCGTATACACGCTTTCCAAGCGTGCGCCTTCAGCCACTCGGCCACCTCTCCGGGTCAGTTCAGCAGGGCGGGCGCACTGCGCGGGAATTCCTCTCCAGTGTAGCATCCCCCGGGCTGCGGCTCCCGTTCGCCGGCCGCACCGGCAGGCGGGCCAATGGCGGCGCGGGAGCACATCATGCGATTCGCGCCGTTGCAGCAATAGATGAGGAGGCAAGGACGCGCACCGGGTTGCGGGGCACCTCGTGGCCAGGCGCAAGGCAGAGCCGGGCTGCATCCGAGGCAACCAGAGGATCACGGTTTGGGCGGACCTGCGCAAAGAAGGATCCGGGCGGGAGGCGTGTCCCAAGGATCAACGGGAGCCATCAAGCTCCGGAAGGCGCAGGTCCTGATAAAGGTGGCCACGCACCCGCAGCCACCACTCCGTCCCGCGGGGAGCGGGCTGGCTGGAAGTGCAGAAGTCTTCCCGCGACGACCAACCGCCCACGAGCGGGAGCCGCGCAAGGGGACCGCCGGAGGCGCCTCGGGATTTCTCTCTCGCGATGGCGAGATCCTGAAGCGCGTTGCGAAGCAGAACGGCTCGCAGGTTATCAAGCGCAACACCCGGCGGCCGGGACTCCGAACAGAGCGTGCTGTGCAGGGCCAGCCTCACCGTCTCGTCGGCGCGCGCTTCGACAGGGGGAAGCGAACCGCGCAGCGGAGGCGCTGCTGGAGCGATGGTTTCCATCGGACGCATTTCCATAGGGTAGATCGTCCACCGCCCGCCGGCGTGCAGTTGGATCTCCAGCCGGAAGCGCTCAACGGGCGTGGAGGCGGCCAGGAAGAGGTCCAGCAGGTAGCCTTGTGCCCGCTGCCCCTCGGACAGCGCAGCTTGAACGGGCTGCTCGACGGGCTTGAGCCCATCCGGGATCCACTCGCCGCCACGATTCACATATTCAAGCTGGTAGAGATCCGCTTTCGCCGTGGCGTCGGGGTTCTGTGCCACATAAATGGTGTAGTTTTCGCCCGGCGGCGCCTCCACGGAGAACAGCAGCGAGACCCAGCCATTGCGGACCAGCGCCGGCGAGAGGATCTCGCGCCGCGCCGCGACACGATCTGCCGCGACGACCTCCCCGTCTGGCCGCGGCCGCTGAAATTCGCTGAAGACAGTGATGCGTTGTGCAGGCAGAGCAAGAGCGACAGCGGCCACCAGAACGAAAAGCCGCGGCGAGAGCCGCAGCACGCCGGTTGGCCTTCCGGCCGACGGCCTCATGCCGCGGCCACAGAGAGAGTGCAGACCGGAAACGACGGGCCGGCATGAAATCGTCGGCATTTCATGCGCCCGACGCTCTGCACGGATCGCAAGATGGCCTCGCAAGGCGTTTCCCCATTCCAAACCGTCCGGTTCCATCCCCGGGGAGGCGCCGGGAAGCTTCTCAGCGGGGGTTCCGGAACCTGGATGCTGCGCGTCAGGCGAGATCGAATTTCTCCGGGTGCAACAGGGGATCCGGAGTTACGATCACAGGGCGGCCGAGGATTTCTTCCAGTTCCTCCAGATAATCATTGCTGGTCGACTTCAATTCCCTGGCGACATCCGGATGCACGCGCAGGACGACATTCGGAGTATCGACGACCTTGGCGTACTTCGAAGCCTCGGTGAGGATCTCGCCGATCACCGTCGTGACGCTCTTGACATAGCCTGCGCCCTCACAGGTGGGGCAGGGCGAGCAAAGCGTGCGCTCCAGGGACTGCTTGACCCGCTTGCGGGTGATGGCGACGAGGCCGAAATCATTGAACTGGAGGATCTTGTAGGGCGCCTTGTCCTGGCGCATGGTCTCCTCGAGCGCCTGCATCACCTTCTGGCGGTTCTTGCGCTCTTCCATGTCGATGAAGTCGACCACGATGATGCCGCCGAGATCGCGCAACCGGATCTGGCGCACAATTTCCTTGACGGCCTCCAGGTTGGTCTTGACGATTGTGTCTTCCAGGCGGTTCGATTTTCCGACGAATTTTCCGGTATTGACATCGATCGCGACGAGCGCTTCCGTCTGATTGATGACAATATATCCGCCGGATTTGAGCCAGACTTTCGGCCGGAGGGCCTTTTCGAGCTCCTGGGTGATGCCAAAGGCATCGAAGATGGGTTCGGGGCGGGTATAAAGCTTCACGCGGCCGAGCAAGGAGGGCTGGAAGCGTTCGACGTTGTGCAGCACCTGCTCGTAGAGATCCTCGCTGTCCACCCAGATGGCCTTGAAGCCCTCGGTCAGCTGGTCGCGGATGATGCGCTGGACGATTTCCACGTCGTGGTGGAGCAGCGCCGGGGCGCGGCGCTTTTCGGCCTTCTGCTTGATGTCGAGCCACAGCGTGGCCAGATGCCGCATATCGGCGGCGATCTCCTCTTCGCTGCGCCCCTCGCCCGCGGTGCGCATGATGAAGCCGCCGGGCATCCCCTCGCGGTGTTTCTGAAGGATGCGGCGCAGGCGCTGGCGCTCCTCGTCGGTGGAGATGCGGCGGCTGACTCCGAGATGGTCCACTGTCGGCATGTAGACGACGTAGCGTCCGGGGAGGGCGATGTGGGACGTGATGCGGGCGCCCTTCTGGCCGAGCGGCTCCTTGGCGATCTGGACGATGATCTCCTGCCCCTCTTTCAGCAGGTCGGAGATCGAGGGCTGCGGCGGGCGTTCGCGCTCGGGGCGCTCCGGTGCGGGTTCCCTCACTTCCGCTGGAGCGGGCGCGACCGCCGCAGGGAGCTCGGGCGTTTCCGCGGTTGTGGCGCCGCGCTCGCCGCGCCCCCGGCGGCGGGAACGGCGCGTAATGCGGTGGGGCGCCTTGCCGCCCTGCGCGCGGAGAGTCGCGGTGAGACTGACAGGCATGCGGGCGGGTTCGGGGCCTGATTCTTCGTCGCCGGCGGACGATTCAGTTTCGGCTACCTCAGCGCCCTCTGCTTCCGATTCAAGAACAGGCTGATCCCCGGCTTCTTCAGACTCGGCCGCCACAGCTTCTTCCCCGCTGCGATCCGCCTCTGCCGGGACTTCGGCGCCGGCGGGTTCTTCTTCGGACTCCTCCGCCTCGGCTGCGCCTGTTTCGAGTTCCTCTTCCTCCGTTGCTTCATCCGCGGCAGCGGCTTCCTCGCCCTCCTCGGCGGACACCTCGCCGTTGATCCCGGGTCCGGCCGGAGAGGCTTCTTCAGGTTGCCCGGACCACTCACCAGCGTGTTCGAGCGCCTCGACACGGTTGAGGATCTCCTCGGCCGCATCTTCGGCAGCCTCTTCGAGTTCCTCGTCGGTCAAGGCGGCAGCCTTTGGGGCGGGTTCGACGGAATCCTGGCGCCGGCGGTACTTGGCGAGGGATTCACCGGGCAAGAGGATCAGGTCGTCGGGCGGAGCGGCCGGGGCTTCGGGTTCCTCGGCAGTGGAGGATTCCGCAGGCTCTTCAAGTGTGGCGAACTTGGACTCGGGCAGGCCGCGGCCGGGCCGGCGGCGGCGGCGAGTGCGGCGGGAGCGGCGGTCGCCACGCTCGCGCGGCTCGGCGGGGGCGGCAGCCTCTTCTTCTGCGACCGCGGGTGCGGGCGCCGGCTCCGCCTGCGCGGGAGCGGTGCGGTGACGTCCGCGGTCGCGGGGCCGCCGTTCCTCGGGCACGCGGTCGAATTCGTCGGCGTTCTCTTCGAAGAAGTCCGAGACGTAAAGGAAGCAGTCGCGCTCCAGGCCGAGGTCGACGAAGGCGGACTGCATTCCGGGTAGCACGCGCGTGACGCGTCCCTTGTGGATGCTGCCGGCCAGCGAATATTCGTTGGCCCGCTGAAAATAGATTTCTACGAGCTGGCCGTCCTCGAGGATGGCCGCTTTGGTTTCATGGCGGTTCTGCGTGACCACCAATTCTTTGGATGGCATGCTGCCTTACCTCCACTCCAGTCGCGTGAAAGCCTGGAGGGGAGAGAGGAGGGATCCGATACTCCGGCCAGTTCAGGCGGGAAGGCCCGGCGCTGTCATGGACTGGCCACGGGCCGAAACCTTCCGGTGCAAGAATCTTTCACAGACCGCCGCGCCGGCCGACCCGGGGCCCAAGGGGCGCCACGCATGCCGCAGCCGCGCACGGACGGGAGGCGGAATCACGCCTGCAAAATCTCTGTCCTGGATCTTCACCTGCCGCCGGACCGGCGAACCAGTCCGGCCACGCTCTCTCTTTCCAGATCACGCTGCAAGCCGCCGGAGCCTGACATTGTTGACCAGCCCCAGCATCATGAAAACCGACAACATGCTCGATCCCCCGTAGCTCATCAGGGGGAGCGGAATGCCGGTGACCGGCATCCGCCCTGCCGCCATGCCCGCGTTCACGAGCAGATGGAACAGCAGAATCGAGCAAACACCCATGCAAATACTCATGCCTGCCCGGTCGGGCGCCGCCTGCGCATTCTGGATGATCTGCATCAGAAGCAGGAAGTACAGCCCGAGCACGACCAGGACTCCGACAAAGCCATGTTCCTCGGCGAAAGCGGAGATGATGAAATCCGTGTGGGCCACCGGCAGGAAGCGGAGCTGCGTCTGCGAGCCCCGTGCCACGCCGCGGCCCCAGATGCCGCCAGCGCCGACCGCGATCTTCGACTGGATGACCTGATATCCCTTTCCAGCGGGATCCTTCATGGGATCGAGGAACGTTTCCAGCCGAGCCTTCTGATAATCCTTCAGCGAATACCAGCCAACGGGCAACAGGAGGGCAGCCGCTGCGCCGGTCAGCAGCGCGTGCTGCCACCGTATGCCGCCGAAAAACATCCCGGCGAGGACGATGGGCACGTACGTCAGGGACGTCCCAAGATCCGGCTGGGCCGCTACCAGCCCGCATGGCAAGCCGACAAGCGCACCCAGCTTCACCAGGTCCCGGCCTTCGAGCCGATCCGATTTCAGCTCCGCCAAATACCGGGCTACCAGTAATACTATCACCAGTTTGACAAATTCCGAAGGCTGGAACTTGAAACCGAAACCGAGCGGGATCCAGCGCTTCGATCCCCAGACCAGAGATCCGACGACCGGCGTAAGGATCAGCAGGCCCAGGCTGATGCCATACAGCAGGGGCACTTGTCCCAGCAGCGTGTGGTAATCGATGCGCGCCATGATCCACATGGCGGCGAGCCCCAGGCAGAGGAAAACGGCCTGCTTCCACCAGGCGGAACGCCAGGCGGTGTCCAGCGTGGCGCTATAAATCTGGAGAATGCCGATGGCGGCGAGGGCGATGGCGGTGAGAATGAGCGCCCAGTCGAGATGGCGCACTGAGCGGTAGGCGGCCATCAGCGGCCCTCCCGAGCCGCGGCGGGCGGCTGAAGCCACGCCGAGGCAAGACTGGCAGGCGGACGGGCCAGGCGTTCGATGCGGGCTTTCTTGTCGAACCAGGCTTTGATCACGTCCCGGGCAATGGGAGCGGCCATGTCGCCGTGAGCGCCGTTTTCCCACAACACCGCCACCACGATTTCCGGATTCTCCGGCGGCGCGAAACCGACAAACCAGGCATTGTCATGCCAGTCGGCGGAATCCTTCAGCCGCAGGAGATCATTGGAAGCCAGTTGGGCCGTACCGGTCTTGCCGCACATGGTGATGCCGGGGATTCTCGAGGCCGAGGCCGTGCCCCACTCGTTGACGACGGCGCACATCCCCTGAACGACCTTGCGGACATTGTCCGGGTGGAAGTCCGCCTTGCGCGTGGGCGGCTCCGGCTGCTCGAGACGCACGACATGGGGCCGCATGAAGACGCCGCCAGTGGCGATGCCGCCGATAGCGTGAGCCAGCTGCAAGGGCGTCACGGTGAGAGCGCCCTGGCCGATGGCGACCGAGATGGTCTCGCCCGCGTACCATTTTTCGCGCTGGGTCCGGATCTTCCACTGCGAGGAGGGCACCACGCCTTCCTTTTCGCCTGGCAGATCGATGCCAGTGCGGCTGCCAAAACCCAAGAGTTGAGCATATTGCGCAATGGCGTCGATGCCGAGCCGGTTGCCGACAGCGTAGAAGAACACGTCGCAGCTCTGCGCGATGGCGGTGTGCAGGTTCACCGTGCCGTGGCCGCCGCGGCGGTGGCACTTGAAGAAGCGGCCGTACCAGGTGGCGCCGCCTGAGCAGCGGACGGTGAAATTCTCGTCGATGGCGCCGGTCTCGAGAGCCGCCAGCGCCAGGATCGGCTTGAACGTGGAGCCGGGCGCGAGCTGCGCCTGAAGGGCGCGGTTAAAGAGCGGACGGTAGGGATCCTGGACAAGCGCGGCAAACTCGCGCGCGCTGATGCGGCTGGCAAAGCGGTTGGGATCATAGGACGGCCGTGAGACAAGCGCCAGCACATCGCCGGAACGGGGATCGAGAGCGACGACGGCGCCGCGCTTGTCCTCCATGGCGAGTTCGGCCACCACCTGCAGATCGAGATCGATGGTGAGGCGGAGATCGCGGCCGGGCACGGCCTCTTTGATCCCCAGCACCTCTCGCGTGTTCATGCGGTTGTCGACGCGCACCTGGCGCTGGCCGTCGACGCCGCTCAGGTGCTCGTTGTAGTAGCGCTCCACGCCGGTCTTGCCGATCAGGTCGCCCGGGTTGTGGTGCGCCCAGTCGGCCGAATTCAGCTCGGCGTCGCTGATCTCGCTCACGTATCCAAGCAGGTGCGCGGCGAGGCCACCCTGCGGATACAGGCGGTATTGGGACTTGATCAGTTCCAGCTCCGGGAAGCCGCTCGAGCCCTGGAAGGACTCGACGAAGGCCAGCTCATCGGGGCTCAGTTCCTCCTTGAGCGGGATGGCGAAGTAGGTGGGCTGGTTCCGGTAGCGCCGCACCTTGGCCTCGAGTTCCGCCGGGTCAAGGTTGAGGCCGAGCGCGATGGGGCGCAGGTGCGACTGCTGGAGGTTCTCGCGCGAAAGGATGAGGCGGTAGGATTCGTGGTTGTCGACGATGACGCGCCCGTCGCGGTCGAGAATCTTGCCGCGGGGGGCGAGAATGGGCAGGCTCTTGATCTGGTTCTGCTGGGCTTTTTCGGAGTAGAACTCCTGGTTGAGCACCTGGAGGTCCCAGTAGCCGAGGGCGAGATAAAGGAAGACGGCGACAACGAAGTACTGGAAGACGGCAAGCTTGCCAGCGGCGAATTTCGCCTCGTCGCGAAACAAGGGGCGGGAAGCGGCGTCAGGTTCCCGTTCGGCGCGCAGATATCGCACGACAATCCTTCGGCCCGCCCACGGGCCTCATTGTCCAGTGTAACGCCTGCCCCCCGGGGCGGCCCGCTATGGCTTCCTCGTGGCGTCGAACACAAGACGGAAGACGCGCAGCACTTCCGCCTGCACCGCCGGGTCCGCCGATGCCAGCCCGGCGGTGACGGCGTCCCTTGCAGCCAGCGCCTGACGGAGCGACTCGTTGTTGGCGTCAGGGCCGGAGGCAACGGCCTCCTGGAGGCGGTCGAACAAAGCGCCCGAATGCCGCCCCGCGATGCCGAAGTTGCGCTGGGCCACCTCATAGAGCAGCAGCGCGGCCAGGTCGCGCAACTGGCTTCTGGCCGCTTCCTGCCGGAGCTGTTCGAGTTCCGCCCGGGCCGCCTGCAGTTCCGAGCGCGCAGCCGAAGCCGCGCGAAATTGCGGAACGAACCCAAGCAGAAACACGGCCAGCAACGCCCCGCCGACGACTATGGTCCGGCGCGATACCTTCGGACCGCTTGCTTTGTCTTCCACCGCAACCTCGCTGTTCAGCGCAGCGCCCGCGCCGAGGCGACCCGGTCAACCAGCTCCTTGAACGTGGCCGGGTCCATGCCTGAACCCTCGAGCATCAGCTTGTAATTGCCGCCGCTGAAGGGCCGCACATTCAGCTCATACGGGTTCGGCAGACTGATCTCGCGGATTTGCTTGAGCTGCCACCGCCGTGAATGGCTCACCGAACCCGTCGATTCGTAGCTGACCTGGTCCGCCGTGACGAGCAAACGGCCATTGCAGGAGCCGAAGCGGTGGTTGTGACGGGCCTGGAACACCTTCGCCCCTTCCGGCGCAGGCGCCTCCGCGGCGCGTGCTTCGGCGGGCGCGGCTGCGCCTCCGCGCGCACTGAACCAGCCGGTGACCTCTGCGGTGTTCCCGTCGAGCACGCGGAAACTCACCCGGCGGGTTTCGCCGGAGCGGTTCCTGACGGGATCCTTGAGTTGCAGCGTGATGACCGCTCCATCTGCGTTCAGGGTCTCGATCGAGGCCCTCGGGACGACGAACGAATCGGCAGGCTGTCCGTCATCGACGAACACCAGATAGTCGCCATAGAGCAGCAATTTGCCCGCGACCTGCCCGAACGGCACCGAGTGCTCCACGGCAAGCGCCCGCCCTGGCGGAGGCGTCTGGCTCAGACAGACAGCAGCAAGCGACAGCAGAAGAATCAAACCGGCCTGTACAGGCATGGATCGGAATCGCTCCCTCATGTAAAAGCTCCTCTTGCAGGGTTTGAGCAACAGTAGCAGAATAGGCGGATATTGGACCCGAGTCAATACAGGTAACAGGGGAGCGCGCAAGCTGCGCTCGGGCGTCCCGCCACGCGGGGCGGGCGGACCGGATCAGGAGGCCGTGATGGATTCCGGGCGCGTCTTCCGCAGCGGCGAACTCGCGGTAGCTGGGACTCTCTGATTCACGCTAACGCTGTTGTGCCCATTCAGACTGGCCGGCGCCGCACCGCCTCCGGATCCGGCAGAGGCGGAGGAGAAGGGGCGTCAACTCGTGGAGGCTCTCCGGCTCGCCACGCTCAAAAAGAAGGAGGGCGCAGCGAGAAAGTTCGTTCAGCGTGCCCGCGCGCTGGCCGAGGAAGGGGCCGATGTCAATGCCAGGGGCGAGCAGGGCCGGACGGCCTTGCACTGGATCGCCATCGGAACGGTGCAATTCCGCGGCCGGGACACGCACCGCGCCTACCGCGAGTTGGCCGAAATCCTGATCGACGCCGGCATCGACGTCAACGCGGAGGACGACTACGGCAACACGGCGCTCGACCGGGAAGAGGCAAACCCGCAGGATGCGCTCCGTTGCGTCCTGGAGCAGGCGGACGCGCAGCGCGGGGTCAGCCACAAGGAGTCTGAGCGGCTGGCCGACTTCATCGGCAGTCTTCGCCAGATGGCGCGAAAGCGTCAGTTCACCGCCCTGGCAAGCACGCTTGAGGCTGACGTGCCGGAGGGCAGGCGCATCTGGGTCCGCCTCGCCAAGCCGGTCCACAGCAAGGACTCGCGGTGCGGAGAGTAGCTGGAGGCCGTGGTGATTGCACCCGCGATGGCCAACGGGAGAGTGGTCTTGTCGCCGGGCACGAAAGTCGAAGACACACTGCTATCGGTTCGCAGCGCGCGCAACCGCTTTGTCCGCGCCGAGACGTGCTGGAGTTCGCGAACTTCATCCATGAAGACGGCACGCGGAGCCGGCTGGCGACGCGCGTGCTTGAAGTGGACAACGCCCGCGAAACCGTCCACCACGGCCGCATTCTCGGCGCTCCGTTCCCCAACGAGGCTGTCGGCAGGTGGACGGTCGGCCTGCGCGGACTCGGCTTTGTGCTGCCTGGAGTTTCGGAGGGGCTGCGCTGGTCGACGCACGCCTGCAATCTGACGCTGGGGCGGGAAATTAATTACAAAGAGGGCGTCGAGATGATCCTGCGGGTGGCCGTTCCCGAGAAGCTGGCGACAAAAGCGCCGCAAAAAGGGTGGAGAGAAATCCCCGCTCCGGCCGATCTCGTCGAACTCGTGCAAAGGCAGCCGCTGCGGGTGAAAACTCCGTCGGGCGAGGACTCCGACATCGTGAACCTGATGTTCATCGGTTCCCGGGAGGATCTGGAGACGGGTTTCCGCATGGCGGGTTGGGTGGAGGCGCGGGGCCTGGGCGCGAAGTCCGGCGTGGTGACGGCGCTCCAGGCCCTCCGCAGGAGCGGCTACAGCGAGGCGCCGTTCTCGCTGCTGCAACTGGAAGGCAAGAACCCGGACTACGAGTATCAGAAGGACCTGAACACGGTGGCCAAGCGCCACCATTTCCGTGCCTTCCGCAGGGAGGAAACCTGGCGCGGGCACGCGGTGTGGGTCGCCTCGGCGACGCATGACATCGGCATCGGCGTCGGGCGCAAAGGCACGCAATGGTATCACCTGATCGATCCGGAGATCGACAAGGAGCGGCAAAAGATCGCCGATGATCTGCTGTTCACCGGCGTTGCCACCGGTTATTCGCTGGTCGAACGCCCCGGCGCGCCGACGCGCGCGGGCAATGCCACCGGCGACGAGCTTCGCACGGACGGACGCATGATGGTGCTGCATCTGGCCGGGGAGCGGAAAGCCGCTCGCACGGCGGCGCTCAGTCCTCGCGCCGGAAACGGTCGAGGAAACTGAACAGCGCGGCGGCGACGACGGCGTTCAGGAACGCCGAGATCACCGTTTGCGGAATGGGGAAATCGACCTGCTGGCCTAGCAGACCGCGGCTGAGCGACCAGAAGAAGAACGCGTGGAAGAGGTAAAAGAAGAAGCCGAGGATGAACCGCAGGACGGGATTCTCGACGTCGAAGCGAAGGCTGATGGAGGCGGCGAAGTAGCAGGAGAGGGTCTTGCTGATGCCGTTCATGCCGAGCGGGTGGGGCGAGAGCGAGTCCTGCGCGAGTCCGATCAGGCATCCGATGAAGGCGCCGGAGGCGGGCTTGCGGCGCATCAGCGCGAAGTAGATGGCCACAAGCAGAGGAAGCTCGAGATAGGACAGCGCCTCCAGAAACCGCGGCACATAGATCTGGAAGAGAATTGCCGCGGCCGGCGCCAGCAAATAGAGCAGCGCCGGAAAACGGGAAGCCTTGCCGCGGACGGCAAGCCCGGCTGTCAGACTGTCCTCGAGGCGGCTCATGGTTGCGGCGGCTCCGCTTTTTTCGGAGCAGGCGCCGGGGCCGTGCCTGCGGGAGGCTCCCGAGTGAAATCGGCGATGCGTCCCTTGACGCCGAGCTGCAAGCCTTGCGACTCGGTGAGGCGGCGGTAGCGTTCGGCAAGGCGGTCTGCATCGGTCATGGCCCCGCCTTTCGCAGCCGGCGCGGGAGCAGGCTCGCCGGAGGCGCTTTCCGGAGGCGGCGGAGGCAGCAGGCTCACGGCTTCTGCGGGAGGCTGATCCGGCGAGGGGAGGATCTGATGCACGCCGTCGAGCACGATGAGCATCTCCTCGAGGCGGTTCTTCAGGCCGCTGGGCTCCACCAGGACTTCCTTCCCGCTGCGGCCTTCGCGGACGAGGGTGACTTGACCGGCGGGGAGTCCACGGGGGAACACGCGGTCCGCGCCTGACGTGTAGAACCATTCGCCCGGCTCGAGCGGATCCTTGTTGTCGATGTGATCCACCGCGCACAGCGCGCCGCCGGTGCCCTTGAGCGAGCCACGCAACCGGCTCTTGAGGGAAATCACGCTGGCTGCGGCTCCTTGCGCCGTGATGAGCTGCACCAGCGAAGCCATCGGGTAAGCGGCGACGACCTTGCCGACGATGCCTTCCGGCGTGATGGCGGCCATGCCGCTTTGAACGCCGTCGGAGGCGCCGCGGTCGACGAAGACCGTGTGGGTTCCGGGCCCCGCGCCGGTGCCGATGACACGCACCGCGAGGGTCTTGGAGGGCGTGCGGGCGCGGAACTGCTCAAGAGCGCGGGCGCGGTCAGCAGAGGCGAGTTCCGCAGCGAGGAAGTGATTCTTCAGCTTCAGATCCTCCAGCTCCCGGCGGAGGCGTTCGTTTTCGGCTCGCAGATCGCCGAGGACGATGTACTGGGAGAGGAACCGGCCGGCGCCGGCGCGCGCGGATTCCAGACCGCGGGCGAGAGGCGTGACGGCAGCCACCGCCCAAACGCGGATCAGCGGCACGTCCTGGCTGCTGCGGATCTGCCAGGCGAGCAGCAAAAGCTGCCCGACGACGAGCAGCAGCAGCACGCTCAGGTTCCGGTAGCGGCCCAGAAAACTGTCCATAGGCCCTGGCAGCCTCGGCGGCGGCGCACTACTCGATGGCGATGCGCCGCAGCAGTTTGAAATCGGTGAGCATGCGGCCGGTGCCAAGCACGACGCTGGCGAGCGGGTCTTCGGCGATCGACACGGGCAGCCCCGTCTCCTCGCGGATGCGCTTGTCGAGGTTCTTCAGCAGGGCGCCGCCGCCGGTGAGGACGATGCCGCGGTCGCTGATGTCGGCGCTCAATTCCGGCGGCGTGCGTTCCAGCGCCACGCGGATGGCGTTCATGATGGTGGCCACGCATTCGGAGAGGGCCTCGCGGATCTCCTCGTCGTTGACGACGATGGTGCGCGGCACGCCCTCGATGAGGTTCCGCCCCTTGATCTCCATGGTGAGCGGCTTGTCCAGCGGATAGGCGCTGCCAACCTGCATCTTGATCTGTTCCGCGGTGCGCTCGCCCACCAGGAGGTTGTACTTCTTCTTGAGGTACTGCATGATGGCGTCGTCCATCTCGTTGCCGGCGACGCGCACCGAGCGGGAGTAGACGATGCCGCTGAGCGAGATGACGGCGACGTCGGTGGTACCGCCGCCGATGTCGACCACCATGTTGCCGGAAGGCTCGGTGATCGGCAGCCCGGCGCCGATGGCGGCGACCATGGCCTGCTCCACCAGATGCACTTCGCTCGCCTTGGCGCGGTAGGCCGAGTCGATGACGGCGCGCTTTTCCACCTGCGTGATTTCGCTGGGCACGCCGATGACGATGCGCGGATGCACAAGCATCTTGCGGCCGTGCGCCTTCTGGATGAAGTAATTCAGCATCCGCTCGGTGACTTTGAAGTCGGCGATGACGCCGTCCTTCATCGGGCGGATGGCGACGATGTTGCCGGGCGTGCGGCCCAGCATCTCCTTGGCCTCCTTGCCCACCGCTTCCACTTCGCCGGTCACCTTGTTGATGGCGACGATGGAGGGCTCGTTGACGACGATGCCCTTGCCCTTGGCGAAGACCAGAGTGTTGGCTGTGCCCAGATCGATGGCAAGATCCGAAGAGAAAAGACTGAATAAAGACCGGATGTTCATGGGGAGAAAACGAAGCCCGCGCGGCAAGGGCCGCTCCGGCGCCGGAGGACGGGGCGCGGCCTCCGGTTTCTACTTGAGCGTACCATAGGCGCGGTATTCCGTCGCCCGGTAGTAGACGAGATCCTTGAGCATTTCGAAGACCGCCTGGAGGGCCTGGCGGTGCCGGGCGCGGTCGCTCATGTCGTGGGAGCGGACATAGGCGGCGATGCGCTCGACGGTGGAGACGACTTCTGGCATGTAGCGGCGCGCGGCAGCCTCGTAGCGGGGTTGGGACGGCCACGCGCCGGCTTCGAGACCCAGCTTGACGTCCACCCATTCGGCGGCCAGCCGGGCGCGGGCGCAGCGGTCGTCTTCGGGAGGAGGCGCGGCGGTTTCCATCAGCGGGATGGCGCGTTCCAGCCCCTCCAGCCACTGCCGGCGGTAGTCGATGCCGCGCTTTTCCATCTCCTTCCGGATCAGGACGTGCTGGGTAATGTCGCCGGTGTGGATGGCGATACAGGCGTGGGGCCCGGGGACGAAGACAGGCGAGGGGAACTTTTCGGCCTTGATCCAGACATGGCCGAATTCGTGCGCCAGCAGCGCCTCTTCGTGTCCCTCCCACAGGGAGCGCAGGGCGCCGTTGAGCAGCACGAACGCCACGTCGCCGCCGGGCGCGCGCTGATAAACCATGGTGGCCTGCATCAGCGCAAACTGCCCGAGGAAATCCGCGTTGGCGAGCCACGGAGCCAGCAGCTCGCGGCGCGGCGTGTCCGCGGGTACCGAGAACCGCCCGCTCGCCTCGTCCTTCTCCGCCACTGCGACGGCAACGGCGACCCCTTTGGATTCGATGTCCGCCTTCCAGGACAGCAGCGCGGCGGAAAGTGCGACGGCGGCGGCCAGCACGCTTTCATTATCGCGTGATGCGCCGGATGGCCGCGGGTGTGCCAAGATGGAGGATCGTGGACGAGCGGCTGTTCTACACCGAATCGAAGACGGTGAAGAGGGCGCGGCTGAACTGCCCGTTTTGCCGCACCGTGGAGGAATACGAGTTGCAATGGCTGGTGCGCCGGAAGAAGGACCGCCTGCCGGCGGGCGCGGACGAGCGCGACCGGGCGAAGTTCGCCAAGGCGCAGAGCTACATGGTTCTGCTGGACGACAAGGTGAGATGCCGGAACCCGCGCTGCGGGCGGACGATCGAGGTTTCCGGCATCAAAACGACGGCGTTTCTGTGATCTCGAGGCGGGCGTTTTCGGCAGCGCTTCCAGTCCTCGCGGCGGCGTGCCGGCGCGGGGCGAAGGGTGGATTTCCGGGCCGCATGTATGTGGCCTCTGCGGGCCAAGCCGTGCTCGGCGTGGTGGACCTGGCGCGGTTCGCCTACGAGCGCTCCCTGCCCCTGCCGTCGCCGGCGTCGACCGTGATGGCGCACCGGGGACTCGTGTATGCGCTATGCCCGCAGTCGCGCGCTCTCATTGTGTTCGGAGGCGCCGACCCCCGTCCGCAAGCGCTGCTGCGGCTGCCCGGCGCGCCGCAGACGGCGGTGCTCCAGCACGGCCGGCTATGGTGCCTGGTGGCGGACCCGCCGCGCCTGCTGCCGGTGGATCTCGAGCCGCTGCGCATGCGCGCGTCCATCGTGCTGCCGGGGCCGCCCGTGAGCTTCGACGTTGCGGACCCGCAGCCACGGGCCTGCATCGCACTGGGGCGCGGAGAGGTGGTGTTCGCGCATCTGGAAACCGGGCTGGTGTTGCCGCCGCGCCTGATCGAAGACCGCCCGGGGCTGGTGCGCTTCCGCTCGGACGGGCGGGTGGCTATTGTGGCGGGACTGGACCGGCGGCAGCTGATCCTGCTGGAGGCGCAGACGCGCGACGTGATGGTGCAGCTGCCTCTGGCTGTCATGCCGGAACGGTTCTGTTTCAGCGCCGACGGTGGCCAGCTGTTCATTACCGGAGAGGGCAGCGACGCGGTGGTGATCGCCTATCCCTACCGCAGCGAAATCGCGCAGACGTCGCTGAGCGGGCGCAAGCCGGGCGAGATGGCGGCCAGCGCCTCGCCGCCCCTGCTGTTTGTCTCCAACCCTCAGGCGGGTTCGGTGACGACGTTCAGCATCGCCGAGCAACGCGTGGTGTCGGTGACCGGAGTGGGCGCCGGGCCGGGCCCCATCTACATCACGCCGGACCAGCAGTTCGCGCTGGTGCTGAACCAAGCTTCCGGGGACATGGCGGTGATCCGGATTCCGGCGATTCCCGTGGACACGCGGAGGCGGAAAACGGCGCCGCTGCTGACGATGATCCCGGTGGGGCCGCAGCCGCGCGCGGCCGTGATCGTGCCCGCCTAGGGGCCGCGCTCAGCCTAGTTCGACGCGCGGGGCGGCCTCCTGCGGCGGCTGCGCCGGGGGCACGCCGCGGTAAAGCCAGTTGAGCACCGGCGGCGCGAGAATCGTGGTCATGACGGCCATGAACACGGCCACGCCGTAGACCGGCTGCGAGATGGCTCCCGCCTTCAGCCCGACCTGCGCCACCACCATGCCCACCTCGCCGCGCGGCGACATGCCGGCGCCCACGCGCGATGCATCCTTCCAGCCGAGCGCCGCCGCGCCCAAGCCGCAGCCGATCCACTTGGACGCCACGGCAGCAACAAGAATCACCAGCGCCAGAACCACCGTGGCGCCGCTGCGGAACACGCTCAAGTCCATCTGAAGCCCGATGGAGGCCAGAAAGAAGGGAACCATCAGCTCGCCCGCGCCCCGCACCAGCGTGTGCAGGTGGTGCGAGGCGGTTTCCGCCAGCGCCATGCCGGCCAGAAACGCGCCGATGATGGCCGCCACCCCCGAGTAGGTGGCCAGCAGGGCCATCAGGAAGAGGAACGTGACGGCCACGGCGAACTCGGCCTCTTCGACGCGCAAGTTTTGCGTCAGCCGGGGAACCACCATGCCGGCGGTGCGCGAGCCGTATTTGGCGACGGCCACGACGAACAGGATGGAGACGGCGGTGGAAGTGGCCAGCCCGGCCCAGTCCAGCCCGCCCGTGCGCGCCATCGAGGACACGACGGCCAGCACGAGCAGGCCCAGCACGTCGTCAATGACCGCCGCTGCCAGAATCACCTGCGCGGTGCGGTGGCTGAGCACGCCCTTCGATGCCAGCACCTGCGCGGTGATGCCCACGCTGGTAGCCACCATGGCCGCTCCCATGAAGATGGATTCGATTTGCGGATGACCGGCGGCCATCATGATGACCCAGCCCGCGGCGAAAGGCAGAATGACGCCCAGAACCGCGGACAGGAGCGCCACCTTGCCCACGCGCAGCAGTTCGGTAGCCTTCACCTCCAGACCGACCTGGAACAGCAGGAACATCACGCCGAGTTCGGCCATCGCGTGCAGCAGTTCGTCGTACTGGATCCAGCCGAAGCCCGAAGGGCCGATGACAATGCCCGCCACCAGCCCCCCGACAATGCCCGGCATGCGCAGGCGCTGGGCGGCCTCGGCCAGCAGCTTCGCGGCGCCAAAGACGATCAGGAGCTTCAGAGGAAGCTTGTCGACATCCCCCGAGGCGGCAAGGACGGCGGGCACGGGCTGTGAGAAGAGCGTCATCATTGAACGTGACGAATGCGCCCCGCGCTGCACGTTCGGGCGGGGAAGACGGCGCCGCGGCCGGCGCGGCTCGCCCTTCCAGTCTATCGAAGCTGCCCGCCCGCTGCCCCCGATACATTTTTTGACTGAGCTTCAGAAGAATTATCTGTTGGATTTCCGGCGTCCGTGCGGTTTAGCATCGGCATAAGCGGGCCGCGTCGGGCCCGCCGCAGCCGCCCTGCATTTCTGGGTTGAAGACGGGCGGCGTTCCTCGCCCCAGTCTGGCAGTCCGCATTCCGAATCCGGCCGGTGCCCCGATCCATCGCGCAGGCGGCCGTCTGCGGAGCAGGTCACTGGTGCGCCTCCGTGGCGAAGCCGGCCCGTGCCTGGCGGGCGGCGCCGCCACGGCGCGGAAAGACGAGAAATCACGGAGACAGGATTGAAGTAAACGGCGATGAAGTATCTACCCATCTTTCTCTTCACAGCCGCGGCCTGGGCGGCCCCGGCGGATGTCAACGAAGCTCTGAAGACGGTCGAGTCGGCTGCCGCGTCGGCGCAGATCGCAGCCGACAACGCATGGATGCTTGCCAGTTGCGCCCTCGTGCTGCTGATGACAGGCCCCGGGCTGGCGCTCTTCTACGGCGGGCTGGTGCGGCGCAAGAATGTGCTCGGCACCATGATGCACAGCTTCATTCTCATGGCGCTGGCCAGCGTGCTTTGGGCGCTGGCCGGCTACAGCCTCGCCTTCGGGGAGGGCAACGCCGTGGTAGGCGGTTTCCAGTACCTGTTCCTGCGAGGCGTCGGCATGGAGCCCAACGCGGACTATGCGGCGACGCTGCCGCACCTGACTTTTATGGCGTTCCAGATGATGTTCGCCATCATCACGCCGGCGCTGATTTCGGGCGCCTACGCGGAGCGGATCAAGTTCTCCGGCATGGTGGTCTACACGACGCTGTGGCTGTTCGTCGTTTACTTCCCGATGGCCCACATGGTGTGGGGCAAGGGCGGGCTGTTCAACGCATTCGCCGGCGGGAAGATCCCGTGCTTCGATTTCGCCGGAGGCACCGTGGTCCACATCACGTCGGGTGTCTCGGCGCTTGTGGCGGCCCTGTACCTGAGGCCGCGCGCAGGATATCTGGAGGAGCCGATGCGGCCGCATTCCCTCGTGTTGAGCTTCGCCGGCGCGTGCCTGCTATGGTTCGGGTGGTTCGGATTCAATGCGGGTTCCGCTCTTGGGGCAGGGCCGCTGGCGGCCTCGGCGTTCGTCGCCACACATTTCGGCGCAGCGGGCGGCGTTGCCGGCTGGCTGCTGGCAGAATGGATGCGCACGGGCAAGCCTTCCGTGCTGGGAGGCATCTCCGGTTGCGTGGCAGGGCTGGTGGCGATCACACCGGCTTCGGGTTTCGTGCTGCCGATGCCGGCGCTCCTGATCGGACTGCTGGCGGGGCTCTTCTGCTACCTCATGGTGGCGGTGGTCAAGATGAAGCTCGGCTACGACGATTCGCTGGACGCTTTCGGCGTGCATGGAGCGGGCGGCACGCTGGGCGCGTTGCTGACAGGCGTGTTCGCCACCAACGCGGTCAACAACGCCCTGAAAGACAGTGCCGGGAACCCTGCGCCTCTGGGGCTGGTGGATGGCAACGCCATGCAGATCCTGAATCAGGGGCTGGGAGCGCTGGTTTCCATCGTCCTGGCGGCCGCAGGCAGCTTCATTTGCCTGAAGCTGGCCGACTGGACCGTTGGACTGCGCGCCGCGCCGGAGCATGAAACCGACGGGCTCGATCTTTCGATGCACGGCGAGGAAGGTTACAGTTTCGAGGCGTAAGAGGGAGGTACTGCCGTGAAGAAAATCGAAGCCATTATCCAGCCCTTCAAACTTGAGGACGTGAAGGAAGCCCTGAAGCAGATCGGCGTCGACGGCATGACCATCACGGAAGTGCGCGGACACGGGCGCCAGAAAGGACACAAGGAGGTCTACCGCGGCCACGAATACCAGGTGGACCTGCTGCCCAAGGCGAAGATCGAAATCTTCTGCCGCGCCGAGCGCGTGGAGGAGATCGTGTCGACGATCGCCAGTGTGGCGCGCACCGGCAAAATCGGCGACGGAAAGATCTTCGTGATGGCCGTGGAGGAGGCCGTGCGCATCCGCAATGACGACCGCGGCGTGGACGCCCTCTGATTCCGGCGCCCGCGCCCTGCTGGAGCGCCGCACACAGGGCGTGGACGCGCTGGTGCGGGAGGCGTTCGTCCTGCATCTGGAGGCCCCCGGCGTGGTCCTGCTGGCCGCCGGGGGCTACGGCCGGGGGCGGTTGTTCCCCTGCTCGGACGTCGATCTGCTGATCCTTTCGGCCCGGCCGTTTTCGACGCCACGGGAGCGCGACCGCACGGGCGAGTTCCTGCGGCGGCTGTGGGACGCGGGGCTGCGGGCGTCGCATTCGGTGCGCACGCCGGCTGAATGCTGCACGATCCAGCCGGGCAACACCGAACTGGCGTTCTCGCTGCTGGACCACCGTCTGCTGGCCGGAGACCCGGCGCTGTACAAGGAATTCGAGCCGCGCTGGCGGCGCTTCCTCCAGACGCGCGGCGCGGAACTGGCGCACGCGCTCTGCTCCAGCTTCCGCGCGCGCCACGCGAGGTTTCAACGCACCGTCTTCCACCTGGAGCCCGATGTCAAGGAGGGGCCGGGGGGACTGCGCGACCTGCAAGCGCGCGAGTGGCTGGAGCGCCTGTGCGGCCTGCGCCCGGCGCCGGAGAGCGCCGCGTCCTTCGATTGCGTGGCGGAGGTGCGGATCTTTCTGCACCACGTGCATGGGCGCGACAACAACGTGCTGGACTTCGATGCGCAGGAGGCCGCGGCGCGCGCCGGGCTTCTGCAGTCGTCCGATCCGGCCTCCTTCATGCGCGCCTGGTACCGCAACGCCGGCGCGGTGGTGCGGACGGCCGAGAAGGCGGTGGAGGAGTTCGAAGCGCAGGAGCGAGGGCGGCTATCAGCGTGGTTCGACCGCCGGAGACGGTTCTCGACTGCGGATTTCACGGTTTCCCGCGACCGCCTGTTTCTGAGGAACCCCGGCCAGCTGGACCACGACCCGGACTTGCCGCACCGTCTGTTCCTGCACGTGGCGCGGCACGGCGTCCCGCCGGCGCGCGAGACCGAGGCGCGGCTGGAGGCTTGTCAGGCGAAGTGGAAAGAGTCCCACGCCCGCAGGCCGGCGGGCGCAGCATTCTGGCGGGAGTTGTTCAGCCAGCCATACGCGGCCGCGGCCGTGCGCGCGATGCGCGCCACCGGATGGCTGGCGGCGGCGCTGCCGGCGTGGGACCGCATCGATCACCTGGTGGTGCCGGACTTCTACCACCGCTTCACTGTCGACGAACACACCAACGTTACGTTGGAGGCGCTGGAGGATCTGCGCGCGGAAACCGCCCCCCCGCGCCGCTTTCTGGCCGAACTGTGGGAGGAGTGCGGACGCGACCAATGGCTGGTGAGGCTGGCACTGCTGCTGCACGACACCGGGAAGGGCTCCGGGCGGGATCATACGGATGAGTCGCTCGCTATCGCCCGCGACTTCCTGCGCCGCGAGGGTTTCCCGGAACGGGAGCAAGCCGCGGTGCTGTTCCTGATTGGCAAACACCTGCTGCTGAGCGAGGCGATGCAGACGCGCGACCTCGCCTCTTCCGAGACGCAGCGGTGGCTGGCAAGGGAAGCCGGCACCGCCGACCGGCTGCGGATGCTCGTGTTGCTCACCTACGCCGATGTGAGCGCCGTCGGCGCCGGGCGGATGACGGCGTGGCGCGCGGCGCAGCTGCTGAGCTTGCACCGGACGCTGCATGCGCGGATCGAGAGCGGACTGGATGAGCCCGCCGACAATGGCGCGGAGCTGCTGGAACGCCTGAGCCCGGCGGCCCGGGCGCTGCTGGAAGGGCTGCCGGCACGGTACCGGTGGGGCCGCGGCCTGGAGGATTTCGAGAGGGACGCGAAGCTGGCGGAGGACGCACGGCAGCGGGAGGCGGCGGCGCGCATCACCCCGGCTGACGGCGCATGGGCCGCGTGGGTGGCGGCAGCGGACCATCCACGGCTGTTCGCCGATCTCGCCGGGGCGCTTTCCTCGTTCGGCATGGAGATCGTGGAGTGCGAAGCCTATACCCACGCTGGCGGGTTTGCCGTCGACGTGTTCCGGTTCGAAGATCCGCACCGCACGCTGGAGTTGAACCCGCCGGAACAGGAACGGCTGCGCGAAACGCTGGAGCGCGCTGCGGCAGGCACGATCTCGGCTGCGGAACTTCTGCGCAGGCGGGCGCCGCGCCGCGCGCCCCGGCAGGCGGCCGCAATGGCCCCCGCCATCACATTCTCCGAGGACCTTTCCGGACAGGCGACGGTGGTGGAGGTGGTGGCGCAGGACCGGCCCGGGCTGCTGCACGATCTGGCGGCGGCGCTGTCGGCGGCAGGCTGCGACATCCGGCTGGTTCTTGTGGATACGCGCGCCCACAAGGCGATTGACGTGTTCTACGTCACTCTCGGCGGGCGGCCCCTGAGCGCGGAAGAAATCCCGCGCCTGCGCGGCTCGCTGGCAGGGGCTTGCGCCAGGCCGTGCGCCTAGAGACAGGACAGCACGGCCGCAAAGTCAGGTGGTATCATGCACGCCTAAGGAGATTGCGCCTATGCATCTGCGGGTACTCTCGTTCGTCCTCGCCGGCGGAAAAGGCACGCGGCTTTATCCGCTCACAAAAGAACGGGCCAAGCCGGCCGTTCCCTTCGGCGGCCAGTACCGCATCGTGGATTTCGTGCTCTCCAACCTTGTCAATTCCGGGCTTCATTCGATCTATGTGCTCATCCAGTTCAAGAGCCAGTCTCTGCTGCAACACCTGCGCGACGGCTGGGAGTTCTCCGGCATTCTGAAAGACCGCTACATCATCCCCGTGCCGGCGCAAATGCGTTCTACCGGCGAGACCTGGTACCGGGGCACGGCGGACGCGATTTTCCAGAACGTCAACCTGATCGAGCAGTCCGAGCCGCACCTGGTGGCCGTATTCGGCGCCGATCACGTTTACCGCATGAACGTGCGCGAGATGATCGAATTCCACGAGCAGAAGCGGGCGCAGGCCACGGTAGCCGCCATCGCGGTGCCGAAGGAACAGGCCGCCGAGTTTGGAGTCATCGAGATCGACGCCGACGGCCGCATCCGGGCGTTTCACGAGAAGAGAGCGGACGCGCCCACCATTCCCGGCGATCCGCAACGCGTGCTGGCCTCGATGGGCAACTATGTTTTCTCCACGCCGGCCCTGCTGAAGTATCTCTACGAGGACGCCCGGGACGAGACGTCGACTCACGATTTCGGGCGCGACATCCTGCCGAAATGGGTGGAGCGGGGCGACGTCTACGCCTACGATTTCAACACGAACCACATCCCGGGCGATCCCGTGGGCGCGCCCGTCTACTGGCGCGACGTCGGCACCATCGACGCGTATTACGACGCCAACATGGATCTGCGCTCAGTCAGTCCTGTGCTGAACCTCTATAACAGGCAGTGGCCTCTGCGCACAGCCGGCTACGAGGATCCGCCGGCGAAGTTCACGTTCGACGATGAGAACCGCCGCGGGCAGGCGATCGATTCCATCGTGAGCGCGGGATCGATCCTTTCCGGCGGCATGGTGCGCAATTCGGTGATCGGCCGCGGGGTGCGCGTGCATTCAGGCGCCGTGGTGGAGGACTCCATCATCTTTGACAATTGCGACATCGGCCGCCGCGCGCGCATCCGGCGGGCGATCCTCGACAAGAACGTGGTCATCCCCGAGGATGCGGTGGTCGGCCACGATGTCGAGGCCGACCGCAAGAAGTACCACGTGACGGAGAGCGGGATCGTGGTGATCGAGGGACGGCGCTCGCGCGTGCCCGTTTCCCCGCTGGAGATCTGAACCGCGGCTGGCGCCGCTTTGCGTCCGCGCGGGCGCGCGGGTCAGCCTTGCGCGCCTTCGCCGGTCGGCCCCGGAGGCGGCGCCGGCGCGGCGGCGGGCTTCGGCTCGGAGGGTTTCTCCTTCTTCGCTTCCTTCTTCGCGGGCGTGATGATGATGTGGGCGAAGCGTCCTTCCAGGCGCGGCTGTCCTTCGACGGAGCCGTATTGGGCAAGATCCCCCGCGAGCCGCATCAGCAGTTTCTTGCCCAGGTCCGCGTGCGCGATTTCGCGGCCGCGGAACTGCACCAGGGCCTTGACGCGGTTGCCTTCGGTGAGGAAGCGGATGGCGTGCTTGAGCTTGAAGTTGTAGTCGTGATCGTCGGTGTTGGGGCGGAATTTGAGCTCCTTCACCTGGATCACGTGCTGTTTCTTCTTCGCTTCCTGCTGCTTCTTCTTCTGCTCGTACTGCCACTGCCCGTAGTCCATCGCCTTGGCGACGGGGGGCTCGGCTGTGGGCGCGACGAGGATCAGGTCGAGCCCCAGCTCCTTGGCCCGGCGGATCGCCTGTTGCGTCGGCATGACCTCGACGACGCCGTCGGGGAACACAGCCCGCACTTCGCGGGCCCGGATCGCCTCATTGACGTTCTCTCTGACTTTGACGCGAGGGCGGGGGAATCTAGGATGCATGCAGTCTGTCTATGGGGGAGTTTGTCTGCCGGATTCCGGCTCTGCTGAAACGGAAAAAGGGCGTCGAACCGGGAAATGACCCGGCGCACGCCCTGCTTTCAGAGAATCCGCGAAATTGGGGAAGCCTCAGAATCTGCTCCCTACCCTCCCAATATACACTGGCCGCCAAATGGCGCGTCAATGCCGTGCCTCCGCCGGGAGCAGATCGGACTCGAGGAAGACCGCGCGCCGGATCACCTTGCGGCCATCGCTCGTGTAAACCACGTGCAACTTGCCGTCCGGCGTCTGCACGGCGCTCGGGTAGGCGAAGGAGTCCTCGCCCTCGGCGAGGTTCTTCTTCCACGGCCAGGTCTTGCCGCCGTCCTCGCTGAGCGCGGCGGTGAGCGGCGTCCGGCGGTTCATGGAGGGATTGTAGACCAGCAGGAGCCTGCCGCTGCGGAGCCGGATCAGTTCCACGGCAGAGTTCGGGTTCGGAAGGTTCGTGTCTCGCCCCTCGGACCATGTCAGACCGCCGTCGTGTGATTCGGCGGCGACGATGAAGCCCCGCTCCCCGGGGCCATAGCCGCCTCCGCGGCGGCAATAGGCAAGCAGGTGGCCGGGAGAGAGTTCCACGGGCGAGGGTTGCAGGTTGCCGTTGGGCGAGCGGATGCGCCCGCCGGGCTTCCACTCGTCGCTGCCAGGGTCGCGGACCAGGAAAAACGAGGATGTCTCAGGCTCGACGCGCTCGCGGTCGCTGCCCGCCTCGTAATAGACCGGGAGGAGCCAGCGGCCGCTCGCCAGAACGATAGGCTTGCCGCGCACCATCCAGCCCTCTTCCAGGCTCAGCAGGCCCGGATCGGACCAGGTGCGTCCGCGGTCGCCGCTCACCTTGGCGGCGATGCGCGAGGTCGACCACGTCGGGCCGAAGCGGATCACGTAGAACAGCCACACGCGCCCCGCAGGATCCTGCCAGCAGACGCCGTTGCCGGTGGAACGGAACGGATCGCGGGCGACGGCCACAGGCGGACTCCAGCGCCTGGCGCCGGCGGCGAGGCGCGAAAGAAAGACGGCTGTGGATTGCGCATACTCGCCTTCGCCCCCGTAATAGACCAGCAGCAAATCGCCGTTGTCGAGGGCACAGAGGGAAGCCGGATGTTTGTAAGGGCCGGTGGGGACCTCCGGACCGAAGATGCGCTCGGTGACGATTTCAGCTGTTGCCGGCAGAAGGAGCAGGACGAGCGGAATCAGAAGGCGCAACGGCACGGGCGTCAGTCCTCCAGCGGGCGCGTGGAGTCGATGAAGGGCCAGCAGAAGGCGCCGAGGAAATAGGCGCCGGCCATGGTGAAGAGGAAGAGGTTCCAGTCGTTGCCGGTATGGGCGAGGATGAAACCGCCGATGGAGGGCGCGAGGATGCCGGCGAAGTTGCCCATCATGTTCATGGATCCGGAGAGCGTGCCCGCGTACTTGCCGCCGACGTCCATGCAGGCGCCCCATGCGCCGGGCATGACCAGGTCGTTGCAAAACGACGCCATGCCCATGGCGAGCATGGCGGGAACCGGGTCCTTTGTGACCGCCGACAGCAGCAGGAACACGCTGGCGCCGGCGAAGCCCGCCGCGCCCATCCATTTCCGGGCGCGGCTCACCGAGCCGAGCCAGACCGAGACGTGTTTCGCCAGAAAGCCCGCAAACATCGAGCCGACCCCGCCGAACAGGAGCGGCAGGATGGCATAGCGGGCGCTGGTCTCCATGTTCATGTGGCGCGCTTCCTGCAAATAGGTGGGCAGCCATGTGATGTAGAAGTACCACGGGTAGGTCAGCAGGAAATACTGCGCCCAGAGCAGCCACACCGAGCCGCGGCGCACCATCTTGCCCCATGGCACGTCGCCGTGGCCGGCGGCGGTCTTTTCGGCGCCTTCGAGCAGGGCCAGTTCGGCGGCGTTGACCGCGGGGTGGTCCTTCGGATTGTCACGATACCAGCGGAAGAAGAAAAACGCCCAGACAAGACCGATGAGGCCGAAGACGTGGAACACGTCGCGCCAGCCCATGTAACGGAACAGCAGCGCGAACAGGGGAGGCGTGAACGCCCCGCCCCAGCGCGCGAAGGACCACATGATGCCCTGAGCCCGCACCCGTTCATGCACTGGCAGCCAGGTGGTGAAGGCCTTGGTCAGGTTCGGAAAGCAGCCCGCCTCTCCGGCGCCGAACAGGAAGCGGACAAACCACATGGAAACGAAGCTCCATGCCCAGCCGGTGGCGGCGGTAAAGAACGACCACCACAGCACGATGCGCATCAGCACGCGGCGCGGCCCCATCCAGTCGCCCATCCATCCGCCGGGGATCTCGAACAGGGCATAGGCAAGGGCGAAGGCAGAGAAGATGTAGCCCATCTCCTGCTTGGAAAAGCCGAGATCCTTCGAAATGAGCGGGGCAGCCTGCGAGATGGCCACGCGGTCAATGTAGGCAAGGATGGCGAGCGTGACGGCGAAGACGACCACCCAGTGTCGGGCGCGCGACGGAGCCTGCGGCGCTGTCATGAGCCCCTATCCCATCACAGGGCGGCATCGTCCTGCAAGGTCGCAGGCTCGCGGAGCCCGGAGTCCATCCAGGCAAGGTAGTCCGGCTCGCCATCGACAACGGCTGCAGCGAGAATTTCCGGCAGTTCGTAGGAATGTTCGGTGCGGATCCGGCGGCGGATGTCCTCGAACAGTCCCCGGCGGGACTTGATCAGGAGGAGCCACTCGCCGCTCTCCTCGACCGCGCCGCGCCACCGGTAGACGCTGTGGATGGAGGGCAGCACCTGCACGCAGGCGGCGAGACGCTCCTCCACCAGAAGGCGCGCCAGCCGCCGCGCTTCCTCTTCCGAGCCGCACGTGGTGGATACGACGATTTTGTCCGTCATTCTGCCTCCGGGGTGTGGACTTGCCGCGCGAAAGGGATTATAAACGAAAGTTAGACGTTTTGTTTCAGCCATGAATCCGCTGGCGCGCAAACTGGGTCTGTTCGCCTTGTGCGTGGGATTTGCCGTGGTGCTGGGCTCCGCGCTGCTGAGGCCGCAGGGGCTGCCGCAGATGATGGAGCGCTACCAGGAGGTGAAGCGGCTGGAGGAAGAGGTGCGGCAACTGCGCGAGCAGGTCCACCGCAAGCGGCACGAGGTGGAGCAACTGAAGGTGAGCGACGAGGCGCGCAAGCGCGCCATCCGCCAGCACCTGAACAAGGCGCTGCCCGGCGAGACGACCATCATTCTGCCGCCCGCCCCGCAAACCGGGGGCGCCGCCGCTCCCGAGCGATAAGGCGGGGCGCGCCGGGCGCCGTGCCCGGCGCGCTGTTCGAAGAGACTTGCCGCGGACCAGTTACTTCAAAGTCACTGCGCGGCCGGTGCGAATGCTCTCCTTGGCTGCGTCCACGATTTCCATGACGCCAGCGTTCAGGTCCAGCGACGTCATGCCCTCGGGCTCGCGCTTCGATTCGATGCAGTGGATCATGTAGGCGATGGGCTCGGCCTTCTCGGGAGGCAGCGCCTGCGCCGGGACCTCGCGCGCCTCCCTGCCCTGCCGCAGTTCAACCGAGCGGCTCGTCATGTAAAGGCTGCCCTTGCGCCCGAACAGCTCCAGGTCCTGAAAACTGCGCGGCAGGTCCCATGAGGCTTCCAGCAGCGCGACGCCCTTGGGGTAGGACAGCACGATCAGGGATGTGTCTTCCACCTTGGGGAACTCGTCGGGGCGGAGGCGGTGCGCGACGGCGTAGACCGAAGCCGGGCGCCCCAAATACATGAGGCTCCACAAGGCGTTGTAGCAGCCGAAGTCGACCAGCGCGCCGGCGCCGTTCTTTACAGGGTCTGTGAGCCACTCGAAGAAATACTTGTTCAGGCCCTTCGGCCCGCCGGGACCGCCGTGGCCGACGATGCCGCGCAGCCTCCAGACATCGCCGATTTCGCCGGCGGCGACGGCCTGCCGGACGGCCTCCGAGGTGGGCCACCAGGCCATCTGGTAATTGCACAGCACGTAGATGCCGTGCTTGCGGGCGAGATCGCGGATCGCCAGGGAGTCCTTGTAGGTGGACGCCAGCGGCTTTTCGAACATCACATGGATCTTGCGCGGAGCGCAGTACTGGACGATCTCGAGGTGGCGGTTGTTCTCGACGAAGGCCCAGACGATTTCCGGCTTCACGGTGTCGATCATCTTCCGCCAGTCGGAGTGGATCAGGTCCTCGGCGACGCCGCGCTTCTTCGCCTCCGCCACCAGTTCCGGCGCGGTTTCAGCGACGCCTGCGAGCCTGGCAGGCTTGCCCTGCACCATCTTGCCCAAGTGGCCCCAGACGTGGGAATGGACCAGGCCGACCACGGCGACGGTGTGCTCGCCCGCCAGGACAGGAACCGACAGAAGGAGTGGGAGAAAGAGAAGTGCTCTGCGCATGAGAAAAGGTGCGTACCTCCACCCGACAGCATACGACTTCCGCCCCCCCTTGCATCCGGCCGGAAGCTGCGGCATCAGTGAAGGAATGGCTGGAGACTGCGGGCTCCGGCAGAGATCTTTGTTTCGCCGGGCCGGATTTGTGATACAGTGATCCACCAATCCAGCACGGCAGCATCAGGGCTGGGATGATTCGAGGTGCTCCATGAATTGGAAAGGGGTTGTCTGGAGTGTCCTGATCGCGACGGCCGTTCCGGCATGGGGAACGGAAGAACTGGCGCGGCAGGCGAGGGAACTGGAGTTGCAGGGGCGGGCCGGCGATGCGCGGCAACTGCTGGAATCCGCGGTAAAGTCCGATCCCCGGAACGTCGAGGCGCTGGGGCTTTATGCGGCGTTCCTCGACGAGCGGCGAGATCCGGATTCCCTGGCGCTTTATGAAAGGCTGGCATCGCTGGCGCCGGAGGGCAGCCCGTGGCGCATGCGCGCGCTGGGGCGCGTGGTCGCGCTGAAGCTGCTGTACGGGCGCGGCGAGGAAGCCCGCCAAAGCCTCGAGGCGTGGAAACGGGCCGGGGGCAGGGGCTGGGAGCTGCGCAGCTCCGGCCCTTCCACAGCGCTGCCGATGGGCACAGTGACCCTTCCCGGGCCGCTGGAGAGCTTTGCGCGTATGGCGGCGTTCTCGCCCGAAATGCCCCCGCAGGAGATCCTGCTGGCGTTGGCGCGCAATGTGATTACCAACGGATACCAGGCTCTCAGCGGCAACGAGGGGATGGAGCAGACCGAATATCTGAAGCTGGTGGTGCGCTACCTGAATCAGGCGCGCGAGCTGGAACGGCTGGCCGGGGCGGAGCGGGTGATCCGGATCGATGCCTGCGAATCGACACAGACCGGGGAGCTGCTGCGCGTGCTCGGCTTCCGGATGCGGGGCGGCTGCGGCAGCGACGTGGTGCTGGAGACAGTGAACGCCACGCGGGCCTTTCTGTCCATGGATTCCGGCTTCCCGCTGGCGGAGCTGGAGCAGGCGCTGCGGACCAACCGCCCGTTCGTATACGACTACAAGCCCGCCACGGTGCCCGTGCTGTATTCGGCCGAATACTGGCTGTCGGCGCGGGAAAAGCAGACCGGCGAGTTCATCGACATGTTCCTGAACGACCCGTCGCTGTGCCGGCTCTACCTCGGGCTGGCCAAGCTGGATCCGGTGACGGCGGAAGAGATCCGGAAAGCCCTGCCGGTGACGCGCATCCGCGCGTTTGCGCACGTGTTTGACTTTTTTGGGGGAATGTTCCAGATCCGCAACGGCAAAGTGGCCGTACCGGGCGGCGCGCGGTCGGCCGAGGCGTGGGCGAATCTGGTGGGCGCTTCGCCCGAAAACGGCGTGGAGTTCCTGGACAAGCTCGTGTCGAAGGACGATGGCTGGCTGGCGAGCTACTTTGACGCGCTGTCGAGGATCGACGGGGCCACGCTGAACTACCTGACCGAACCCGGACGGCTGAAGCGGTTCTACGCGGCGCTGCGGGGCCGCGTGACCTCGCCCGGTCCGGCGCGGCCGGTGTTCCGCTCCAACACCGATCTGATGCTGCTGACCACGCGCCTGCGCGTAGAGGGCGGGCGGCCGGTGATCCCGGGCGGCCTCGACGTCTGGAAGCGCCTCTTTACCGAGCATCCAAGCGGCAAGTACGACGGAAAGCTGACGCGCGCCGCCGCCACATGGAGAGAGCCCGACGACCTGATCGAGGCGCTGTTCGGCCTCTCGCGCAAGGCCGTGGAGAACGAGCCGCTGCGGATCTTTCTTTCGATCAGCGACGTCGAGCGGCGCCGCGCAAAGCCGCTCGATCCGGCCACCGTGCAGCAGCTGGCCTTCCGCTGGAAGGCCTACGGGGCGCAGTATCCGCTGTTCAGCGAGAGCGGCGCGCTGAGCGATGCGACAATCCTGCTGTTCCTCGACACGGCGGAAAAGATCAGCCGCACGGGCAACAACGAGCTGAAGGCCAACTCTGCCGGGATGATGCAGGCGCTGGCAGGGCTGTGGCAGGTGTTGGTGCGGCAGAAGCTGATCCCCGAGGCCCGCGCCGACGAGACGCTGGCAGCGGTGCTGAAGCCGTTTTCGGCGGTCAACAACACGCAATTGCTGTTTGACGCGGGCCGCGCCGGCGTGACGGAGCTGTTGCGGGCGGCGGGCGTCGAGGATCTTTCGAACCCGCAGGACCGGATGATGGACCTGCTGGCCGGGGCGCTGAAGCCTTCCGACGAGGAGACGCACCAGACACTGCTCGGGGAAATGTTGCGCGCGTTTGAAGCGCAGAGGCTCGTATCGCTGAAGCTGCTGTTCGATCTCGACGACCACCTGGAGGCGCTCTCCAGAGGCGAGCCGTTGAACGCGCAGCTTCTGGGCCGCCTCGCGGCGCGGGTCAGCGACCTGAACCTCCCGAAGGCCTCGCTGACGACCGCCGAGCGCAATTCGATGGCCTTCGGCTATTTTAGCGAGCGGCACATCGACATGCAGCGAAAACTGAACCTGCGCGCTGTCGTGTCGAAGGCGGAAGGCAACGCGGAGAGACTGAAAGAGGCGCGCGGGCTGCTGGCGCCGCTTCTGAGAGACACGCTGGTGGGCATGCTCTACATCCACTACGCGCCGCCGGGCGCGCAGCTGCTCTATACCAACCCGCTGTTCGCGCGCAGCCACGACTTCATCGGCATCCAGGGTTCGAACCAGACATGGAAGCAGACCGAGGTTCTGGGCATGGGCTGGCCGTCCAGCGCGGGAGGGCGGCTGGTGGGCTCGCTCGCCAACTTGCCTTATGCGCTGGCCGAGGCCGAACAGAACTTCCTGATCCCCTCGCGCGAGCAGGCGCTGATCTGGGGCGACCTGGTTCCGCAGCTTCTGGTGAGTGCGCGGCTGCCGCGGTTCTGGAACGCCACGCCGCAGCAGCTTCATTACCTGGGGCTGCACCTGAGGTTGGGCGAGACGGTGATTGTGGAATCGGCCCTGCGGGACGACCTGCGCGAACAGGCGATGCGGGAACTGGAGCGGCTGGCGCCGCCGGCGCGCGTGGAGATGGCGGCGCGGCTGCTGTCGGCGGGGCGTCCGGCCGAGGCCTTCGAGCTGATCATGCCGTCGGAGCTTTACTTCCTTGGCGCGCAGGCGGCGGCCCGCCAGTGGCAGACGAGCGCGGGGTTTGGAGAGAAGATCCGGTTGATGGCCGCCTCGCTGCCCGCGCAGTGCAATGCGCGGGCCGTGTCGGAGCTGGCGGGCACGCCCAAGCCGACGCTGGCCAACTCGCACCGGCCGGAACTGCTGCAGCTGCGGACGTTCCCGACGTTGATGGGCTACTCCAGCCGCATCCTGGCCGAAAGCTGGGAGTCGCACAATTTGTTCTTTGCCGCCCTGGCCGACGAACTCGGCCTGCGGCCGGCGCAGTTGAACGTGATGCTGCCGGAGTGGACGGTGAAGACGGTGGAGGCAATCTTCGCCACGCATCTGGAGGACTGGCCGGCGGTGCTGCGCGCCATGCGGCGCGTGGCCGAGCAGGTGCGCACGGAGGCGCGGCGGTCGCAGGCGGCCGAAGCGGGCGCGGGATTCTGAAAGGAAGGAGCGCATGAGATGAGAGGGGAACCCAGGAATCCGGCAAGAAGGGAGTGGATGAGGCGGGCGCTGGGCGCCGGGACGCTGCTGTGGCTGCCTCGCGGGCTGGCGTCCGGGCAGGACCGGCCCACGTTCCGGGTGAAAGTCGACATGGTGGTGCTCAGCTTCACCGTGACCGACTCCAAGGGGCGTTATGTGAACGGGCTCAGGCCGGACGACTTCCGCATTCTGGAAGACGGCATCCCGCAGCGGATCAACACCTTTGCCGAAGGCAACCGGCCGCCGTTGCAAATCCTGGACGACGGCACGGCGCGGCCGCTCGTGACGGCGCAAGCCGATCCCGAGCGCGGTGGCATCGCCACCGACGCCTTTGTCGGCACCAACGTATTCATCCTGTTCGACACGTCGAACTATATGTACCGGGGCTTCGTGTACGCCTCCGACGCGATCGCGGATTTCGTCCGGGGCCTGGACCGCGCCGACTCGGTGGCCGTCTACACGTTCTCGCGCAACCTGACGCGGGCGGCGGGGCTGACGCGCAACCGTGGCGAGGCCTTGCAGGGCCTGCGCAAGGCCGTGGCCGGCGACGAGGCGGCGCTCTACAACGCGCTGCTGCTGACGCTGCGGGACGCGGCCAAGGTGCCGGGACGGAAGGTGATCATCGTCTTCTCCAACGGCCCCGACTCCGCCTCGATGGTGGCGCCGGACGACGTGCGCGCCGTGGCCGAGGACGAGGGCATCCCGATCTACGTCATCTCCACCAGCGACGCCTCCAGGGACCCCATTTCCACCGGCGTGTTCCGGCGGCTGGCGTCGCGCACCGGAGGCAAAAGCTTCTTCGCCCGGACGTGGCAGAAGCAGGTGGAGGCGTTCGAAGCGATCCGGGAGGATCTGGGCAACTCTTATACGGTGACCTATTACCCGGCCCCGAACCCGAACGAAGGCTTCCGCCGGATTACGGTGGAAATCAAGTCCGACGTGGCACGGCGCTATCGTGTCAGCGCACGGCCCGGCTACCGGCCCCGCGCGGGGGCGTAGCAGGGAAAGACTTTTCCGCCATCGAAGACCCGCCCGCGCGGCGCCGCCAGCGGAGCCTTATGTTAGATTTGAAGAGTCAGGCTCTCGCTTGAGGTAGTCCGCGTGCAGGTTTTCTTGCAGGGCAAGCTTCTGGGGATTGAGCCGTTCCTTCAGGCGGCACGGGGCGGCTTCGCGGCGCTGGCCGGGCGCTGCCTCTATGTCAGCCTCCTCACAGAGGCCCTGCCCCGGGCGCTGCTTGCCCGCCTGGGCCTGGCGCAAGAACTGCTGGGCTCCTGCGGTGGAGGGCAGTTCCTGGCCGTGTTGCCGGCCGAGAGTCTGGACGACGCC
>Ga0209018_1000610_pt1 | contig 32463 bp, 20 predicted proteins | sample YNPBryBLVA2012_FD_185814 | JGI IMG/M metagenome (GOLD analysis project Ga0209018, IMG submission 185814) | Anoxygenic and chlorotrophic microbial mat microbial communities from Yellowstone National Park, USA - YNP Bryant BLVA 2012 (SPAdes)... ...
TTCGTGGGGACGGCCAGGGAGTTCGAGGCCCTGGAGAAGGCCCATCCCTTCACCCCGCCCCCCGACGGGTCCCTCGCCGAGGAACGCCTTTTGGCCTACCTGGAAGTGTCGGAGGCGGTGGGGCCCGAAGCGCGGCGCTACGCCGACTGGATCCGGAGCCACCAGGAAGCGGGAACGAAAGAAGGCGAGGGGCTCGGCGTGGCGGTGGAGGCCATGGACCTCATCAAGGCCCTCCTGGGCCGCTTTCTGGAAGAGCTTCGGGCCCACGGCATGTGCCTCAAAGAGTTCCGGTACGTCCAGCGCGTGGCGGAAGAATCCCTCCGGGAACTGGGAGAGGGGCCGGCGACGGCCCTGAACCGGGACCTCCTCGCGGCGCTGGAGGAGGCCTCCCGGCTCCCGGGCCTTCGGGAAGGGGAGCGGTCGGCCCTCCAGAAGAAGGTGCAGGAGTTCCGGGACCGGATGGGCCTTTCCGGGGAGCCCCTCTCCCCCAACGCCGCCCTCGCCGCCCGGTACCGAGACCGGATCCGCGCCGCCGAACTGCCCCCCGAAGCCCGGGCCCTTCTCCTCGGCGCGGCCGACGGGGGACGCTCCCCGGCCCCCGTCATCCACCTCGACTGATTCCTGTTTCCCACGGAGCGAGATTGCTCGCCTTTTTCAAGTAAAAAGTGAAAAGAAGAACCCCTCCCCGATCTCCTCGATCTCCTTGTTCAAAGGTTTGCTTTCTCCCTCACCTCCGCATCCCCTCATCAACTCTTCTCTTCTTCGCGTTGAAGGACCCGCCGCCCCAAGCGCGGGGGCCGTTACCTGCCTGGCCGGACCGATTCAGGATTCGCGCCGCTCCTCGCCGGGAGAGGGAAAGGCCGTGAGTTCCCGGGGCGTTCGCTCCACGGGCTGGACCTCGGGCAGCGATTCTCCCGGCGGGACCGCTTCCAGCTGTTCGAAACGCCGGGCGGTGACGAAGACGCGGCTCTCCAGGCTGGCGCTGGCCTTGTTGTAGGCCTCCACGGCGCCGTCCAGCTGCTTTCCCACTTTGGCCCAGTGGTCGGCGAGGGTTCCGAGCCTCCGGTAGAGTTCCTTCCCGAGGTCGCTGATCTCCCGGGCGTTCCGGGCCAGCGCCTCCTGGCGCCAGCCGTAGGCCACGGCCTTGAGGAGGGCGATGAGGGTGGTGGGGGTGGCCAGGATCACCCGTTGCTCGGCCGCCCAGTCCAGGAGGGCGGGGTCGGCCTCCAGGGCGGCCGAGAAGAAGGACTCCCCGGGGAGAAAGAGGACGACGAACTCCACCGATTCGGAAAGGCCCTCCCAGTAAGCCTTCTGGCCGAGCCGCTTTACGTGGTCCCTCACCTGCCGGGCGTGGTCCTTGAGGAAGCGCTGGCGCTCCTCCTCGGTGGCCGATTCGATGGCCGAGAGGTAGGCCTCCAGCGGCGCCTTGGCGTCCACCGCCACCTGCTTTCCACCGGGGAGGTGGACGAGGAGGTCCGGCCGCTGGCGCCCCTCGGGCCCCTCGCGGGTCTCCTGCTCGACGAAGTCGCAGTTCTCCACCATTCCGGCCAGCTCCACCACCCGCCGGAGCTGGACCTCTCCCCACCGCCCCCGGGCCTCCGGGCGCCGCAGGGCCTTCACCAGGTTCTGCGTCTCTCCCCGCAGGGCGGGCAGGTGGACCTCGGCGAGGTTCCGGAGCTGTTCCTTCAGCGTCCCGTACGCCTCGTTCCTTGCCCGTTCGATTTCGGCGATCTTCCCGTCCACCTTTTCCAGCGACTGGGCCAGGGGCTTGACCAGGGCTTCCACCGCCGCCTTCCGGGCTTCCAGGTCCCCTCGGGCCGCCTCGTGGAACTTCGCCAGGCTCTCCTGGGCCAGCTGGAGAAAGGACCGGCCGCTCCTTTCCAGCGCTTCCGCGGAGAGGGCCCGGAAGGCGTCGGCGAGTTTGCGCTCCGCCTCGGAGAGGAGCGCCATCTTCTCCTCGGCGGCCTTCCGGCCCTCCTCGAGCCGCGTCCGAGCCTCCTGCACCTCCGTGAGGAGGCGGCTTCGCTCCTCTTCCAGCTCCGCCACGCGCCGCTCCAGGACCGGAATCCGTTCGGCGCGCGCCTCGGCGGCGGCCCGGCGCTCCCCCGCCACGGCGAGCCCCCCCTCCAGATCCCGCCGGCGGACCTCCGCCTCCTCCAGCCGGGTCAGGAGGCCGTCCCGCTCGGTCCGCAGGGCCCCCACGGGAAGGCGGCCCAGCAGGTAGCCGAGGAGGGCTCCGGCGAGGAGGGAAAGAAGCGCGGCGGCGAAGGGGGTGAGGGTCATGGGTGCCTCCGGCCCCAGCATAGGGGCGAAGACCGGCCGGCGCAAGGCCGCGCCGGAGGGACAGGGCCCAGGAGGCGGGCCTCCCTCGGACCCCACCGGACGGAGGCCCCCCTCCCGGAGGGCGGGGAAGGGATGGGGTGGAAGGTGACGAAGGGACTCCCTCCCCCGCCCGATTTCCATCCTAGCGCCGGAGAGTGCACACATTGGACACTTTCCGGACCTCTTTCCCGCCTGGGGTCCAGGGGCTAGGCTTCCCGCACGCCGCGGGGCGGATTATTCTCTCCGCCGAGGGGGTTTGCCCTACGGAGGTGCCGATGTCCCCATACCGGTCTCTGGCTTTCCGTCTCTCCAGTCTCGCCGCCGCCGCCCTCGCCGCCGGCTCGGCGGCCCTCGTCCCCTTGGCCCAGCCCCCGGCCCCCACCCTGAAGGACCCCCGGGAGGTGCGCCTCCAGAACGTCCGCCAGTTGACCTTCGAAGGGGAGAACGCCGAGGCGTACTTCTCCTTCGACGGCAAGAGCCTGGTCTTCCAGTCCCGCCGCAACCGCGGCGACTGCGACCAGATCTACACCATGGACCTTTCCGGCGAAAACCGCCGCCTCGTCTCCACCGGCAAGGGAAGGTGCACCTGCTCCTACTTCCTTCCGGGGGACCGCCGGGTCCTCTTCGCCTCCACCCACGGCGCCTCCCCCGCCTGCGCGCCCCCGCCGGACATGAGCCGCGGCTACGTTTGGCCGGTCTACGGAGACTACGACATCTACACCGCCGACCGGGAGGGCGGCCCCCCCGAACTGCTGATCTCCTCGCCGGGATACGACGCCGAGGCCACCGTGAGCCCCGACGGCCGGCGGATCGTCTTCACCTCCGACCGGGACGGGGACCTGGAACTGTACCTGTACGACCTCGAAACCCGGACCACCCGCCGCCTCACCCATTTCCCCGGATACGACGGCGGGGCCTTCTTCTCCCCGGACGGGAAGAAGATCGTCTTCCGGGGTTGGCACCCCACCGATCCGAAGGAGCTGGAGGACTACCGGGCCCTTCTCCGGGACCACCTGGTGCGGCCCTCCCGCATGGAGATCTTCACCATCGGCGCCGATGGCACGGGCCTCCGCCAGGTCACGAACAACGGCGCGGCCAACTTCTGCCCCTTCTGGCACCCCGACGGCAAGCGGATCCTCTTCGCTTCCAACGTGGGGGACCCCTCCCGGCGCAACTTCGACCTCTACCTGGTGAACGAGGACGGCACGGGCCTCGAACAGGTCACTTTCGAAGGCTCCTTCGACGGCTTCCCCATGTTCAGCCCCGACGGGCGGTATCTGGTCTGGGGTGCCAACCGGAACGCCGCCCATCCGGGCGACACCAACATCTTCCTCGCCGAGTGGGTGGAGGACCCCGCGGCGGCCTTCGCGGAGGAGCGCCTCCGCCGGGACGTGGAGGTCCTGGCCTCCCCCGCCCTGAAGGGTCGGCTCACGGGGACCCCCGAGGCCCTGGAGGCGGCCCGCTACGTGGCCGAGGGCTTCCGGGCGGCGGGCCTCATCCCCCCGCCGGGCGCCGCCGATTACTTCGCCCCCTTCCCCTTCACCGCCGGCGTCCACCTGAGCGAGGGGAACAACGTCCGGCTGGAAGCGCCGGGGGCCGTGCTCTCCCTTGAAGTGGGCCGCGAGGTCCAGCCCCTGGGCATGTCGGAGGACGGTAACCTCCGCTCCCTGCCGGTGGTCTTCGCCGGGTACGGCATCCGGGCGCCCGACCTCAAGTGGGACGACTACGACGGCCTCGACGTGAAGGGCAAGGCCGTCGCCGTCTACCGCTGGGGCCCCGACGGGGACGACCCCAAGAGCCCCTTCGCCCTCTACTACCCCATCCGGCACAAGGCCATGATCGCCCGGGAGTTGGGCGCATCGGCGCTGGTCGTCCTCGGCCCCTCCTCCACCGACGACGACCTCGTGCCCCTCTCCTCGACGGCCCGGGGAGGCTCCTCCGGCCTGGTGGTCCTCTCCGCCCGGAGGGGACCCTTCGTCCGGGCCCTCACCGCCGCCGGAAAGACCCTGCCCGATCCCGGAGACCCCCACCGGTCCCCCCTCCGCTTCGAAGTACCCGGCGTCACCCTTTCGGCCGCCGTGCGGCTGGTCCGGGAGAAGGCCGAGGGCGTCAACGTCCTCGGATGGCTCCCCGCCACCGCCCCCACCGACGAGACGGTGGTCCTCTGCGCCCACTACGACCACCTGGGCCTGGGGGTGGAGGGCTCCTTGGCGGAAAAGAAGGGCGAGGTCCATCCCGGGGCCGACGACAACGCTTCGGGGACGGCCGGCCTCCTGGCGCTGGCCCGCTACTTCGCGGCGAGGCCGGAGCGGCCCCGGAACCTCCTCTTCGCCTCCTTCGCCGGCGAGGAGCTGGGCACCCTCGGCTCCTCCCACTTCGTCAAGACGCCCCCCCTGCCCCTGGAGCGGGTGGTGGCCGCGATGAACTTCGACATGATCGGAAGGCTTCGGGAGAACCGCCTCGTGGTGGGCGGCGCCGGGACCTCCCCCGCCTTCAAGGCGCTGCTCCAGAAGGCCAACACCGACGGGCTGGACCTGGCCCTCGGCGAAGACGGCTACGGCGCCTCCGACCACGCCGTCCTCTACGCCCAGGGTGTCCCCGTCCTCTTTTTCTTCACCGGGGCCCACGAGGACTACCACCGTCCCGGCGACACCCCCGACAAGATCCTCTACGGGGGGGAGGCCCGGGTGCTCCGCTTCGCCGCCCGGACCGCCGAAGCCCTCCTCGCCCTCCCGGAACGCCCCGCCTACGTTCGGGTGGCCCCTCCCCCCGGCGAGGCCGCGGGCCGGGGCTTCCGGGTCTACCTGGGGACCATCCCCGATTACTCCGGCGAGGGGAAGGGCGTGAGGCTCATGGGCGTCCGCCCGGGAAGCCCCGCCGAACGGGGGGGACTCCAGAAGGGCGACGTCATCGTCCGCTTCGGCGGCAGGGCCGTGGAAAACGTCTACGACTACACCTACGCCCTTGAGGACCACAAGCCGGGGGACACCGTAACCGTCACCGTATTGCGGGACGGGGCTCCCCTGGACCTCTCCGTCACGCTGGACCGCCGTCCGGGAAAGGACTAGCCGTTCCCCGGCAAGGACGGCGGGGCGGGGATCTTCCCCCGCTCCGCCTCTTTTTCGGTCACCAGGTGTACCGGACGGTGTAGGTAACCTTGGCCTCGCCGTCGGCGGGGACCGTCACGGGAAAGACGACGGTCTGGCTGTCCACCTTCTCGTGCTTCACGCTCTCCCGGGTGATCTCCCAGTCGCTCCAGCGGTAGAGGACCTCGGTGACCCGCACGTTCACGGGGCTCTTCTTGTGGTTCCGGAGGGTGATCTCGAAGGACTCGTCGTACACGTGGCTGGAGACGATGACCTTGAAGGAAGTCTGCTTGCGCTCGCCGACGACGTCGAAGGCCTCGCCCATCTTGATTCGCACGCGCTCGTCCTTGGGGGTGTGGTCCATGGCGTCCTCGCCCACGAGCTGGGCGGAGCCGTCGGTGTCCTTCTGGAAGACCCGGACGGTCCCCTTGGGGAGGGGGATGCCGAGGCCTCCCGCTTCCCGGTTGTCGAACTCGAGGAAGACCGAGACCTTCCGGTTGGAGGGGACGCCCAGATCCCGGTTCTCCCGGGAGCCGTAGTACCAGCCTCCGTACCCGGAGAGGTTGGCGCCGTCGTAGACGTAGGTCTTCTGGACGGGAACGGCGGAGGCGGTGGCCAGTTCGATCTGCTTGGTCTCGTTGTCCGCCAGGGTGGCCGGCCGCTCAAGGGTGTAGAGGTGGTACTCGAAGAGGCTCTTCTCCTGGAACTGGTTGGCCGGGGCGGCCATCTCCTTGGCGGCGGCGTAGAGGACCGGCCGGGGCTCCGGCCGCTTCGCCCGGTGGACGTCCCCCGCCAGCAGTTTCAGCGTGGCGTTCTCGAAGGTGAGCCCGCTCTGGTTCTGGAGGGTAACCCAACCGGTGAAGCCCGCCTTCTTCTCCGAAGCATCCAGGAGCAGGACGTAGTTGGCGTCCCAGGAGAGACCTCCCGTCAGGTAGGAGAGGGCCACCTCCTGGCTCCCCTCCCGCTGGCCCTCGAGAAGCCAGACCAACGTGGGCTTCACGATGAGCCCCGGCGGGAGGGTGTCGAGGAGGTACTTCGCGGGGGAGCCGATGAAGAGCCCTTCGGCCGTGCGGATCACCGGGCGGTTTCCGGTGATGGAGAGGAGGGTTCCGGTGTACGCCTTTTCGGTATCGCCGATCCTTTCGAAGAAGGTGACGGTCCGCCCCAGGCTCTTCTCCAGGACCTTCTGGTCGCTGATGAGGTCGTAGGCGTAGTTCTGCTCGAGGATCCGGAGGGGCGGCCCCGAAAGGGTCTCCAGGGCCACCGACGTGGCGTCAATGCGGGTGGTCACGTCCTCGAAGAGGTACTTGAAGACTCCCGGCCGGACGGCGACGCTCCTTTCCTGCCGGACGAGGGCGAGGTCCTGGTTGTAGACGGTGAGCATCGTCCGGGGGGTCTCGGCGGCCGCGCCGAGGGCGGCGAGGAGGGCGGCAAGGACGAAGGGCGTTCTTCTCATGGGCGGCTCCTTTTCCGGGCGACGGGAGGGGAATCGCTCTTCCGTTCCCTTCCGGTCGTTCGTTTGGACCCAACCTACCACACTTCCGTTCCCTCCCCGAGGGGAGCCGGGGCGGGAAGGGTCCCATCTCCTACCAGATCGCTGATCCTGGGGGATTTGCCCCTTTTTCGAAGGACTTTCCCGCCCCGCCCCGGAAGCCGTTGACAGGAGAAAAGCCGGCTGAAGATAATGGGTCTTCGCCTATCCAGTGCGAAGACCTTTCCCGCTCCGGAGGCTTTCGGGAAAGGGGACGCGGCGGTTTGGAGCGGTTCCCGGCCTGCATCCTGTGGTGGGGGGATTCCGCTTGGGATGCCGGAGGCAGCGGGTCTCCGGCGGCGGTTGGGACCCTGACTGAGGAGGTGCTGTATGGGCAAGCTGTACGACGTTCTCGCCAAACAGATCCCCGAAATGCGCAACGACATCAAGGCCTTCGTGAAGGAACACGGGGCCAAGGTGATCGGCGAACTCACCATTGGCGCCGCCTTTGGCGGCATGCGCGGCCTCAAGGCCATGGTCTGCGACACCTCCGAGGTGCCGCCGGACAAGGGCCTCATCATCCGCGGCATCCCCATCAAGGACCTGGCCGGCAACCTCCCCGAGGAGGTCTTCTGGCTCCTCCTCACCGGCCGCATGCCCTCCAAGGACGAGCTGAAGGACCTGCAGGCCGACCTCAAGGCCCGCGCCGAGCGCCTTCCCGCGTACGTCTTCGACGTCCTCGACGCCATGCCCTTCGACTCCCACCCCATGTGCATGCTCAACACCGGCATCCTCGTCCTCGAACGGGAGTCGGAGTTCCGGAAGAAGTACGACGAGGGGATGAAGAAGGACGACTACTGGAAGCCCACCCTGGAAGACGCCCTGAACCTCATCGCCTGGATCCCCATCATCGCCGCCTACATCTACCGCCGGAAGTTCCGGGACGGCGTCCGCATCGCCGCCGATCCCAATCTCGACTGGGCCGGCAACTACGCCCACATGCTGGGCATCCCCGATCCCACCGGTGAGTTCAAGAACCTCATGCGGCTCTACATGGTCCTCCACAGCGACCACGAGGGCGGCAACGTCTCGGCCCACACCTGCCACTGCGTCGGCAGCGCCCTCTCCGACGCCTTCTACGCCGTCTCCGCCGGCCTCGACGGCCTGGCGGGCCCGCTCCACGGGCTGGCCAACCAGGAGTGCCTGGCCTGGATCCTGGAGACCATGGAGAAGTTCGGCGGCGCCCCCACGGAAGAGCAGCTCGCCAAGTACGCCCAGGAGACCCTCGACGCCGGCAAGGTGGTCCCCGGGTACGGCCATGCCGTCCTGCGGATCACCGACCCCCGCTTCGACGCCTTCCACGCCTTCGGCGCCCGGGTCTGCCCCGATGACCCCGTCTACCAGACGGTGGCCCGGGTCTTCAAGGTCGTCCCCGAGGTCCTCAAGCAGGTCCAGAAGATCAAGGACCCCTGGCCGAACGTGGACGCCGCTTCCGGCTGCCTCCTGTACCACTTCGGCATGAAGGAGTTCTCCTACTACACCGTCCTCTTCTCCGTCAGCCGTGCCATGGGCATGGTCTCCCAGCTGGTCGTCTCCCGCGGCTGGGGCGAGCCCATCGAGCGGCCCAAGTCCATGCCGACGGCCTGGTTCAAGGCCCAGGCGGCCAAGTAACCGCAAGAGCGGCGGTGAAACAGCAGGGCGGGGCTCCGGCCCCGCCCTCTTCTTTCGCTTGAAAGGGAAAACTGCCCGGCGCCGGCCGGTCTCCGGAGAGCCCCCGGCGCTTTCAGGCGTGGTCCTCCCACCGGCCCAGGATCTCCGGGCTGCCGCACCCCTTCACCTCCGGCTCGAGCGTGGCGTGGGTGATGGCCCACTCGGCGTGAAGGTGGCCCCGGATCCGCTCGCAGAGGGCCTCGGCGGCGCTGGCCGGGAGGTCCTCCTCCAGAACCAGGTGGGCGGTCAGGAGGCGCTGGCCGGGCCCGTTCTCCCAAACGTGGACGTGGTGGAGGGCCGTGCCGGGAAAGGCCCGGGAGATCCCCTCGGCGATCCGCTCGGGGTCCACGTCCGGCGGGGCCGCCTCCATGAGCGTCGAGACCGTCTCCCAGACCAGGGCGAGGGCGCTTCGGAGGACCGCCAGTCCCACCAGGAGCGCCGCCACCGGATCGGCGTAGAGCCCCGCGGGAGTCCGGGCGAGGAGGGCGGCGGCGATTACGGCGAGGGAGGCCAGCGCGTCCTGGGCCATGTGGAGAAAGGCGCTCCGGACGTTGACGTCGTGCCGGTCATGGCGCCGGAGGAGCAGAACCGACCCGGCGTTGGCGAGGAAGGCCGCCGCCGCCGTTGCCAGCATGAGGCCCTGCCGGACCGGCTCGGGGTGGAGGAACCGGACGAAGGCCTCCCGGGCGATGAGGACGGTGATGCCGATGAGGACCACGGCGTTGAAGAGGGCCGCCAGCACCTCGGCCCGCTTGAAGCCGTAGGTGTGGCGTGCCGTGGGAGGGCGGCGGCCGAAGCGCCGGGCCCAGAGGGCCAGCACCACGGCGGCCACGTCGCTCAGGTTGTGGGCGGCGTCGGAGAGGAGGGCGAGGCTGCCGGAGACGATTCCGGCCACGAACTCCCCCGCCGTGACGGCGGTGTTGAGGAGGGCGCTCAGCAGGAGCCGGAGGTCCACCTCTCCGTTTTCCCCCATCCGCCCCTTTTCCATTCCCTCCATCGCCTCCGGCCTCCCAGGCCGTTCAGTGTACTTCCTTCCGGCCTTCCGGGAAAAAAGGCCCTTCCGCCCCCCGATTCCGCGATGGGAACCGAATATGCGGTGCAGGTCTTTCCAAATCTTACAGATTCCAATATTTGCCCCATCCCCTGCCAAGGGATTGGGGGCATTCGAGCCGAAGGCGGGAAGGGACCCCGAAGGGCAAGCCAAGTGTTCCGGTTGGCTTTGCCAGCGGAACGCGGGGCAGAAGCGCCTCCCCGTTCAAGAGAAGAGGCCTTTCCACCGGAAAGCACCTGTGCTACCAACGGCAAGACCCATCCACCGCGGAATTTAGGGTCCGCCGGGACCCGAAGGCGGCGGGACGGAGGTGCGCTCCTCAGGCCCGGAGGGCGTACCCCGAGAAGGGAGAGGAGGCCCGCCGCCGGCGGAGGTGGAGGCAGGCGGGGCAAAGGACGGGACCGCGGGAGGGGCGGCGGGTGCGACGGCCGCACTCGGCGCAGAGGCCGGCGGGCCCTTCGGCGAGGGTTTGGGTCCCCTCCGCCCGGGGGAGGAGCTCCAGGTGCAGGGCTCCGGGAACGCAGGGGGCGGCGCAGGCCCCGCACCCGGTGCAGGCCTCCGGGGCCAGAAGGAGGCGAAGGCCGTTCCCCGTCTCTTCGAGAGAAAGGGCGCCGGCCGGGCAGGCGAGGGCACAGGAGCCGCAGAGGGAGCACCGGTCTTCCTGGACGGCCGGGGCGTAAAAGGACGGGAGGAGCGAAAGAAGGCCTTCGGGTGCCGGCCGGCCGCCGAGGAGGCCTTTCAGGGCGGTCTCCAAAATTCGTCGTGCAGCGGGCTCGGCCGGAAGGCCCTTCCCGTCCGAGCCCGCCAGGGACCGGAAGAAGGCCCGCCGGTCGAGGGCCTCGGAACCGTCCCTTGCCTCCCGAGGAGGTCCCAGCACCAGGACCTCCCTTCCCGCCGCTTCCCGAAGAAGCCGCCCCACCGCGTCCAGGGAGCGCCTCGCCTTTTCCGAAGCGGGGCCCAGGGGACAGCGGGCGCACTCCCCGCTCTCCAGGTGGAGGGTGCCGCCGGCGGCGTGGGCCATCCACACCACCCGTTCCGGTCGCAGCGCCCCCAGGCAGGGAACGACTTCCGCCGAGGAAGGGGCGGCGGCCGAACAGGCCCAGTGGTCCGCCGGCCTTCTCCCCGGCCTGGGGCGAAGGCGCCGTTCGACCTGCGGAGCCCGAAGAGCCCCCCGGGGGCAGGCCGCCGCGCAGAGGCCGCACCCGTCGCACCCCGCCCCCGCCTCCGGATGCCCCGCCCGGAAATGAAGGACTCCCCGCGGGCACGCGGCGGCGCAGGCGGCCCCGCAAAGGTCCTCGGGCCCTTCGCACGGGGGAGCCGCCGGGACCGGCGCCCCTTCCCCCGTGCGAAGGAACCCTTCCAGGACCGGAGGCCAGGACACGCTCTCCTCCTACCGCACGAACTGGATGGAGGGGCGGGTCTGGCGCGGATCGGCGAACTCCGGCGGCGGATCCCCCCACCGCACGAAGTCCTCCCCGAAGGTGATGGCCTCTCCCACGCAGGTGGCGGCGCAGGCGGGACCGAGGCCCGCCTCGATCCGGTGGACGCAGAGGGTGCACTTCTCCACCTTCTTCGTCACGCGGTTGAACTGCGGGGCGCCGTACGGGCAGGCCATGACGCAGGCCTGGCACCCCACGCACTTCTCCTGGTCGATGAGGACGATGCCGTCGGAGGCCCGTTTGGTGATGGCGTGGGTGGGACAGGAGCGCTTGCAGGCGGGGTCGGCGCAGTGGTTGCAGGCCAGCGGCACGAAGACCCGCTGCACCTGGGGAAACCGGCCCCGCTCCACCTCCGTCACCCACCGGTAGTTGACCCGGAGGTCCAGGGTGGTGTTGTTCTCGAACTTGCATGCCTCCATGCAGGCCTTGCAGCCGATGCACTTGGAGAGATCGATCTTCCAGCCCAGCTGTCTCATGGCTTCTCCCCTACAGTCTGACCACGTCGACGCGGGTCTCGAAATAAACGGCACCCATGCCCAAAGGATCGGTCAGCGGCATGTCGCCCAGGACCGGGTCCACCTTCATGAGAGGGTTGCCGTGGACGCCCAGGGCCCGGCCGGGGTCGTAGTCTCCAGGCTGCCCGTCCACCTCGTAGGGGGACGACTGCATGGCCCAGTGCCCCAGGGAATTGGCGATGGCCACCACGCCGGGCCGGAGGGTCTCGGTCAGGCGAACCCGGCCGATCACCCCCTGGGGGTTGCTGGAGGAGAAGACCCTCGCCAGGTCCCCGTCCTGAAGCCCGCGGGCCGCCGCATCGGCGGTGTTCATTTCGATGAGGGACTCGGGCAGGTGCATCTGCAGCGAGGGGCAGACGATGGTCCGGGACTGGGTGTGGAAGACCGGTTTGTAGGTGGTGAGGAGGAGGGGAAGGGAATCGGGGGCCAGGGGCCGGCCGAGGCTGTCGAAGGAACGGACCTCTACCAACGGCAGAGGGTCGAAGTACTCCCCGTCCAGAGGCTTGCCCGTTGCCGGATCCCACGCGGTGACCGTCCGGGCGTTGAGGTAGGTGGCCCAGCTCTCCGAGTAGACGTTGTTCCGGCCGTTCTGGCGGTTGAGGAGAAAGCCGGTGGACCAATCGTAGGCGTCCTCCGGCGGCTGGAAGACCCCTCCACGGGCCACCACGTCTTCCTCGGTCACCGCCAATCCCGCGGCGTTGGCGTCGGCCGTGAGGTTCCGGAGGACCCTCTTGTAGAAGTCCCAGGCGCGGTCGAGGGAGCCCCCGTCCACGAAGGCGTTGGCGCCGACGCCGGGAAGGCCCAGGCGCTTTCCGATGGCGATGTAGATGTCCTCCAGGGTCTTGGTCTGGGGGTGGTAGGGGGTGTACTCGTTGACGGCGTTGACGTCGAAGGGGGCCGAGGCGTCGCGCTCCGCGGGGGTTCCCTTGTCGTAGGTCCCCACCACCGGCTGCCGCCAGGCCGAGACCTTCGTGACCACCGTGGGGGCGGCGCCGGGGGTGCCCCAGCGTTCCAGGTAGCTGCCGTCGGGCAGGATGTAATCGGCGAACTTCGTCGTCTCGTTGAGGTTGATGTCAATGGCCACGTAGAGGGGCAACGCCGAGCGGTCCTGAAGAACGCCGGCTTGGACGATTCCGGCAGGCGTCGTGTAGACGGGGTTGGCCCAGTAGGTGATGAGGCACTTCACCGGATAGGGGTAACGGTCCTGGATGGAGGGGAGGATCTCCTGCCAGACCTTGTTCCGGTACCAGGGGCGGCGGGGCGGATAGCCATCCCGGGCGATGAGGTTGGGAACGTTGGCCGGCGTGTAGTCCTTTTCCCGCGTGATGCCCACCCCCGACGGCGTCACTCCGCCGGGAACCTGGGTGACGTCCACGACCTTGGTGGTGGTGTTGTACTTTCCGCCCCCGGCGCTCCAGCCTCCGATCCGGTCAATGTTCCCCACGAGGACGTTGAGGATCCCCACGGCGAAGGCCTGGTAGGTCCCCCGGGACTTCTTGACCACCGATCGGTAGGCGTCGGCCACCGCGGCGGTGCCGTAGGAGGTGAACTCCTGCGCCAAGGTCACGAGGGTCTCCACGTCCACCCCGGCCACGTCGGCGTACTCGGCGTAGGTCTTCTCCTGGGCCCGTTCCCGCAGGAGAAGCAGGGCCGACTTGACGGCGATCCCGTTGACGGTCCCCTGGTAGAAGAGGTCCACGCCGTCCACCGAGGCGACGGTGGCGACCTGGGTGTTGCGCTGGGGGGAACCCCCGGTGACCACCACGAACTCCGAGGAGGTCCCTCCCGCCAGGCCCGCCTCGTCTGCCCGGAGGAACTTGCGGTAGTGGGGATGGACGGGGTCGGTGATGACCAGCCAGGCGGCGCTGCTGTGGGTCTGGATGGCCTTCCCCTTCCGGTCGGTGCCGAAGACCGCCGTGGCGGCTTGGGCCGAGCAGGTCCTCAAGAACTGCCCGTGGTACCGGTGGTTCTCCAGAATCCACCGGATCATGCCCATGAGGATGCCGATGTCCCCGCCCGGCTTGACGGGGACCCACCGGTCGGCCTTGGCGGCGACCTTGGACATGCGGGGGTCCACCACCACCAGCTTCCCCCCCCGCGCCTTGAGCCCCGCCACGATCTTCCGGGCGCTGGTCTGCATGGGGAAGTTGGCCTCCATGTAATTGGCGCCAAAGTTGAGCAGGTACTTGCAGTTTAGAAAATCGGGTTTTCGGTTGGCGGCCCCCGACTCACCGGCCCCCACGAACCAGTCCAGCTCGCAGATGGTGTCGTGGGGCAGGCGGAAGTTCACCGTGCCGAAGGACTTCCCCCAGAAGCGGTCGTTGAAGTCCGTCTGGCCCTCCTCCATCCGCCCCACCATCACCACCACCTGGTTGGCCTTGGGACCCAGCTCGGGGATGGCCGGGTCGATGGGGTCCAAGGAACGGAGGGCACGCAGGCCGTCCACGTGGCCCTCGCCGAAGAGGTCCCCTCCCTCGCAGATCTCCTCGATGGCCTGTTCCCAGGAGATGCTCCGCCACCGGCCCGACCCCCTGGGGCCGACCCGCTTGAGGGGCCGGGTGATCCGCAGGGGGTCGTAGAGCACCTCCGGCGCCGCTTGACCCCGGGGGCACATGCGGCCGCGCTCGGCGGCGGCGGCGGCGGGGTCGGTGCCGTACGGGAGGATCTCGTCGGGCTCCCGGCAGTTGGGGTGGTAGGGGTTGCCGTCCACCTTCATCAGGACGCCGTTTCGCACGTGGGCGGTGAGGCCGCAGTCGGAGCGGCACTGGAGGCAGACCGAACGGACCTGGTTCACCGCCGAGGAGGTGTCGGGGGTGTCCGGCACCTGGCCGGTGTAGCGCCCCGGCTGGCCGGCCGCCGCGGCGGGGAGACCCGCGACGGCGGTGACGGCCGCGGCCGCTCCGGTGGCCTTGAGGAAGGTCCTGCGGTCCAGTTCGGAAAGGGGTGGGTTCTTCTTGGCCATGGGAGTTCCTCCTCGCCTAGCGCTTCTTCTTCGGACCATAGAGCTGCTTTCCCGGCCCCGCGGCGCTGTGGCAGGGGTAGCAGGAGGTGAGGGTCGCCACGTTCTTCCCGAGGGACCCGCCGTTGCCCCTGGCCCCCGCCTGCCCGTCTTCGATGAGGACGGTGGGGTGGCAGAAGGTGCAGTGGCGGGGGTTGAGGCCCATCTGGGCCACCAGGGTGTGGGCCTCGGGAACGCCGGGCTTCAGGGTTTCCCGGGCCAGGATGCCGGCGTGGCACTGGCTCCGGGTGCAGTCGGCGTCGTACCGGGGGGAATCGCTCCGGTGGAGGGCCGTGAGGGCGGCGGCGCTCTCGGCGATGGGCTGGCCGGCCTTCCGAGGAGGCGTGGGATTCTGCTCCCCCAGGTCCTGCGCCACGGCCCAGACGGCCAGTGCCGCAGGAATCAGGAGGCAGGCGGTGCGAAGGAGAGGCGAACGTCGCATGGGGAGTCCCTCCACTAGAACTTCCAGGTCAAGGCCGCGGCGAGGGTATCCGCCGAGCCGTTTTCAAAGGCGTACGCATACCGGTGGAATCCGGAGATCTGGCCCCGGAACGACAGGGTGAGGTTGGGCTTCCAGTCGAAGTCCACGGTGGCCGAGAGGACCGGGAAGCGGTAGGCTTCGGTTCCCGCGAGGAGGGTCTGGCCGGCGAAGGCCGTGGCATGCCAGCGCTCCCCCAGCGGCAGCGAGGCTCCCGCCTGGACGGAGGTGGTTCTCTCCTTATAGCCGGGGCCGAAGAAGAGCGCTTCGGGGGTGGGAGGGAGAAGGCCCCGGAAATACGTACTCCACCGCCGGTGGTCCCCCTGGAAAAAGAGGACCGCCCCCGAGGACAACCCCAGCGAGGCCGACAGGCCGGCCCGGTCCTCCCGGATCCGGTTGCGGGAGGTGGACTTTAGCCCGTAGCGGAGGTCGGCGGTGGTGGCCTCCCGGGAGAGAAGACCGCGGACCTCCAGTCGGGGCAAGGGCCTCACCACGGCCTCGGCGGAGCCGGAACGAATGCGCAGGAGCCTGTCCCCCAGGTCTCCCCGGGCGTCCCTCTTCCGATCCTGGAAGGAGAGGATCGCTTCGAAAGAGCGGAAGGGCTTCCACCGCAGGCGGAGGCGAGCGTCGTTGCGGTCTTGGCGGTCCCGTTCCACCCCCTCGACGGTGGCCCTTTCGAACCGGCGCCACCCCAGCGTCCCGCCGGCGGTGAGGGAGAGGGTCCGGGAAGGCCGCCAGGAAAGGCTCAGTCCCTCTTCGTGGAGCCAGAGGTCCTCGTGGACCGCGACAAAGGGGGTCGGCAGAAAGGGGCCGAGCCCCAGAACCCCCTCCGAGTCCACCTCCTCTTGGGAGAGGTTCCCGCCGTAGCCCACCTCCACCGACGGCGCCGGCCGGTAGTGGGCCGAGGCGAAGAGGCAGAAGGAGTCGGCCTCGGAGCGGAGGCCGCTCCCCGACCACGAGGCCCCGGGAAAGAGCCGGTCCTTCACCTCCAGCGAGGAGCGCGGCTCGTTGACGGCGTTTTTGGCCGATAGACCCACGGCGGCGTCAAAGCGGCCGTTTTCCGGCCGCCACTGGAGGCGGACCGTTCCTTCTCCTTCGTTGATCCGCTGTTCCGAGGTGTCGAGAAGGGTCCGGTCGAGGGCGAAGCCCCCAAACTGCCGCACCACCTGCGTGCGGCCTCCGTCGAAAGAACCGGCGGCGGCCTCCGCCGAGAGGGTGAAGGCGCCCCGGCGGAGGGCCAGCCCCGCCCGCGCCTCCAGAACCGACGCGGTGGGGTCCTCCCGGGTGGGAAGGGAGAAGTCAATGGCGCTCCCAAAGGAACCGCCCCGCAGGGCCCGCGCCGAGCCACCTTCATCGAGAACGCGGAGAAGGCCAAAGGCGGCGGCCCGCTCGCCCACGGCCAAATCCAAGCGGACGTCCCCCATCCAGAGCCTCCGCCGGGGCGCCTCTCCCAGGGAGAGATACCGGGGATGGCGTCCGAAAAAGGCGGGGACGTCGGGGGAGAAGTTGGTGGGGCCCGGAGGTTCGTCGGTCACCACGTGCCGGGCCTCGATCCGCAGGCGCCAGGAGGCGGGGACTTCCCACCGCAGGGCGAGGCGTCCATCCCCCGTCCGCCGCAGGAAGCCCTCGGCATCCCGGCGAAGGTCACCGGCGGTGCCGCTCCACCGTACATCCTCCAGCGAGAGGCCCTCCACGCCCGGGATCTGGGTGAGCCCCTTCAGCGTTTCCCGGTCACCGTGGCTAAAGGTCCCGCCCAGGGCCACGGTGGCCGAATTCTGCCCGTGGAACGGAAGGGCCGCGGCAAGGGAGAGTGCCAACCAAAGAGACGCGCGCTTCATCGTCGTCCTCCCTTACCGAAGAAACCGGTCCGAAACGTTGGAGCCGTGGGGAGCGGTGTGGCAGTCGTAGCACCGGGCGTGGCGCCGCAGCTTGTAGCCGTGTCCCACCCCTCCCACCTGGGGAAAGGCCGTCTCGTAATGACAGGAAAGGCAGAGGGCGTTGCCCGACTCCTTGAGAAGACGGGGGTTCACCGAACCGTGGGGCTTGTGGCAGGCCCCGCACCCCCCGTCCTCCAGGGCCAGGTGCCGCCAGACGAAGGGCCCTTTCTGGGCCGGATGGCACCGGAGGCACACGGCCGAGGCGGCCTCCCGGTCGCCCGCGAGGGCCGGGTCCTCCCCATGGGGGGAGTGGCAGTCCCAGCACCGGACCTGGGCCCGGTCCACCGGATGGCGGTAGGGCAGGGAAAAGTCCACCCGCTGGGATTCGTGGCACTTCAGGCACCGCTCGCTGGGATTGCGGGAGGCGGCCGGAAGGGGGCCGGGCCTGCCGCCGGCGGCGGAAGCGCCCTCCGGTTGGAAGTGCAGGGCCTCGCCGTGGCACCCCCAGCAGGAGACGCCGGCCCGTACGTGGACCCCTTCCAGCGTGGCGGTCTTGTCCCGGTACACGGCGCCGTGGCAACCCAAGCAGGCCTCCGCCTCTTCCCGGGAGGTCCACCGGCGGAGGAGATCCTTCCCCCGGATGTTGTCGGGCCGGGGATCCTCCAGGTGGGCCTTGCCGTCGCCGTGGCAAGCCTCACAGCCGTTCCGCCCCTCCGCCCGGACCATGAAGCCTTCGTGCACCGTCCCCTGGAAGGCTTGGACCTGTTCCTCGTGGCAATCGGCGCAGGGGTTGGCGGCCTTCTGGGCCCTCTCCGGCAGAGGGAAGAGGACCAGGGCCGCCACGGCGAGCCCCCCCAGGAACCCCCACTTCCATTGAGGTGAGAAATCCATGCGCAGTTCCTCCCGCCCCGGAGGAAGGCAACATCGGTGCCAGGGGGCCATTCGGGAACGGATCCTGAAAATGCAAGGGCTTCTTCTCCCCCGGCCCCCGCAAAGGATGCCGAATCTCCGGCACCGTTTTGGCCCCGCAAGGCGGGCCTTCCCCTCGAAAGGCTCGCCGGGCGTGAGGTTGCCGAGATTCGGCAGACCTGCCAGGAATTGGGCAGGGGCCTACCCGTCCAACCCCATTCCCGCCGTCTCGCACAAGCCTGGCGGGACAATCATCGCGCCTGCGGCCCAGGGGCATTCACGGGATGCGGCGCGGAGGTGAGGAGCGGAAAAACAAAGGCCATGAACAAGGAGATCCGGGAGATCGGGAGTTTCACTTTTCACTTTTCACTTTCGTCCGGCCCTCTCGCTCGGGTGAAAGGTGAAAAGCCGTGCCGCGCCCTTTGGCGGTGCGCGGTGGGGCGGGCTCAGGAGTTCTCCTCGGGGCCTTCCTCGCCAACGGCCCTTCGCCAGCGGTACTGGAAGGTGCTTCGGGGAATCCCCAAAAGGGCGGCGGCCTTGGACTGGCTTCCTTTGGCCTCCTCCAAGGCCCACCGGAGAAGACGGCGCTCGGTGTCGAGGAGGAGGTCGTCGAGCCGGACCGGGGGGCCGGGGGGCAGGGTATAGAAGGCCTTTGGAGGGCCACTCCCCGCCTCCCGCCGGATTTCGGCGGGGAGGTGCTCGGGAAGGATGAGGGGGCCATCGCAGAGGGCCTGGGCGGCCTGGATGGCGTGCTTGAGTTCCCGGACGTTGCCGGGCCAGGAGTGGTCCAGCAGGAGCCGGGCGGCGTCGGGATGGAGGCTTCTCAGGCCCTCTTCGGAGCCGGCCGCGCACTCCTGAAGGAAGAACCCGGCCAGGGGAAGGATGTCCTCCCGCCGCTCCCGCAGGGGCGGGAGGTGGAGGTGGACCACGTGGAGCCGGTAGTAGAGGTCCTGGCGAAAGCGCCCCTCCGCCACCTCCCGTCCCAGGTCCTTCTTCGTGGCGGAGATCAGGCGGAAGTTCACGGGTCTGGGCTGATAGGAGCCGAGCCTCTCCACCGTCCTCTCCTGGAGCACCCGCAGGATCTTGGGTTGGACCTCCGGGGGGATGTCATCGGCGTCGTCGAGAAAGAGGGTTCCCCCGGCGGCGGCTTCGAAACGGCCGGGCTGGCTCCGGTCGGCCCCCGTGAAGGCTCCCTTCTCGTGGCCGAAGAGTTCGTTTTCCAGAAGCCCCCCGGAGAGAAGGGCGCAGGAGACGGGAACGAACGGCTTTCCGGACCGGGGGCTGGCGTCGTGGATGGCCCGGGCCACCACCTCCTTCCCGGTTCCCGTCTCCCCCTCCAGCAGGATGTCCACCTCCAGCGGGGCGATGCGCTCCGCCGCCGCCCAGAAGTGCCGCATGGCCGGGGAGGTTCCCCAAAAAAGCCTGCCCCGGGTCAGCCGCCGGATCTCGCCGAGAAGGCGGCGCTTTTCCCGGCGAAGTTCCACCACCTCCCCGACCCTCCGAACCCGTTCCAGAAACTCCGGCATTTCGAAGGGCTTGACCAGGTAATCCGCCGCGCCGCCCTGGAGGGCCGACACGGCGTCCTTCACCGAGGCGAAGGTGGTCATGAGCAGGACCGCCGTCTCGGGGAAGTCCTTCCGGACGCGCTCCAGAAGCGCCATCCCGTCGAGGCCGGGCATGCGCACGTCGGCGACCAGGATTTCCGGGGGGCTTTCCTGGAGGGCCTTCCAGGCCCTTTCCCCGTCGGGGACGCAGGCCACCTCGTAGCCCTCGTCCCGAAGGGCATCGCAGAGGGAGAGGCAGAGGAGTTTTTCGTCTTCCGCTACGAGAATCCGCATCAGGCCTCCCAGGTCCGGAAGAGGAGGGTGGCGGTGGTGCCCTCTCCGGGACGGCTGCGGAGGAGCAGGTCCCCCCCGTGGTCCTTCATCATCCGAAGGGAGGTGGGCAGTCCCAGTCCCGTTCCCTTTCCCGGCGGCTTGGTGGTCAGGAAAGGCTCGAAGGCCCTCGCCAGAAGTTCTTCGTCCATTCCTTCTCCCTCGTCGGTGAGCACCAGCCTCACCCGGTCCCCCTCACGCCGGGCCTCGGCGGTGATCCGCCCGCTCTTGGACTCCATGGCGTCCGCCGCGTTCAACAGGAGGTTGAGGAGGACTTGGAGCAGGCAGGAAGGGTCGAAGCGGACCGGCGGAAGGTCCTCCGGGATGTCCGTCTCGAGGAGGACACCGGGCTGGAGGCGAGGCTCGACGAGAAGGCGGGCCTTGCCGAAGGCCTCCGCCAGGGAGACCGGCTCCTCGGCGTAACGCTGGCGGCGGACGTAGGCCAGGAGGTTCTGGAGGACTTCCCGGATGTGCCGGGCGGCTTCCATCATGGTGGGCAGGTAGGCCTGAGCCTTTTCCCGGTTCCCCGGGTCCCGCGCCAGGCGCTCCAAGGAAACGAGGAGCCCCGAGAGGGGGTTGTTGATGTCGTGGGCAAGCCCCGAGGCCACCAGCCCCACGCTGGCCATCCGGTCCACCTCCCGGAAGCGCTCCAGCAGTCCGAGGTGCTCCCGGTGGAGTTTTCGAAGGCGCTCCATCATCTCCGCGACGGCCCGGGCCACGGCACCGATCTCGTCCCGGCGGCCCACCGGAAGGGGAGGGACGGGGCCATCCAGACGAAAAGCCTCCACCGCCTGGGTGAGGACCAGCGCGTCCCGGTGGACGTCCTGGGCAATGAAGGCGGCTCCCGCCGAACCCGCGATGAAGAAGAGGAAGACCATGGAAAGGAGCACCCACTGGCCCAGCGCCACCCGCTTCCGGTAGGGGGCCTCGGACAGGCCTACCCGAACCGACCCCAGCCTGCCCCCCAGCACCTGGCCCGAAAAGTCCAGGAAAGAGAGGCTCCCGTCCCGGTAGCGGCGCGGCGCCGGTCCTCCGGGGGAGGGCCTCTGGAGAAAGACGGGCAGGTCCGTGGAGAAGGTGCCGGCCTCCACCGCCCCCTGGGGATCGTAGAAGACCACGTAGAGCACCTCCGGATGGCGCTGGCGAAGGGCATCGCCCAGGGCGGAAAGCCCGCCGAAATCCCGGCGGAGGAGGTAGGGGATGCCCTCCTCCGCCATGAGGTCGGCGAGGGCCTGCCCTTGGGCCTCCAGAGAGGCCCGGAGCCCGCGAAGCATCAGACTCCGGAAGAGCCCCACGTTGATGGTCCCGAAGAGGACCACCCCCAGGAGGAGCAGGAGGAGGATTCGGGTCCTAAGGGGAAAGGCAGCCCTGTTCATGGAGATTCCGGTAGAAGCGGCGGAGTTCCTCCACCCGCCGGAGGTAGTCGGCGTCGGCCTCGGCAATGCCGGTCCATCCCATGGCCTCCAGGACCGCCCGGCCGTCGGCTCTCCCCGAACCAAGGTCCAGAAGGGCCTTTCTCAGCGCCTCCCGCTCCGCGGGGGGAAGATCCTTCCTCACGACGATGGGCGGGGAGGGAAAGTCGGCGGAGCGCAGAAGGACGCGGGTCCTCGCGGCACTGTCGGGGAAGGCCCGCCGCCAGAGCTCGTAGACCGTCTCGTCCACCGCCGCGGCGTCGGCGCTTCCCCCGGCGACGGCCTCCAGCGACCGGTCGTGGCTGTGGCTGAAGCCCACCGAAGAAAAGAAGCTCCCGGGCCTTTTCCCCTGCTCGCAGAGGAGGGAGAGAGGATAGAAGTACCCTGTCAGCGACAGGGGGTCGGTGAAGAGAAAAGAACGGCTTCGGAGATCTTCGAACTTCCGGAGCCCGCTCTCCTTGCCGGCGACGATCAGGCCGTGGTAGACGGTTCCGGTCCCCCGCAGGAGCGGCACCAAGAGCACCTCTCCCCGCTCGGTGAGTTGAGGGTCGGAAAGGGCTCCGGTGCAGACGATCCCCGCCTCCACCTGGCCGAAGGCCAGCATGGCGTTGATTTCCCGGTAGTCGGTGCCCAGAAGGGGCACCACGGGGACGGAGAGCCTCCGGGAGAGGGCCTCCGCCAGCAGGGTGAACCCTTCCCCTCCCGCCCGGGCCGAGAGGATGGGCGCCATCCCCAGGCGAACGGCCTTTGCCGGCGCTGTTTCCTTTGGGACCGGGGCTTTCTCCCGGAAGGAGACCCCCTCGTAGGGGGCGGCATCCCCCGAACAGGATGCCAGGGCCAGAAGAAAAGGCGCCAGAAGTCCCGCCCGGAGGATGGCCGTGCCGGCCCTTCCCCCCGTCCGTGCCGGGACCCTCCCCGCCGCCGCTCGACGAACGGACACCCAGCCGCCTCCTTCCCCCCGCTTCTCCAGAACCTTACCACAGGTACACGGCAAGGGGGCCGGGCCGGCGGCCTAGGCGGAGGTTCGATCCCATCCGCCCATGAGGTAAACGTAGGTCACGGCCCAGTTGGCGAGGAGGGTGGCAACCCCAAAGATCACAAGCCCTACGCTCATCAGCGCCCAGCCGGAGAGGATGTTCCCGATGACGCAGCCGGTGGCGAACCACGCGCCGATTCCCACCAGAACGCCGCCAACGAGCGCCCAGAGCGTCTGGCGGGGCTCCTTGGGCAAAAGCTTGGCGCTGCCGGTCATTCGCGCCGAAACGTGCGAACCCAGCATGACCCCCAGGACGACGAAGATGAGCCAGAAGGAGACCTTCTTGGGCCCCGCGGCAGGGCCGGAGGAGGCCGGGGCCGCCGGCGCGGGCGCGGCCGGTTGGGGCGCGGGGCCGGCGGCGCTGGGGGGTTGGGAGGGCATCGGGGACGGCGCTTTCAGGCTGCCCTGCACGGCGGGCTCTGTTACAAGCAGGTAAGCGTGCAGCACGCCGTGGGTCACCCCCACCGGATAGTTGCGGCCGGAGGCCGCCGAGGAGAGGTAGAGCGGTCCCGCCAAGAGCCCGATGGCCAGCCCCGCCTGCCAGGGTTTCCAAGAACGTGCCAGAAGGCGGCGGTAGAGAGGTTCCGTCTGAACGATGGTTGGCCCTTTGGATGGATGCGCTCGACGCCACCACATGGCCGCGGCGACGGTGGCGGCGGCGAAGAAGAGGGCCAGCGCCCAGAAGGGCAGCCCCGTCAGTGAGGAGAGCGTCACCGGGCCCCCGTCGGAGGCCGTCACCTTTCGGGCCAGCATGGCCTTGTTGAGCCTCGACAAGGGCCCATACTCCACCACGGCCATACCCAGCGGCATCCCCATCAGCGCCATGATGGAATTGATGTTCCCCGCCGGCCCCTTGTACAGGCAGCCGCTGATGCAGCCCCCGGCGAGAACCGTCCCGGCGCCGAAGACGGCGCCGCCCACCAGGTACGACAGCCACAGCATCGGCTTCGGAGCCAGCTTCACCCAGCCCAGCAGATCCAGAAGGGCGAAGACGGCCATGGAGGTCACGATGCAGACCCACATCCCCCAGACCTTCCGGCCGTCCCGCAGCATCAAGACCTCGCTGAAGGCCGACGCCCCGCACAGATCGCCGCGGTGCAGGAAGAACCCGAACAGGAAGCCCAGGGGAAGGCCGCCGAGGGCCGGCAGGCCCCCCGCCGCCGCCCAGGCCAGCGTCACCGCCACGAAAAGAAAGCCGAAAAGGCCCCACCCCTTCCACGTCGAAGTTGTCATGGCGCCCCTCCTAAACCCATCCCGAGGCTCCCAGGATCGCCCCCGCCGACAGGGGAAATATAGGATGGACCCTAAACTTCAAAAGGAGCAAGAGGGCCAGTGCCATGAGGCCCCACGCCGGCGTGCCGTGAAGCGCTTCCGGGCCAAGGTGGGCCGCTGCGCCCACGATCAGGCCGGCCACGGCCGGAGAAACGCCAGACAGGAAATCCTCGAAACGCTCGTTGCCTTGAAAGCGGCCATATCCCTTTGAAAGGACCGTCATGAGCAGCATGGCCGGCGCGAAGAGCGCCGCCGTAGCCAGAAGCGCCCCGGCCACGCCGCCAAGATGGTAGCCCGCAAAGGTCGCCAGCACCGCGATGGGCCCAGGCGTCAAATTGCTGATGGCCACGCCCTCGAGGAATTGGCGGTTGTTCAGCCAGTGCAGTTGAGTGACGAGCTGCTGGTGAAGGATGGGGACGAGGACGAAGCCGCCCCCAAAGAAAACGAAGCCCACCTTCAAGAAGGTCCAGGCGATCGTGGCGAGGGGAACGCCCGTTGCGGCCTGCGACGCGCCCGCGACCGCAAGGGCTTGAGCAGGAAGGACGGAAGGATGGGAGGGTAACTCTTGGGGCGCTCCCCGTTCTTCCGCGCCCCTCCCTTCATCCGTGTCAAGAGTGCCCCTCTTCCCGCCGTGCCTGCCCGGTGAGCCTCCGGCGCCCAGGCGGGATCGCCCCGCCAAAAGCCCGGCCACGCCCGCCCCGGCAAGGACGTAAAGGGCATTGACCTTGAGAAGAGAGAGCGCCAAAGCAAGGATGGCGACGATGATGGCCGGCCAGCGCCGAAGGGATTTCCGGCCCAGCGACCAGGCGGCGGCCAGGATGAGGGCGATGACGACCGGGCCGACTCCCTGCACCGCCGTCTGGAGGGATGGGATGCGGTGGTAGGTGAAGTAGAGCCAGGAGAAGAGGATGACAAGAACCACCGATGGGGTCATGAAGGCCCCGGCGCAGAAAAGTCCTCCCAAAGGCCCGAAGAGCCTGGCCCCCACGAAGAAGGCCGTGTTGGTGGCAAAGGGTCCCAAAAGCTGGCCGAAGCCGACGCCGTGCAGAAACTCCTCGTCCGAAATCACCCCGCGCTTGCGCACCAGCTCGCGCTCCATCAAGGCGATGTTGGCCATGCCACCGCCAAAGCCGATGGCGCCGATGACGAGAAAGCGGAGAACCAATCGGGGCAGGGTGATTTTGCCTCCCGCGAATCTCGTTTGCCCCTCTTTTGTTTGAGCCTGTCGCTTCACGGCTGTTCCTTTCTCAAGAACCTACGGGCCTTTGGAGTCCGGCGCTTCGATATTCTCCCCCCAACTTCCTCCAAGCGACTTGATGAGCGCGACGGCGGCCACGAAGCGCTGCCCGCGCAGGCGCGCCACCGTCCGCTCGTGCTCCAGCGCGGCGCTCTGGGCGGAGGTCACCTGCAGATAGCTCACAAGGCCGCCACGGTAGCGGTTTTCGGCAAGTTCTAATTGCCGTTTCGCGGAGAGATAGGCGGCCGCTTCCCTCTCGTATTGTTCCCCCAGAAGCCGCTGGGCGGCCAGGTTGTTTTCCACCTCGGCGAAGGCCTTTAGAACCGTCTGCCGGTAGGCGGCGACGGTCTCTTCGTAGCGGGCTTTGGCAAAACGGACCCCCGCGCGCCTCTGGCCGCCCTCGAAGAGGGGCAGCGCAAGCGAAGGGCCGACGGCCCAAAACCGGCTGGGAGCGCTCAGGAGAGAGCCCGATTGAGTGCTCTGAAAACCGGCCACGCCGCCGAGCTTGACCACCGGAAAGAAGGCGGACTTCGCCACGCCGATGGATGCGTTGGCCGAGGCCATGCGCCGCTCGGCGGCGGCGATGTCGGGACGGCGCTCCAGCAGGGTGGAGGGCATTCCGGGGGCGATGGAAACGGGGTCCGCATCAAGAGGCCTCTCCTCCAGCCGGAAGAGCGGCGCCGGCTCTCCCACCAGCACGGCGAGCGCGTGTTGGAACTGGAGGCGGCTTTGCTCCAAAAGCGGCGCCAATGCGGCCGCGGAATTCAAGACCGTCTCCGCCTGAGCCACGTCCAGGTCGCTTGCCAGGCCCGCCAAACGGCGGTTTTGAGTCAGCTCCAGCGCTTTTCGGTAGGCCTCGATGTTGGCCTCGAGGGCCTTCTTTTCGGCATCTAGCGCGCGCAACGTGAAATAGTCTGCCGCCACCTCCGCGGCGATGGAGAGTTTGATCCCCTCGAGATCGGCCGCGGCCGCCTGCTGGGTGGCGCGGGCCGATTCAAGCTGGCGCCGCACCCGTCCCCACAGGTCCACCTCGTAACTCGCGTCGAAGGGCACGCCGTAGTTGTCGTAGGTGAAAGCCTTCCCCGCGGCCTCGCCGGTCGTGGAGAGAGGACGGTTTTCGGAATCCTGCTGCCGGGTCGCCGAAAAGGCCGCCCCGATTCGCGGAAAGAGCCCTGAACGGGCCACGTCCGCCGACGCCCGGGCCTGCCCAAAACGCGCCGCGGCGGCCTTGATCTCCTGGTTGGCCGAAGCCGCCTCCGTTTCGAGCCGGTTCAGTTCGGGATCATTGAAGACTTTCCACCACGGGCCTTTGGGCGAGTCGGCCCGAGGCTCCGAGATTTTCCATTGTCCTGGTTCGCTGGCATAGGCCGAAGGCATCTTCGCCACGGCATCGGGCCTTTGATATCTGGGCCCCACGGAACACGCAACCGCCACGAGCGCCAGAAGCAGGGGAGCCGCCTTTGCGGCGTACCTCCAGGGTGGCGGGTTGGGCGGACCTTCTCTCCTCATGGCTTCTTCTCGGAAGCCGGCGTCTCGGCCACGCGCACCGTGACGCCGCTCGAAAGCGAATCCGATGGGTTGAGGATGACGCGGTCAGTCGGCGTGACGCCCGACAGGATCTCGATCCTCTGCCCGAAATCCTTACCGAGCTTTACCGAGCGCAGCTCCACCCTGTTGTCCGGGCCGACGACACCCACCTGCGGGCCCTCGGCCCGGAACAGGAGGGTATTGCCTGGAAGGGTCAGCGGCGGGGTCCCTTTGGCTCCGGTGAAGCGCACCTGGGCGAAGCTGCCGGCAAGAATCTCGCCTTTGGCGTTGTCCACTTCAAGCTCGACGAGCATCGTCCTTGAATCAGGCGAAATGGCGCCGGCCGTGCGCGCCACTTCCGCCTTGAAGACGTGGTTCGGCCTCTCGGGAACCAGTACTTCGGCCGTTTGGCCAACCGTGATGGATGGCGCCATGGCCTGGGGAACCTGGGCGTAAACCCTTAGCTTGTTGGTCTGGGCCAGGCGGAAGAGTTCCCGGCCTCCGCCCGCGGTGACGAGGTCACCCACGTCCACCTTGCGCGCCGTAACGGTGCCCGAAAAGGGAGCGGTAACGCGCGCGAATCCCTTGATCTCCTGAAGCCGCCGGAGGTTGGCCCGGGCCGCCTCGACCTGGGCGCTCTTCAGCGCCAGGTCGGCCTGCTTTTCGGCGTTTTCCTGCTCGCTCACGCTTGATGTCTTCACCAGCTCGCCGTAGCGTTTGGCGGTTATGGTGGCGATGGAGAGAGCGGCCTCGGCCTCCGAAAGCTCGTGGCGCGTCCGCTCCAGTTCCTGGTCAAGTTCGGGCGTCTCGATTTCGGCCAGCAACTCCCCCTGCTTCACCTGGGCCCCGATGTCGGCCGTCCAGCGTTTCAGGTACCCGCTGGCCCTCGCGTAGATGGGCGCGTCCATCCAGGGCTCAATTTCGGCTGGAATGGGAATCGCTCCCTGCGCTTTGCCCGGCTCCGGCGAGACGGTAACGACGGTCGGAAGGGCGAGCTCGGCCGTTTGGCGCTTCACCGCCCGCGCGTGGAGAATGCGGGGCACGATCGCGGCGCAAAGGGCCAAAAGGAAAACCAGAGCGGCGAGGAGAGCCCAGCGGCGAGAACCACCGCGCCCGGAGTTCCCGTCGGCATCTGAACGGCTGTTCGATTCCAGTGAATTCATGGCCTTCCCTCGCCAGGTTCGATGGGAGTGAGAAGCGCGGCGTCCGCCGTTTCGGGCGGCGTCGCCCCGCGCCGGTGCAAAAGCGAGAAGACCACCGGCACGACAAAAAGGGTGGCCGCCGTGGCGACGGCGAGGCCCCCGATGACGGCGCGGCCCAGGGGTGCGTTCTGCTCGCCGCCTTCACCAAGGCCGAGGGCCAGCGGCGCCATGCCGATCATCATGGCCAGGGCCGTCATGAGCACCGGCCGCAACCGCCCCACGCCGGCCTCCCATGCGGCCGAAAGCGGGTCCATCCCCTTTTGCAGGTTATGGCGGGCGAAGGTCACCAGGAGGACGGAGTTGGCCGTGGCCACGCCCAGGCTCATGATGGCGCCCATCAACGAGGGGACGTTCAGCGTGGTGAAGGTCGCGAAGAGGCCCCAGGCCACGCCAGCCAGGGCGCCCGGAAGAGCCGTGATGATGATGAAGGGGTCGGTCCAACTTTGAAAGTTGACGACGAGCAACAGGTAGACGAGGACCACGGCCATGACGAGCCCCACGCCGATGCCCCTGAAGCTGGAGTTCATCGTCTCGGCCTGCCCGCGCATGGAGAGGAAGCTCCCTCTCGGCAGTTCTTTTCGCGCTTGGGCCAGAATGGGCTCGATCGCCCGCAGCGCGCCGCCCAAATCGCGGCCGCTCACGCCGCAAAGCACATCAATAACGGGCATCACGTTGTAGTGGCTGGCGATGGGCGGGGCGCTCTTCCGCTGGATGGCGGCCAGGTTGGACAAGAGCTGCACTTTGGCTTCGCCAGCCGGGGCCACGGTGGAAATGGCTTTCAACGAAGAGAGGGAATCTATGGCGGCCTGCGGCACACGGACGTTGATGAGGTACTGGACGCCGTTCTTGGGATTGAGCCAGTACATCGGCTGCACCTGGCTGGAGCCGCTGAGGCTCAACAGCATCGAATTGGCCACATCGCGCTCGGTGAGCCCCATCAGGGCCGCCTTGGTTCGGTCCACGGCAACCTGGAGCCTCGGCAGGTCGTTCGGCTGGCCCACGCGGATGTCCACGAGGCCCGGGACGCGGCGCAGTTTTTCGGCGATGTTGTACGCGATGGCCCTGTTGCTCTCCTGGTCGCGGCCGGAGATTTGGATGTCGAAGGGCGCCGAAAGGCCGAAGTTCAGCGTTTGGCTCACGATGTCGGCGGGAAGAAAATAGAAGGTGACGCCGGGGAACTCACGGTTCAAGAGGATCCGCAGCCGGTCCACGTAGCCCTGCGTCGGATGGTGGGGGCGCTTGAGGGCCACGAGAATGTCCGAGTCGCCCGACCCCACCAACCCGTTGTCCATGTAAACCAGCGGGATGCCTCCTCCTGGAATGCCGCTATTATCGAGAATGCCGCCCATTTCTTCCGGCGGAATCTCGCGCCGGATGAGGGTCTCCACCTGGTCGGTCAGCTTGACCGTCTCTTCGATGCGCGTGCCGCTTCTCGCCCGAAGATGCAGCCTGAACTGGCCCGCGTCCACGGCCGGGAAAAAGTCCTGGCCCAGGAAGGGTACGAGCAGCGCCGTGACGGCGCAGAAGGCGACAAAGGCCCAAAGGAGGGTGGAGCGATGGCGAAGCGCCGTACCAAGCCAGCGGCGGTAGCCCTCTCGAAAACGGGAGAAGCCCGCTTCAAAGCGTTCTTGAATGGCGACAAAAGGCTGCGTCCACGCGGCGCCCTGGCCCTTCTCCTTAAGGTGGCCGCTATAGGCGTGGTGGCGGTAGAACCACATGACGAGCGTCGGGATGAGGGTGCGCGACAAAATGTAGCTCGCCAGCATGGCGAAGACGACCGCCTCGGCCAGGGGCACGAAAAGGTAGCGCGCCGTGCCGGCGAGGAAAAACATAGGGACGAAAACGATGCAGATGCAGAGCGTCCCCACGAAGGCGGGCAAGGCAATTTCCTGCGCGCCGTCGAGGATGGCCTGCACCGTCGGCTTCCCCAGCGCCATATGGCGGTGAACGTTCTCGATCTCCACCGTGGCGTCATCCACCAAAATGCCCACGGCCAGCGCCAGGCCTCCCAGCGTCATGAGGTTGATCGTCTCGCCCAAGGCGCTCAGCGTGAGGATGGAGACCAGCACCGACAGCGGGATGGAGAGGGCGATGATGAGCGTCCCGCGCCAGGCGCCCAAGAACAGAAGGACCATCAAGGCCGTCAGCGCCGCCGCGATGACGCCCTCCCTGACGACGCCGCTGATGGCCGCCCGCACGAAGAGGGACTGGTCGGCGAACTCCTTGCCCTTGAACTCCTTCGGCAGCGTGCTGAGCACTTTGGGCATGGCGGCCTTGATGCCGCTCACCACGTCGAGGGTCGAGGCCTTTCCGCTCTTGAGGACGGTCAGCAGGACACCACGCACGCCGTCCAGCCTCACCACGTTTTGCTGGGGCAGATAGCCGTCGTGAACAAGCGCGACGTCGCGCACTTTAATGACGGCGCCATCCACCACCTTGACCGGAAGGTCATTCAACTCGGATAGCACTGTAGGGCTTGCGTTCAAGGCCACGTCGTACTCGGTGGGGCCGATCTTCACCGTGCCGCTCGGCAAGATCAGGTTTTGCGCATTGAGCGCGTTCACCACGTCCACAGGCGCTAAGCCCTTTGCCTGGAGGGCCGGAAGGCTGAGGTCAACGGCCACGACGCGCGGCTTTCCTCCGTAAGGATAGGGCATGGAGGCGCCCGGGACATTCATTAAGCCCACGCGCACCTGGTTGAAGGTCATATCCTGGAGTTCCTGCTCCGAGAACTTTTCGCTGGCGAAACTGTACTGGAGGATGGGCACCGTGGAGGCGTTGTAGCGAATGATGATCGGCGGCGTGATGCCCTGCGGCAACTGCCTCAGGATCGCCTGGCCCGTCGCCGTGAGCTGGGCAACTCCCGTATCCACCGATGCTCCCGGCTGGAGGAAGACCTTGATGACGCCGGCGCCCGTGTAGGCCGTGGATTCGATGTGCTCGATGTTGTCCACGATAGCGCTGATCATGCGCTCGTGGTTGTAGAGGATGCGCTGCTCGATCTCCTGCGCGCTCAAGCCGTTGTAGGTCCACACGGCGCTGACGACGGGAATGTCAATCGCCGGGAAAATGTCCTTCGGCGTTCGCCAAATCACGAAGGGGCTTAAGATCAAAATCAACAAGGCCGCCACCACGAAGGTGTAGGGCCTGCGAAGGGCTAACCGGACTATCCACATCGCTGTTTGTCCTTTCCGCCTACATGCCACGATGGCGGAAACCATTGCAACTGAACTCGTACCACGTCACCGTGGGTTTTTGGCCAGGTGGTGGTGGGGTGGCTGTAGTCGCAGGCGACGCGCAGCGACGTCTTGGGAATGTCCACGGTGACGCCTACGGTCCAGAGATCCTCCTTGGGGACAATGGCCTCGTGGACATCGGGCGTGAACCACTCGTACCGCATGGCCAGGATGAGACCGGGCACGGGCAGGTAGGCAATTTGTCCGTAGGCGCCGCTGGCGGCGATTTCGCCTCCTTTGTCCGGCGAAAGCCAGGCTCGGAAGTACTCGGCCTGGCCGCGCACCTTGCCCCAGCCTCCTTCCAAGAAGGCGTTGAGGCGGCTGTCGCGGCCGGCGAAACGTTTGGTGAGCTTCTGGCTCAAGCCCGGCAGTTCGGGGGACAGGTTCAGGTTCTCGTCGTGCCGGTCCGACGCGGCGATGCCGCCCCTCCAGAACCAGGGAGCGTCACCGGTCCTCCCCTTCCGGCCATAGCTGCACCGGAGCACGCCCAGGGGGCCGTTTCCCTTGGGGTTCATGTTGGCCCCCTCGCCCTGGAAGAGCCCAACCGAAAACGCCCACCCGCCGCGGGTCCAGTCAACCTGCACTCCGCGGTCGCGGGCGAAGCTTTTGCCGAGGTTGCCGTTGACCACCATGCGGTTGGTCACGTCGGTTCGGTCCACGAGGTCCAGGTTCCAGTCGGGCTCGAAGCGTTCCAGCCCGAAGGGCGGCACGAACTGGCCGACCTTGAAGCCGAGGCCCCTGGACACCGGCATAATCACGTAAGCGTCTTGAAGGAAAATCTGGTCGTCGGTGGAACTTTGAAGGTGGGTCTTGTAAATGAACTGCACGTGGTAGCGAAGGCCCTCCTCCGCGCCGCCGTCCACCATCAGCTTGAGCCGCCGGATAGCCCAGGCGTCCTCGCCCTCCTCCAGGTCCGTATAGCGAACCTGGATGTACGAACTGAGCGTGGGCAGGTGGGGAGAGGGCGGGGCCGGGCCGCCCGCCGAGGCCGCCGTGGCAACAAGTCCGGCCGCAGAGACCGCCATCCAGAGAGGCGCGAACCTCATGACCGGCATCCTCCCTCTTTCACGGGATCCCCAGGAGCTTCAAGGCTATCTGCGTCGCGAAGAACCACATGATGCCGGCAAAAGCAACCTTGACGAAACCCGGGCTCGCCTTTACGGTGACGTGGGAACCGACGGCGGAGCCGAGGATGCAGGCCACGGTCATGGCCGCCAGAAAGCGGTAATCCACGTGGCCCAAGGCGAAGTGGCCGATGGTCCCCACGAAGGAGCTGACCGTCACGATGAGGGAGTTGGCCCCCGCCGCCATCTGCGCTCCGTACTTCATGTACAACACGAGGAAAGGAAAGATGATCAGGCCGCCTCCCACGCCGATGAGGCTGGAGAGGACACCCACGCCAAAGGAGAAGACCGTCACCAGAACGATCATCCCCGCCGTCATCTTTCTCACCTCCTGGCCCGGTTTCTCTTTGGCCGAGAAAACCATGAGTAGACCCACGACGTAGAGGAAGACCGAGAAGATGCCCAGCAGGAGCTCCTTGGGGGCCCTGCTCGAAAGCACGGCCCCCAGGAACGAACCGGCGATGGTGCCCGGCAGGAATACCAGACAGAAACGGTAATCCACCAGCTTGTTGCGTTGAAAGATGAGGGTCGCCGTGAGCGACGTCACGAGATTCAGAAACAGGGCCGTCGAAATGGCAGGCTGGACGGCCATCCCCAGCATGACCAGAACGGGCGTGTAGAGTGATCCCCCGCCCTTTCCGAACATCGAGAAGACGCCTGAAATCACCAATATGGTGACGAAGGCGA
>Ga0209018_1000612_pt1 | contig 32310 bp, 31 predicted proteins | sample YNPBryBLVA2012_FD_185814 | JGI IMG/M metagenome (GOLD analysis project Ga0209018, IMG submission 185814) | Anoxygenic and chlorotrophic microbial mat microbial communities from Yellowstone National Park, USA - YNP Bryant BLVA 2012 (SPAdes)... ...
CGACTACCCACCTGAACGTGAACGGTTCCCTACCTACACGGAGCAACTTCCGGCGCTTGACCTTGTCTGTGGATTTCTCCTCTGCTTTCAAGGGTATAACACTTCCTCTCCCGGCGCGATATGCACCCTAACGGCATTCCTGTACAATGACCGGATGAACCGATTTCCTCGACAGTTAAGGCTGACAGAGTTATGGAGCCGAGTCGAATATCCCCCTGGCTGCGCCTGGGGAGAGGGGTGCTACTGGCTATCCTGGCGTCTGTGGTGGTGGGAGCCGTGACCTGGCTGACGGGCCAGATCGCGGTTCGGCGCAGCCTGCCCGATAGCGCCGGTTGGGGGGCGCTGATACCCACGCCACTGCCTGCCCTGCCACAGCCGCTATCGCCGTTCGCCCACGCCGACCCGGCGGTCGTGGCGGCGTTGGAGCATAGCGCGGCGGCTTATGAGATGGGGCCATCGCCCATCTTGGGTGATGTGCCGCCCGTCGGCGTATACCTGCCGCGCGCCAGCGGGTCCCCTACGTTGACTCTAACCTTGCTGCCGCCAACGGTCGCGCCCTGGCCCACATCACCGGTCCTGCCGACGGCGCAGGATGCGGGTATTCTGCCGACGCCAACGCCATATATGTCGCCCCTGGGCGGGCCGCCGCCTGCCGCCTATGGCGGTGATAACTGTGCGCCGCGCGGCCTGCCGGTCGATGGCATTCTCACGCAGCGGTACCATCCCTGGCATATCGGAATCGACCAGGGTATTCCCGTCGGGACGCCCGTTATCGCCACGCATAGCGGGCGCGTGATCTTCGCCGGATGGAGCACCGTCGGCTATGGCAATCTTGTGATTTTGCAGAACGGCCCGTTCATCACCTACTATGCGCACCTGAGCGAATTCAACGTCGTCGTCAACGAGATTGTCGGCGCGGGCAGTATCCTTGCCTGGAGCGGCAATACCGGCAACAGCACCGGTCCACACCTTCATTATGAAATCCGTATCAATGACCAACCGGTTGATCCGCTGACGTTTGAACGCCGGGGATACGGTTGGTGCTAGGGCGCGATAGCCCCACCGGGCCGTTCCGACTATAATGCGCTCATCCTGGAGTGGAGTTTTGAGTGATTGTCAGGAAGGGGATTTGTTCATGTCTGACCCAACGCGACAGCAGTTACAGCAGGCTTACGAACTGATCAAGGGCAAACAGCGTCAGCAGGCACTTGAAATTTTGCTGCCGATTCTCCAGGCGGACGAAAACAACGTCAATGCCTGGTGGCTGTTGGCGAATGCCGTCACCGAGCCGAACGACGCGCGCGAGGCGCTGGAAAACGTGCTCCGTCTGCGTCCGGACCATGCCAACGCCCGGAAAATGCTGGACGATCTGAACCGGCGCTATCCTCCCCCGCCGCCTCAAGCGGAAGACGGCTTCGACTTTGGCGCGCCCAGTGGAGACATCTTTGCCGCCGCCGAGGCCAGTCTGCCGCCTGCGGCCAGCAGCGATCCTTTTGGCGCGCCTGCGCAGCCGTTCGGCGGCCCGGCCCAACCCTTTGGCGCGCCGTCGGGCAGCAGTGCCAGACCTGCCGACCCCTTCGGCGCTCCGGCCAGCAGTTCCTTCGGCGCGTTGCCGGTCAGCACGGGCGGCCTCAGCGCGCCGTCGTCCACTGCGCGCAGGCCGACTGCTTCCAGCAGCAGCAACCGCACACTGCTGATTATCCTGGCCGTGATCGGCGGGGTGGCAGTGTGCGCCTGCTTGGCCTGCGTTGTCGTCACGACCGTGCTTCCGGCGGCAGGGATCGCCATCCTGGGCGCATCCAGCGACCAGATCGCCAATGTGTTTCAGGATATTACGACCACGCTCGAAGCGGGCGGATACAACTTCACCCTCGGCGACGGTTCTCCGCTTCCGCCGGACGCCATCGCGCGCGGCAGCATCAGCTACGGCGAGTCGCGGCAGGACCAGTTGGCGGCGAACCAGCGGCATACCTGGACCTTCAACGGCAACGCGGGCGACCAGGTTGTGATCGAACTCCTGGCGCGGGACAGCAATACCGATCCTTACGTGGCGCTGTACGGCCCGCAGAACACCCAGATCGCCAGCAACGACGACGGCGGAGACGGCTATAACTCGCTGCTCACGTTTTCGCTGCCCTCGGCGGGGACGTATACCATCCTGGCACGCACGTTCGGCGACGCGGGCGGCCCATACGAACTGCGTCTCAACCGGCGCTGATCGCCGCCGGGGGAGATCGATGATCTGGCAGGGGTGAGGATTGCCTTGCCCCTGCCTGCCTGGGACGAATTTTAGGCGAAGGACGGAGGATGATGGCGGGAAACCGCTATACCGACATCAAGCCGGCTGTGACGGTTCAAGAGACGGACCCTTTCCGCCGCGAGGCGCGGTTTATCTCGCTGCGCTGGCGGTTGCTTGTGCCGTTATTTGCCGTCGTGCTGGCCTTCGCCATGATCGCTGCCTATCTGGTGACCGATGCTGTCACCCAGGGCGGTCAGGCCACGCAGACTCAACAACTGCTGTTGGCGGTCCACAGCGCAGCAGAAGGGATGCAGGCGTTTCACGCCGATCAGGTCCGCGAAGCTACCCGTATCGCTTACGGCGAGGGGATCGGCCAGGGCGTGCTGAACCGCGACGTGGAAGGTCTGCGCCGTCGTCTGGAAGCGGACGCTGCCGCTGCCAATCTGGATTCCGTGATTATGCTGGATGTTGCCGGTATGGAAGTGGTCGGGCTGCTGCGCGCTTCATCGACGGGCTGGTCGCCTTATGCGGTCAGCGCCGGCGCGGACCTGAGCGATCAGCCGCTGGTGTTGGCTTTGCAGGCAGAAGGTCGCCCTGCCGACGCCTCGGCCTTACTGCGCACGCCGCAGGGCATGGTTGTTTACACGGGCGTGCCGCTGCCGGGCGGAGAGGGATTCGCGCTGGTCGGCGCGCGCCTGGAGCGCGTGCTGCGCCTGCTGCGCAGCAGCGGGCTGGCCCAGGCGGCCCTCTATGACGATCACGCCCGGCTGGTCCAGGCGACGTTCGAGCCGCGCGGCGGGTTATATCAGGCGCTCACTATCGCGCCGGAAGTGTTCACGCAGACGCTGGAGACGAACGGCCAGCCTCCCACCCGTGACCTTGACCTGGCCGGGTATGCTTACCAGGCCGCCTACCTGCCGTTCGTGGTCGGGCGCGATGTGTTGGGGGTGCTGGCGGTGTTTCTGCCAAGCCATTTGTTGTATGCCACCGATCTCAGCCGCCAGCTCGTGAGTCTGCTCACGGCCTCGCTGGCCGGGATATTGGTGATTGGCGGCTATGTTGCTGTTGGCAGGGTGTTGGGGCGCATCCAACGCATCACGGCCACCACGCAGGCGTTGGCGCGGGGAGACATCACCGCCCGCACCGGGATGCGCGCCGCCGATGAGATCGGCGAACTGGGACGCAGTCTGGATGAGTATGCCGACCGCACCTACAGGCGTCAGGAGGCGTTGCAAACGTCGCTGCGTCGCCAGCGACGGGAAAATGCCCGCCTGGTCGCCATTCTCGAATCGATCCCCGACGGGGTGGTGGTGCTCGATCTCGATGGGCGCGTGTTGCTAATGAATGCGGCGGCGCAGAGCCTGTTGGGGGCACAGCAGGCGTTCCCTGTCAAAACGTTCAACGATCTGACCGCCGTCGCTACCGACGCCCTCGGCCCGGCCATCGCGCCGGGGCTGTACGCTCTGGGGCAGCCGCAGCGCATTGTGCTAAGCCAGACGGTGCTTAGCGCCCAGGCCGCAGCCGTGATGACGATCAGCGGGCGGCGCGTCGGCACGGTTATCTTGCTGCGAGACATCCTGCCGGAAGTCCGGCGGGAACAGGAACGCGAAGCATTGCTCCGTCAGCTTTCCCAGGATGTCCAGGAGCCGTTGCAATCCCTGGTCATCACTCATCCTGCCGAGTCGACAGCCGTGTTGCAAGACTTTGCCCGTGAAATACGCAACAACGCGGTTCGCCTGCAACGGCTGATCGCCGATCTGCGCGACCTGACCGATCTGGGACCGGAGCAGATGCGCGGTGGGCAACGGCCCCTGTCGGTCGAGGATTTGTTGAACGCGGCGGCGGTCGAATGGGGGCCGGCGGCGCAGGCCGCCGATCTGACGATCCAGGTGATGCTGCTTCAGCGCGAGATGTATATTCTCGGCGACGAACGTCGCCTGCGTTGGGCGCTGGGCAACCTGATCGACAATGCCATCAAGTTTACCCAGCCCGGCGGACAGGTGCGTCTGCTGGCGCGTCAGCGATCCAGCGAAGGTCGGGCGGAACTGATCGTCGAGGATACGGGCTGCGGGGTGAGGCCGGAAGATCAGCCGCACCTGTTCACGCGCTTTTATCGGGGCACGCCTTTGCTGCCGGACGGCTCGGTGCTGCGCGTGCCGGGGATGGGACAGGGGTTGTTCATCGCCAGACGGGTGATCGAGGCGCACGGCGGCGCGATTCGCCTGGAGAGCCGCCCCGGTAAGGGGACGCGCGTGATCTGTCTGTTGCCGCTCACGGCTCCGGTGACGATGGAAGTGCCGGACCTGGCGCGCGAGCGCGTTCCACTGAGCAAAAAGCATTAACCGCAAGGGCTTCTTTTAGCCGCTTTTTGCAGCCTGTGCGTTCTTTGTGGTCATGTCGTTGTCGTTTGGCTGGGCAAGGTAGCGGCGGGCCAACAGCACCGCCAGCGCCGCGCCGATGAAATCCAGGCCGATGTCGATGCCGGAGGCGGTGCGGCCCGGTGTAGATGCCTGGTGCAGTTCGTCCAGCAGCGCGTAGCCGACCGTGATCACGATAGCAAGGTAGCCGGACTGTCGGACGTTCATCTCCCCCAGTACCAGCGCGCGCAGGGCCAGCAGCGCCAGTCCGCCAAAGGCGACTACATGCGCGCTCTTTTTGATCAGTGTTTCCAGAAAGCCGGGGAACACCGGCACCACGCCGGAAAAGTAAATAGCCGTTGTCTGGTCGTCGGGCGGCCCGTATTTGGGCTGCGCCGAGGCGATGAACATGACGATCATAGCTGCCAGCACCGGCCCCCAGGCAATGAGGGTCCGGTAAACGCGCCGCCGGGTGATGTACCACATGCGAGACCTCCCGTTTTATTCGGCAGAGACACGAGCACTGCGCCCTGCCGTCGTGTTGCATCAGGTTGCCTGCTGCCAGTCCATGCGCTGCCCGACCAGCCACAGCAGTCCGACGGACAGCGCGGTCAGGGCGACGAGATCGACGACCAACGGAATCCGATCCGGCCAGCCGAGCACGACCTGCCGCAGCGCCGAGGCCGCATATGTGGCGGGCGAGAGCAGACTGATCTGCCGGATGGCCTCCGGCAGCCGGTCGGCGGGAATGAGCACCGGTCCGAGGCCCAGCAGCACGGCGGTGACGAGCAGTTGAATGCTGCCGACCTCTTCCGGCGCGCGCCCGATCAGCCCGATCAGCGCGCCCAGGCCGCTCAGACTGATGCTGATCAGCGGCACGACAACGACGATCCAGGGACTCAGTGCCAGTGGCACGTTGAGGATCAGCGTGCCCAGGATCAGCGTCATGGCGACGGACGGCAGGGACATGATCAGGAAGGCCAGCACCGTTGCCAGGATCAGCGCGGAGCGATAGATGGGCAGGGTGGCGAAGTAATCCAGCCTGCCGACGGCGCGCATGAACGCGAAGTTGCTGCTCACGCTGCCCATCGTGGAGAACAGCAGCGACAGGACAACGTTCCCGGTCAGTACATAGCCGAGCGAAATGAGACCGTTGTCGGCGGCGAACACCCCCAGCATGGCCGTCAGCAGCACGGGCGCAATCAGGCCGGTGACGAGCATCCCGCGCCAGGACCAGCGCCAGTTTGTGAACTGCATCAGGGTCAGGTCAACCAGTTGGACGGCGAACGGCTGCATCAGGCTCACTCCGCCAGGGAAAGATACAGGTCTTCGAGGGTCGCGGTGCTCAGGGAAAAATCTTCCACCCCGGCAGCACGGTTGAGTGCATCCAGGTAGGCGGGCGCGGCGTCGCCAGCAAGACGAGCCGCTTTTGCCCGCCGCTCAACCGGGTGACGACGCGGTCGCGTAGCTCACCCAGCCCCAGCCGTTCGATCAGACGGTCGCGTTCGGCCAGCGCGTCTTTGCGTGCGAGTCCACGCAGATGCGCCGTGAAAAACAGGGTTTCGTTCACAGTCAGCATGTTCAGCGCCAGCCCGCTCTGCGGCATGTAACCGATCTGGCTGGGCGCGTAGAGCGGCGAATGTGTTAACGGCCAGCCGAACAGCCGGATCGATCCGCTGGTCGGCGCGAGCAGGTTCGCCATCTGACGGACCAGGGTGGTTTTGCCTGCGCCGTTGGCCCCCAGCAAGCCGAAGATTTCTCCCGCTTCGACGGACAGGGTGATCCGGTCGTTGGCCAGGACCGTCTGCTGCGGATAAATTTTGGTCAGATCGATGACTTCGTAGACGGACATCCGCATCTCTCCGTTGGCTGCACGTCCTTACCCTAACACCAGGCCCGCGCGAGATCAATCGGCGGCTTGGCAGTGCTTTCCTCATCATTGGCTGACGCGGCTGACCGCGCCTGTCAGGTGGGCGTGAGGCGCGCGGAGCCGTAGCGGCGGTTTCGGGGAGAGAATCGTCGGGGCGGGTTGTGCGCCCGCCCCAATGAACAGCGCCTGAACTGAAAGCGGGCGGCTACTCTTCCAGCGTGCTCGTGTCGCCTTCCGGCAGGCCCATCGCCCGCGCCTTGAGCACCCGGCGCATGATCTTGCCGCTGCGTGTCTTGGGCAGCACGTCCACGAATTCGATCCTGGCCGGAACGGCAATGGGGCCGACTTCGTGGCGTACATGGTTCTTGAGTTCCTCGGCAAGCTGTTCGCTCGGCGCGAACCCGGCGGCCAGGATGCAGTAGGCGTAGATAACGTTGCCACGTACCTCGTCCGGCACGCCGATCACGGCTGCCTCCGCGACGGCGGCATGGCTCACCAGCCCGGATTCGACCTCCGCCGTGCCCAGGCGGTAGCCGCTGACCTTGATCACGTCGTCGATGCGCCCGATGATCCAGAAATAGCCGTCCTCATCTTTGCGCGCCGAGTCCCCGGCCAGGTAGTAGCCCTTGTCTTTGAAGCGGCTCCAATACTGGCTCACGTAGCGGTCCGGGTCGCCGTAGACGGTGCGCAGCATCCCCGGCCAGGGCTTCTTGATCACGAGCATCCCGTCGGTGCCGGGCGCGACGGGTTCGCCCTGTTCGTCTACAACATCCGCTTCGATGCCGGGGAAGGGGCGCGTGGCACTGCCGGGCTTGAGCGGTAAGCCGGGCAGCGGCGTGATCATGAAGCCGCCCGTCTCCGTCTGCCACCACGTGTCCATGATCGGGCAGCGTTCTTTGCCGATGACGGTGTAATACCAGCGCCACGCCTCCGGGTTGATCGGTTCGCCCACGCTACCCAGCAGTCGCAGGCTGCTCAGGTCATGGCGGTTGGGCCAGGCATCGCCGAAGCGCATCAGGCCGCGAATGGCCGTCGGCGCGGTGTAAAGGATCGAGATGCCGTGATGCTCGATCATGCGCCACCAGCGGTTGGGGTAAGGGTGGGTTGGCGCGCCTTCGTACATAAAACCGGTTGCGCCCAAAATCAGCGGCGCATAGACGATGTAGCTGTGCCCGGTGATCCAGCCGGGGTCGGCGGCGCACCAGTAGCGATCTTCTTCCTGAATATCGAACACGTACTTGAGCGTGGTGCTGATGAAGACCTGGTAACCGCCGTGCGTGTGCAGCACGCCCTTCGGCTTGCCGGTGGTGCCACTGGTGTAGAGGATGAACAGCGGGTCCTCGGCGTCCATCACCTCTGTCTCACAGCGCGTAGAGGCGATGGGCAGGCTCATCAGGTCGTGATACCAGAAATCGCGCCCCGGCTCCATGTAGACCTCGTTTCCGGTGCGCCTGACGACGATCATGTGTTCTACGACCGGCGAGCGCCGCACGGCCTCATCGACTGTGTTTTTGAGCGGGACGACCTTGCCGCGCAGCCACGCCCCATCCGCCGTAACCATCACGCGACTCTGCGCATCCTCGATGCGGTCGGCGATGGCCTGCTCGCTGAAGCCGCCGTAGATGACCGAGTGGATCGCGCCGATCTTGGCGCAGGCCAGCATAGCGATGATCAGTTCCGGCGTGCGACCCATGTAGATGGTCACGCGGTCGCCCCTTTTCACGGCCATGCTACGCAGCACGTTGGCGAACTTATTCACTTCCTGCCACAGCCGATAGTAGCTGATGTTCTGCTGGTCGCCGGGTTCACCCTCCCAGATCAGGGCGATCTTGTTGCGCCGCCAGGTCTTCACGTGGCGGTCCAGCGCGTTGAGGACGATGTTCGTCTTGCCGCCGACGAACCACTTAAAGAATGGCGGGTTGCTGTCGTCCAGCACTTGATCCCAGACTTTATACCATTCGAGTTCGCGGGCGCGTTCTGCCCAAAAAGCTACCGGGTCGGCCTGGGCGCGGGCGTAAAGGGCTTCGAGGTCGGCAGCGCGGGCACTGTGGGCGATTTGCTCCGGCGGGTAATACCATTCGTCGGTCCGGGTGGGGGCGGTATCCGTCACGGTCATGGGGGAATACTCCTGAAAGAAAAGGCGATTATTGGGTTCTATTATAGCCAGATTGTCGAAAATAGACGATTTGAGTTCAGGGCACGGAGAATCAAAACGCCCCGACAGGATGGGGCGTTCAGGCGTTTATCTGCTTCGCACCATTTATTCCAGCGTCAGCAGATAGGCCACCAGGTTGTTGATGTCTTCCTCGCTCAATTTTTGATCGTAATTCTGCGTTTGCATCAGGCTGGCCCCGTTGCCGTCCACGTAGGTCCGTCCTTCTGGCGCGGGCGCGATAAAGTCGCTCGGATGCAAAATGGAGTTGCGCAGGTAGGTAGCGGCATCCTGGCCCGGCACGCGCTGACCGGCGCGGGTTGCGATGCCGAACATGGACGGCCCGACGAGAATCTGGCCCTCGCTCAACGAATGGCAGCTTACGCATGCCACCACGCCGGCCTGTGGGTTGCCATTTAAAAACAACTGCTCCCCGGCTGCCGCATCTCCGGCAGAGACGGGTGTGGCCGTTGGTGGGAGTGGGGTCGGGGTGCGCGTCCAGGTGGCTGTTGCCGTCGCCGTAGGCGGGATGGAGGTGGGCGTCTCTGTCGGTGGCGCGACGGTCGGCTGGACGGCGATGGGCTGCTCGGTCGCGCGCGCGCCGCTGACGGTGGTCGCCTGGCGCGTGGGACGAGGGGCAAGGGTGAACGGCTCTAGCGTCGGATCGGCAGGCGGGCGTGGGGTGGCGACCGCGCCGCAGGCCGCCAGGAACAGCGCTACCGCGATCAGGAGCGCGACGAATACAGGGAAGTGAATCCGCATGAGTCTATCGCCTCGGTCAGTGGATTTGTGAAGAAACGCACTGCCGCTGAATTATAGCGTTTTTTCATCCACGATGACAGCAATCCCGCTGCTCAGTCTGGGACGATATTTTCTTTGCCTTCTCTAGATGCAACGGGCGAGGTCGGTTCGACCAGGGCGCGGGCGAACAGCAGATAGCCGGTGTGACCGACCATTTGCTCGTCCGGGCGGATGCGCTGCGGAATGGTCTTGTAGCCGCGCAACAGCAGTTCCTCGATCTCGACCATGAACCAGGGGCCACGATAAAGAGCTTCGGTCAGGGCTTCCACCTGGTTGATCGTCGGGACGATGCTGCCGAAGAATCCCCCGCCGCGTAGGGCCGCGCGCGCCTGCTCAAGGTAATCCCAGGGATTCGGCAGGTCCAGGAACAGTGCGTCGGCGTTGTGCGCATCGAACCCGTCCAGGATGTCACGCTGGATCCATGTGACCTGCCCGGCTAGCCCGGCGGCGGCTAGGTTTGCCTGCGCGATGTGCTGCATATCTGCGCGACGGTCGTAGCTGTACACGTGTCCGGTTTCGCCGACCGTCATCGCCAGCGCCAGCGTCAGCGCGCCGCTGCCGGTCCCGGCTTCGACGACCGTTGCGCCGGGGCGCACGCCCAGTTTGATCAGGATATAGCCCAGGTCCTTCGGGTAAATGATCTGCGACTCGCGTCGCAGGTGCCTGACCAGGTCGTCGGTGCTCGGTGTTAGCAACCACAGGTCCTTGCCCAAATGCGTTTGCAGCCGTGCGCCGTAGGGCTGCCCTGCTACGTCGTCGTAGCGGACAACGCCGTAGTGAGTCTGGAATTGCCCCCCCGGCTCCAACACGCGGATGTAGGTGTTGCGATCTTTGCTTACAAACATGACCGTATCGCCAAAGGCAGCAGTTTGCGCAGCCTCAACCATTGATCAACTCCAAGTAAACCCCAGACTGGAAAGCGCGTAAAATTGCGTGTATCATAGCGATTGTAGCGCCTTCGTCGGTCAAGACAATAGCAGCCTCTAGGCGACCTGTAAGCGTCAATACACCGGCGGCGTGGTCGGCGGCGGTTGCAAAGGATAGAAACAATGCTAAACTATGCACAAGAGTGCCACGTTCGGCCAGCGCTGCCATGAGAAGGGAGACACCTGGCATGAAGCGTATTTTAGTTGTGGATGACGAGATCGGCGCACTGACGCTGATCGGCATCATGCTGGAACGCGGGGGGTTCGGCGTTCTCAAAGCCAAAGATGCCAATGCCGCGCTGGCGGTGCTGGAAAAAGAGACCCCTGATTTGATCATCCTTGACGTGATGATGCCCGGCATGGATGGTATCGAGCTTTGCCGTGTGATTCGGGGGCGCGCCGAGACCGGGGCCACGCCTGTCTTGATCCTGTCGGCGCGCGGCGACGCAGAAAGCGTCATGCGTGGCATGGATGCCGGGGCAAATGACTACCTGCCGAAGCCGATTCTCCATCACGATCTGGTCGCCAAAGTTCGAAAAATGCTGGATATGAATTCTCTCGGCGAAAATTAGAGCCGCTGTTCATTGCGTGCTGTTTTGAAGTTCATACAAGGGGCTTGATGTCCTTTGAGTGTGCACGCCCGGCAGCTTAAGGTTATCTCCTTAAAATGATCGGCCCACCTGTCCCGGCAGATGGGCCTTTCTTTGTTCCGGCGCGCCTATCCCGCACCATAAAGCCGGCGGTAGATGTTGTAGTGCTCGTAGATCAACTGCACGTAACGGCGTGCGCCGTCAATGCTGATCGCTTCGATGAATAGGTCGGGGTCGCCACCGGAGGCCGCCAGCCATTCGCTGGCCCGGCCCGGCCCGGCGTTATAGCCTGCCAGCCCGGCTACCACGTTGAAATTGAAGCGGCTGAGTTGCTCCCACAGGTAATAGGCACCGAAAGCCACGCTGGCATAGGGCCGGAACAGGTCGGTGTGCTGGTAATCGGGCCAGTTCAGTTGCCCGGCGATGTAGTCACCCGTGCTGGGAATAACCTGCGTCAGTCCTTTTTCGCCTGCTGCTGCCGTCGCGTAGCGGTCGAACAGGCTTTCCTGCCGGATGAGGGCGAACAGCAACAGAGGATCGAGGCCGCGTTCCTGTGCTGCCTGGATGACCAGGTCACGGTAAAAAGTGGGGTAGCGCATCCGCGCCAGGTAAGGCGGCGCCTGGAGGGTGTCTACGTTGGCACGGCGGATGACGTTTGCCGCCCCGACGATGGATTCGGGATACGCGCCGAGGCCGCGCAACCAGATCGCCAGCTGGTAGCTCGCCAGCGGGTCGTCCCGGTACTGCTCCAGCAGGCTCGTAAATTCTTCACCCGCCTGGGTGAACAATTGCAGCGCCCACAGTTCGCGCCCGGCGACCGCGCGTGGGTCTGCCGCCAGCGCCGGGGACAGCGGCCACAGCGCCTCTGTCTGGGTGATGCCGAAGGTGCTGCGTAACCAGTCTTCCGCCTGTCCTAGTTCAAGTTGATCGTCAAACTCCCAGCGGTAGCTGGTCGGGGGTTGGAACGGCGCGCGCCCAGATAGTAAGTCTTCTGCCCGAATGCTGAAGTAGCCGCCGGGATCGGCTGCCGCTGCCGCCTGGAATGCCTGGACAGCCTGATCGGCCCTGCCGGTGCGCTGCGCCAGCTTGCCTAACCACAGGTAAGCTGCTGCCGCCTGTTCACCGGAGCCTGTCGCGCCCAGCGCGGCGAAAATCCGCTCCGCTGAGGCCAGGTCATCCCGGTTCGAGGCTGCCATGCCTGCCTGAAGCAGCCCTTCCAGCGCCCACTCATTGCCGGGATAGTCGCGCCCCAGTTGCTCGAAGATGGCCTGTGCGTCCAACTCCTGTCCAAGTTGGGTGGCGGTGAGGTAGCCTGCCCGCCACAGGGCTTCTGGCGCTTCTGGCAGGGTGGGGTAGGTGGCGGCGAAGGTCAGGTAATGCTGTACTGCCGCCGCTGTGTCGCCGGAAAGGTACAGCGTGCGGCCCTGTTCCAGCATGGCCTGTCCGAATTCCGGGCTGGTGGGGTAGAGGTCGATCACCGTCTGAAAAGCCGTGCGCGCGGCGGCGAAGTTGCTCACGGCCCGGTAGGCGCGGCCCAACAGCAAATATACGTCCACCGGAATGCCTGTGGCGGCCTGCTCGCTGGTGAAGGCATGGAAAGCCGTGATCGCATCCTGATAATCTTCGGCGGCAAAGCTGGCCCGCCCGCGCGCCAGCGAATCGACCGGCTGCCCGGCGCTGAGCAGGATACGCAGCGCCTGATAGGCGTAATCGGTCTCCGGGTAGGCCGCCAGCAGGTCACGGTAGCGCGCGTAAGCGGATGGATTATTCCCTGCTGCCTGCAACGCCTGTCCGGCCAGAAACATGATCTCAGCCCGGTAGCCCGCGTTCTCTGCCACCGCCAGGATCGCGTCGTATTGCGCCAGGGCAGCCTGCGGCTGCGCTGTGTTGAGATAGGCCTGGGCCACGCGCTCCCGTAGGGCCAACAGCGGTACGTTGCTCCGTCCGGCGGCAATGGCCTGTTCGTAGCTTTGCAGGGCTTCCGGCATCATCCCCAGTCCGAAGTAGGCGTCGGCGATGCGTTCGTAGACGTAGCTATCGATCACGCCGGGGCGCAGCACCAGGTACTGCTGAAAGTCCGCGATAGCCGCTTGCCATTGCGAGAGGCCCAGGTAGGCATCGCCGCGCAGGAAGATCGCCCAGGGCACGCGCGCGTCGGTGGGATATTGCGCCAAAAAGTCCGTCAGCGCCGCCGCTGCATCGGTGAACATCCCTTCGCGCAGAGCGGCGTCTCCTAACCCGTAAGCTGCCGCTGCGCGCATCTCGGCAGACACAGCCTCAACTGGCTGCGCCAGCACTGCCCGGAACAGCGCGATTGCCGCCGGGTTGTCGCCGTTGAGTAAAGCGCGGTCTGCCGCCTGCAATTCCTGGTCGGGGGGAAGCGTCGGCGCGGATGTGGGAGTTGCCGTCGGCTCGATAAAAGGGGTTGCGGTGACATAGGTCACGTTGACGGGTGCGCCGGGCGTTCCGGTGACAACTTGCGGTTGGGCAGGGCCAAAGCTCAAATTACAGCCGCTCAGCAGGACCGGCAGCAGGAGGGAGCAAACCAGGATTTTTCGCATCATGCCCGCGATTATGACGGGCGGCGGCAGGCGTGTCAACCGGATTGGTCCTATACTGTTGGGTTGGGGGAAGACTTTGCTGCATCTGGGGGTGGCTCGCCGGAGGGGTCACACGTGGAAGCGCGTCGTTTGAAACAGGTCGTCTACGAGTTGCCCGGAGTCAGCCGGGCGGCGCAACACTTTTTCGCCTTGCTGGCGCGTATTCTTAATGAGGTCGAAGGGTGTTCTCTCGGCGGAGGGCAGGTTGCCATCGCGCCGCACAAGGGGGACGGATTGCTGCCCGCGACGGTGTTCCGACTGGCAAAGCGTTCCTATCCCGCCGTGCTTTTTGATGTCGAGCAGTTCCCGCTGGCGCTACGCCTGGGCAACCTGATCCTGAGAACACCGCAGGACGTAGACGACGATCCCGATGTGACGGAACGCGGCGTACCAGTGCCGCAGGATGCGCCCGGCGGGTATGTGCAGCTTCCGGCGGGGAGCGAGGATTTCACGGCGCTGCTGCCGCTGGGGGCCGTCTACGAACGGCTCAACGGCCACATCCTCCGCCTGGACCATACCGGCGTGAACCTGCCCGCCCGGATGCTTGGCCGGGCCGCCTGGTCCCGGTTGATCGGCGTGTTGGCGTCGTGGACGAACCTATATCGTTATCCGACCGGGGAGGAATGGCCGTTCGTGGTGCCCTCAACGGCTGCCGAATTCGCGGCGGACATCACGGAAGCACATCCCTGGCGCAAGCCCAAGTTTGAGCTGGTCTACGACACCACCCTAGACCACCCTCTGATCCAGATCGACCTGGAAACAGACCTGCCTCGTGCTGACCTGGAAGCCCGGTTTCCTGAACCTTATGGAGTCGGGCTGCCGGGGCTGGATCAGTACTTCCGCAGCGTTTACGTCTATCATCCCTGGCCGGGGCTGTCCCTGCGTATTGACCTGGGCTATCGGACTGACAGGCCCGACGACATGGCCGGGTGGCTGGTGCACGAAGGCGGGCGCATCCTGTCGGGGTAGCAGCGCCACGCAGGGTCAGCGTTGGGATATAGATGCGGGCGGAACGAGCGATCCGTCGAGCCAGGGCAGGCCGTAACCCGCCAGCAACTTGCCCGATTCCAACAGGCCATCGCTCAGGTCGGCCACATCATAGAAGGGCCACCAGTGATCGGCTTCCGGCAGCACGCGCACGCCGAAGTCATCCCACAGCAGGCGCGGCAGCGTGATCGGTGTTCCTTCGGGCAGGGGAGTCAGTGTCACCTGGAAGCGCGAGGCTGTCTGGGCGTGCAGCAGGGCTTGATATTCGACCCGGAGGATGCTGTCGCTCTCTCGTCGGCGCTCGAAGCGAAATAATCCGCCGCTCCAGTGGATCGGACTGGCCTCCAGGGCGTACCCGGCGGCGTGGAACATCTGCCCCAACACCAACAACAGCAGTTCACGGAACGCTTCCGGTGTGATCATGCCTGGTCTTCTCGCCGTCTCTCAATGCGTTCGATCCACGCCCGCAGACGCGCGGCAGTGTGTCGCCAATCGCGTTCGATCATCAGATTGTGGCCCTGATCGGGGATAAGCAGCAGTTCTGCGCCATAAGCATCGGCGGTTTGCTGGGCTTCATGGATGAGAAAGATCGCATCCTTTTCGGCAGCCACGACCAGCAAGGGCGTATGGACACGCCGGGGATCGCCGCGCCAGGTGAGGGCCAGTTCCAGCCCAATACGAAGGGATTCCTTGCACAGGTGGGCGCAGAGATGTTCGGCAGTGTAGGCGGCGTCCTGGCTTACCAGGAAACGCTCGACCAGTTCCGGCGTGCCCAGCATACGGCGGAAGTCGAGCGTCATCATTGCCCAGGCATAGGTAAGCGGATAGGACCGGGCGTAGCGGAGGAAAAACGGCAATGCTCCGAAGATGGGCACCGAAGCCAGCAGCACTGCGCCGGGTAGATCACGGCGGTATTTGAGCAGTTCTTGTAGCACTGCGCCGCCCATGCTGTGCGCCACCACAAACGGCTTCGGCGCGATCTGATCGACGATGTGTTCGAGCGCGCGGGTGTAATCGTCTACGCCGTACAGGTTGATCGGTTTGGTGCGCGGCGACTTGCCATGTCCTGGCAGGCTCATGGCGTGCGCCTCATAACCGTGCGCGGCGAAATCGTCCAGCCATAGCTCGTAACACCAGGCGCCGTGCCAGGCGCCATGTAAAAATAAAACCGGCGTGGGTTTGGCCGGGCCGGTCGGTTTTCGGACGATGTGTTCCAGATTCATTCCGGCCTGTCTCCGGCGACAGGAGGCGCAAACCGGAATTATACCGGAATTCAAGACTCAAAACTTTTATGAGACCTTTTCTTCCAGATGGGTGATGATCCGCTCGATGTTGCCCCGGCGGGCGGCGGCTTTTTCTTCCGGCTCGATGTAGATGATCAGGTCGCTGGGGCGGCCCGGCTGCACCGGTAGCCGCCAGGCGTCCGGCAGCGGCTGGGCGTAGCGCATGGGCGTGGTTTCATGGGGAACTCCCAGCGCCAGGCGTGGTATCACCGGAACATCGACCGTCCGTCCGCGTCGCAACACGGTCAGAAACCACGCGAGAGCGGCGTAGAATACTGCCAGCACACCCATCATCATGAAAAGTGCAGCTAACTGCAAGATTGTCATATCGGTTTCCATCGAAATTTATGCCGGGAAAGGTCTAGACTGTATACGCTCATTCTAAGAGCGACTGAGGCGGTGTTCAATCGGGGATGTGTACGTAAACAGTCATAAGCAGGTTAGAAAGCCAGTCGTTGCCCGGTCTGCCGACTGGCTGTACAGGATTTGTCAGAATAACGCGCGTCGCTTTGCGCTTCTTGCGCCGTTGCACTATGCTTAGGTTACAATTTAGATCAAATTTCTAAAAAACGGATTATCGCAGTGGAGGTACACGATGTTTGTCACCAAAGGAGGAATACGGTCGGTTTCTTATGAGGGGCAGGGCCTAGTTGAATATGCCCTGATTCTGGTCCTGGTTGCTGTTGTTGTGATTGTGATCGTCGGCCTGTTGGGACAACAGATTCAGAATGTTTTTTGTGACATCCTGCTGCAAATGGGCGACGTCGCCCCACAGGTGCAGGCATGCGAGGCGCCGCGCGTAACCTGCCTGGGCGCGAGCAACGGCGCGACGATCAGCGGCGGGGTGCCTTTTGAGGCTGACGTGCAAGACAGTGATGGGCCGGCGACCATTGTCGAGGTCCGCTTTTTCATCGACGGCGTGTTATACACGACGGAGAACCACTACCGTTACTGCATGGCTGCCGACCCCGGCGGCGGTGCGCCTTGTTACAACTTTAATACCAACACCCTGACGCCCGGTTCACACACGATTCGCATGGTCGCCACCGACGTGGACGGCAATACCGGCGAATGCTCGATTACCTTTACCCGATCCTAATTGCCTTGCTTTCATCGCCGTTTTCATTACCCCCAACATAATGAAACGCCCCGCCGCACCAGGGGCGTTTTTCGTCACGCTATTTGTTAAGGAGTGCTGCGGAAAACCTTACAAAAACTTTACCCTTTGGATGTGCTGGCTTATGATGAAGATGAATAGCTTGATCATCGTCCGAATTTTATCTGAGGAGGACATCATCATGATCGTGATACGCAAGGGCAGGTTTCGGCTGTGGGAAGGAGGACAGGGGCTGGTAGAGTATGCCCTGATCCTGGTCCTGGTGGCCGTTGCCGCCATCGTGATTCTGGCCGTGCTGGGCAGGCAGATTCAAAACGTCTTCTGTGACGCCTTGCTTTCCCTGGGGAGGAACGCGCCGCAGGTCGCCCTGTGTGATGCGCCGCGCGTGACCTGCGGAGTCAGCAGCGGCGCTGTCATTCATAATCCGGTGTCGATGGAAATCTTTGTCACCGATGATGACGGCCTGGAGGGGAACATCACCGTCGAGACTTATCTGGATGCCGAGACCACGCCCAGGATCGAATATCACTACAAGTACTGCTTCCCGACCGGCGACGGCCCGTGCGGTTCGATGAACCTGTCTCACGGATCGCACACTATCCGCGCGATTGCCCGTGATAGAGAAGGCAATACCGGCGAGTGCACCACCACCTTCACCGTCAACTGATCACTTCTCACCCATCATTACCGACTTCATCTTCAAACGCCCCGCTCATGGGGCGTTTTGTTTGACGGGGCCGTACACGAAACAAAAGCCCTTGCCTGACCCAGGCAAGGGCCTATGTTTGTGGCTGGGGGACCTGGACTCGAACCAAGACTGACGGGGCCAGAACCCGTTGTTCTGCCAATTAAACTATCCCCCAAGATTTGCCGTTATTCTAGCACGCCCCTGCCGTGTGGTCAAGAGCCAAGCGGCAGCTTTTGCACCCGGCTTTGCCAACTACCGGGATTTACAGTTGCGCTTCCGCTGCTTCAATCCGGGACAGACAGCGTGCGCGGCCCAGCGCGGCCATCGTCTCGAACAGCGGCGGCGCGAAGGTCTGGCCAGTCAGGGCCACGCGCAGCGCGCCGAAAAGCTGACCGGTCGTGACACCCAGCCGTTCGGCCAGGGCACGCAGGCTGTGTTCCAGCGCCTCTGCTGTGAATTCCGGCAGTGCGGCCAGGGTCTCGCGTGCCGCTGCCAGCGCCAGCCGTGTACCTGCGGCGTCCATGCCTTTCTGGATCAACTCCTGCGCTGGCGGGTTGATTTGCTCTGCGAAGAAGAAGCCCCCGACCGCCACTGTTTCATTCAGCGTGTGGATGCGCGGCTGGATGAGTGGCAGCGCCCGGCGCAGCAGGTCCGGCTCGACGGTGAATCCGGCCTGGATCAGCTTCTCTCGGAGCAGGGGGAGCAGGCGGTCGGCGTCCATCTGGCGCAGATAATAGCCGTTCAGCCAGTCCAGTTTGTCCAGAGGAAAGATACCGCCTGCCGGGTTAACGCGCCCCAGGTCGAACCGCTGGATCGACTCCTCAACGGTAAAAATCTCCCGGTCGTCGCCAAAGCTCCAGCCGATGTTCGTCAGGAAGTTGACGATGGCCTCCGGCAGGTAGCCGGCCTCACGGAACTCGTCCAGCAGCACCGGCACTTTGCGTCCATCCTGCATGAAGCCCGCGCTGCGTTTGCTGAGTTTGCCCTTGCCGTTCGGGTTGAGGATCACCGGCAAATGGGCGATAGCAGGCATCTCCCAGCCGAAAGCGCGGTAAAGCTGCCAGTGGACCGGCGCGGTCGAAATCCATTCCTCGGCGCGCATGATGTGGCTGATCGCCATAAAGTGATCGTCTACCACGTTTGCCAGGTGGTAGGTCGGCAGGCCGTCGGATTTAAGCAGCACCAGATCGGTGAGGGTGGCGTTCTCGACCGTGATGTCTCCCCGGATCAGGTCGTGGACGGTTGTCTGCCCATCGAGCGGCATCTTGAAGCGGATCACGTAGCCGTCGCCTGCCGCCTCATGCGCGGCGCGCTCCTCCGGCGAGAGAGCGCGGCAGTGTCGGTCGTAGCCCTGCACGCCCTGGTCGCGCAGCGCCTCCAGCCGTGCAGGTGTGCAGTAGCAGCGATAAGCGTGGTCGTGTTCTACCAGCCAGTCGGCCCATTCGCGGTAGAGCGCCGTCCGCTCCGATTGGATGTATGGGCCATAAGCGCCGCCGACCTCTGGTCCTTCATCCCAGTGCAGGCCGAGCCAGCGCAGCCCGCTCATGATCATCTCCTGCGAGCCGGGTACGTAGCGGTTCTGGTCGGTGTCTTCGATGCGCAGGATGAACACGCCGTTGTGGTGGCGCGCAAATAGCCAGTTGAACAGCGCCGTGCGCACGCCCCCGATATGCAAGGGGCCGGTCGGACTGGGCGCAAAGCGAACGCGAACAGGTCGATCCACAGCTAGATACTCCGTCGAGGATAGCAGCAAGTGATAAACCCACCTCGATGTTGCATGGTGAGGTGATGGGAAGAATTATACCTGACGGCGAGGAATTCGTAGAGGGTCGGTTTAGCCGGGCGACTTGCGGCGCACGTAGACGCTTTCCACCAGGCCGACGCCGAACAACAGTGTGAGCAACGAACTGCCGCCCGAACTGATGAACGGCAGGGTGAGACCGGTCACAGGCAGCATGTTCAGGTTCATGCCGATGGAAACCGCCGTCTGGAAGAAGATCACCGTCGCCACGCCATAACACAGCAGACTGCCCAGCGGGTCGGCGGCTACTCCCGCTGCGTGCAGGATACGCCATAGCACCACGCCGATCAGCCCCAGGGCTGCCAGCGCGCCGACGAAGCCCAGTTCTTCGGCGATTACGCTGAAAATGAAGTCGGTATGTCGCACGCGCAAAAAGCGGAGTTGCGTCTGGGTGCCCTGGGCATAGCCTTTGCCCAGCAACCCCCCGGACCCGATGCTGATGCGCGCCTGAAGGATATTGTACTGCCCGTCGGGGTCGGCATCGGGGTTGATGAAATTGATGATGCGCTGCTGCTGGTAGGCTTCCATGTTGAACCAGATGAAGGGCAGCGCGATTAGCACCACCAGGGCGAACAGGGCGATATGCTTGAGGCGCAGACCCGCCGCCCAGGCCATCACGAACCACGTCACCATGATGACGATGGTTACGCCCAACGACGGCTGCAAGAAGACGAACGTCGCCGGAACGGCGATATAGGCTAGGGAAATCAACACCGTGCGCAGCTCGTGATATTTTTCGTACTGATTGCTGAGGTGTTGTGCCTGGGTGATAATCAGCAGAACCTTGCTGATTTCTGAGGGCTGGATGGGAATGCCCACATTCAACCAACGCTGCGCCCCGGCGTCTCCGATCAGTCCGAAGAACGCCACCATGCCCAGGATGGAGATCACGAACAGGTAAATCCAGCGGTGCAGAGCACTCAGCAGACGGTAATCCAGGGCCGTCAGCACGAAGACGAGCACAATGCCGACCCCGGCATATTGAATCTGACGCTCGACGCGGTTGATTAGGTCGGGATCGACCGCGCCCAAAGTGGCGCTGCGGATCATCAGCACGCCGTAGATGATCAGCAGCAACACTGCGCCGAACAGGATAAAGTCGAATTTTCGCCAGATGCTGCCGCTACGTTCAATCATGGGTTGCCAGACACCGGGGGTGCCGCCGTGTGCGGGTCGCCCGGACAGAATCTAAAGCCTTGTTCATCACCCAACAGAAAACCAGCGGCCCGTCACTGCCCCTGCAGAGTTGCGCGCGTGAACTATAACCCGGATGAGCACGGCTCACCACAGGCCAGCTTATTTCTCGCTGCTGTCGGTTGCCAGGGGGATATCCGCCACCAGCCAGTTGTCGCGCTGGCGCTGCTCGATAGCAATCTCGACGTTTTTCTGGTCGATGCGCACATACTTAGAGATCACGGCGATGATTTCATCTTTCAGCGCCTGCATTTTCTCCGGCGAAAGGTCGAGCCGGTCGTGCACCAGCACTAACTGAAGGCGCTCCTTGGCGATTTTGGCCGAGCCGGGTGTGCCGCGTCCCATTAAGCGGTCGAGCAGGTTGTTCATCGGCGCTCGTCTCCTCGACTAGCCTGCCCCTGTCGTGCTGCCGCTGAGCAGCTTGAGCAGGCGTTGGAAAAACCCTCCCGACTCGTCCAGGGACATCAACGGCACTTCTTCACCGCACAGCCGCCGGGCGATGTTACGGAAGGCCTGGCCAGCCCGCGATTTGGGATCGCTGGCAGCCGGTTCGCCTCGATTGGAAGACACCAACACGTTCTCGTCTTCCGGCACGACGCCCAGCAGTTTGATCGCCAGGATGTCGATCACGTCCTGGATGGAGAGCATTTCGCCGCGCCGCACCATGTCGGGCTTGACGCGGTTGATGACCAGCTTGCCAGGGCCTTTTTCTTCCGCTTCCAGCAGGCCGATAATGCGGTCGGCGTCGCGCACGGCGGAAACTTCTGGGTTTGTGACGATGATCACCTCGTCGGCAGGGGCCACCGCGTTGCGAAAGCCGCGCTCGATGCCTGCCGGCGAGTCCATGATGACGAAATCGTGCTCCTCGCGGAGTTCTTGCGTCACGGCCAGCATGTCCGACGGGCTGACGGCGCTTTTATCGCGCGTCTGGGCAGCGGGGATCAGGTATAGCGCCGGATAAACCTTGTGTTTGATCATCGCCTGGCGCAACTTGCAGCGCCCCTCGACCACATCGACCAGGTCGTAAACGATGCGATTTTCCAACCCCATAATCACATCCAGGTTGCGCAGGCCGATGTCGGTATCGATAGCGACGACTTTCTTGCCCATCAGCGCCAGGGCGACGGCGATGTTGGCCGTAGCCGTTGTTTTGCCGACTCCGCCCTTGCCGGACGTAACGGTGATGACTCGCGCCCCCATGCGGATCAGGTTCCTTTCCTGTCTCAGGTCCAGGCTTCCACGACAATACGCTGCTCGCGGACCATGGCCGTTTCGGGCACGGGTCTGCCGCGCGCCTCTTTGGGCGACGTGGCGATATAGCCCGCGATGCGAAGCTGCGTCGGCGACATATCCAATGCACAGACGACTGCCGATTCGTCGCCGTGCGCGCCTGCATGGACGACTCCGCGCAGGCGTCCCCACACGATCACATCGCCCCCGGCGACGATCTCTGCGCCAGGATTTACGTCGCCCAACACAACCACATGCCCGCCGCTGTGCACACTGCGACCGCTGCGCAGAGTGCGCCGCACCAGCACGCCCTGCGTCCCTGCCTCATCTGGATTGATCGGCGGCGGGGCGTCGTGTTCGACGCGCAGCAAGGATTCTGTCACAGCGCCGCCGTCCTGGGCGTTGGCTGGGGCAGGCGGTGCGGGTGGCGTGAGGGCCGTTGACAGGCCCAGCTTGCGCGCCGCGCCGAGGGTGGTAATGCTCTCGCTCAGGACCGCCCACAAGGTCACGCCACGTTTTTCCAGCATGGCCTGGAGCGCGCCGAGTTCGTGCTTGCGGATCGACCGTGCGCCCACATCCAGGGCCAGCCGCGCACCCCGGAAGAACGTCGTCTGTTCGTCAATGTGGGCGACCAGGCGCTTGACCTGGATCGTCCAATCCTCTTCAGGCTCCAGGTGGACCAGTAGCCCATCCCGGACGCCTTTGATCACGAATGTGTTTTGATTCGCCATGGCCCTAACCTTTTGCCTTGCGGCCCGGCGTAGCGCAGGACACCCCTACCTGTGGAAAACCAGGGACCGGAACCCCTTACCTTACCCTGTGGTGGGACGACCGCTTACAACTATACTCATTTTTTGTGCCTGCGCTATTGCGCTGCGGCAGTCTGTCGGCGCTCGTTTTGCAGACGGAAGTAGGCTTCCAGCAGGTCCCGCACGACCGGTAGCGCCACCAGCGATCCCTCGCCACCATTGTAGACGAAGGCAAGGGCGACGATCTCCGGATTTTCATAAGGTGCGTAAGCGACGAACCAGGCGTGGGCGGGCCAGTTACCCGGCACACACAGGCCCAGTGGGCGGGCGATGTCGTCGCAGTATTCGGCTGTGCCCGTCTTGCCGGCAACCGCGACGTAAGGCAGGTTGGCTGCCAGAGCCGTGCCGCCTTCAATCGTTACGGCGGCGCGCATCCCCTGTTGAACAAGGTCGAAGGTTTCCGTGCTGATAAAGGGCGGGCGGTAGGTGGAATCGAACTGGTTTTCGTCGCAAATGCTGCCGTTGAAGATGTAGTTGCGCGGCACATTGACTGTGTAGGCCCGCAGGTCTGCCTGTTGAGGGTCGCTGCTGACGTCAACCTGGGCGGTGTAAGTTTGGGGATTGCATTGTGTTGCATCGTAGAACTCGCTGTCTGGCTCACAGCGACAGGCCAGGCTGTTTTCGCCCTGCAAAATCATGTCTTCTTGCAACAGCAGCACCACCGGCTCGCCGGGGGCCGGGCGGCGCAATGTGCGCGCCACATGCGGGGTAAACCCTTCTACCACGTTGCCCTGCGCGTCCAGAAAACTCTGGATGATGGTCGGCTGGTAGAGTGTGCCGCCGTTAGCGATGGCGGCAACGGCGTTGACTAATTGCAGCGGCGTCACGGTGACGTAGCCCTGGCCGAAGGCGGCGTTGTAAGTGTCGCCCAGTGACCAGTTTTCGCCGTAAGTTCGCCGTTTCCAGTCGGGATCAGGCATCCGTCCTGCATACTCAAAAGGCAACTCAACGCCCAATTCCGAACCGATACCGAAGGCTGTGCCATAGCGGTACAGGTCGTTGATGCCCAGCCCGCCACTGCGCAGGATACTTTCGGGCACTTCCGGATTGCCGCCGCCGATCTGGTAGAAATACACGTCGCAGGACCAGGCAATGCCCCGGATCATATCCACATTGCCATGTCCATTACGAAACCAACAGACAAAGGTCTGAGAGGCCGCCGGGTCATTGGGGGCATAGCGGTTGGGCAACACCAGCCGTCCGGGGTCTTGCAGTTCGGCTTCGGGATCGATGACATCCTCTTCCAGAACGCCCACCGCCGTGATCAGCTTCCACACCGACCCCGGCGGATAGAGCGCCTGGATGGCGTGGTTCAGCAGCGGCAACAAGGGGTCGGCGTCCAGTTGGAAGAAATAATTGCCGTCGATGGTGCGGGCGAAGCGTGTGTTGTCATAGGTGGGCCAGCTCACCATTGCCAGAACCTCACCCGTCTGGGGATTCATGGCGATCACCGTGCCAGCTTGGGTCACGATGCGCCCGGCGTCGGCGTTAACGAGGTTGATGCGTCGGATCAGGGCCTCTTGCGCGGCGGCTTGAAGTTCCACATCCAGGGTCAGACGCACGTTGCGGCCTGCGATGGGGTCCTCGCGGCGGATAATGCGCAGAGGCAGCCCGGCCACATCCACTTCTTGCAGGCGGCTGCCACGTCGCCCGGCCAGTTCATCCTGCAAAAACCGCTCGATCCCGGCATAACCGATACGGTCGAAGTTGGGGTCGTAACCTTGCTCCATGAGTTCCTGCGCTTCCTCGGCGGGGATCGGCCCCAGGTAGCCGACTACCTGCGAGGTCAGTGCGCCGGTGGGATATTCCCGTACCGCGCCGACCTGAATATTCACGCCGGGGAGATATTGCCGTTCCTCAAGAATGCGCATTGCCACATCGCGCGGGACATCTCGCGCGACCACGACGGCCCGGTAGGGGGCAATTCCTTCACCTTCACGGACCAGGTCATCCAGGCTGCGCTCATTGAAGCGTCCCGCGGCGTCTGCTGCCGCTCGCGTAGCGGGAACGTCCAGCAACGCAGAGAGGCGGTTATACACTTGCAGCGTTTCCTCGGTGCTATCGGGCAGGTCGGCGGGGACAATGGTCACATTGAAGGCGGGCACGTTGAGCGCCAGAGCCACGCCGTTACGGTCGTAGATCACGCCGCGCGGCGCGGCGATAGGAACCAGTTGCAGGCGGTTTTCCTCTGCCTGGAGCGAGTACATTTCTCCTTCGACGAACTGGAGATAGTACAGCCGGGCGACCAATATCACGAAGGTGAAGAAGATCACTGCCTGGAACATCGTCAGCCGCCAGCCCTGAAACGGAAGCAGCCGTCGGTTCATGCTCGGAATTCCTTATTCAAATCTCGATACGCGCCGGGGGCGCGCCGTTGCATAGAACGCCCCCGTGATCCGGTAAACCGGGACCATAACAATCAGATTATAGATCGCGCTGGGGAGCGTAACATGTAACAGCGTGTCGATCAGGGGGTAGTTTTGTCCTGTTGCTAGCAGCACCAGCAGCACAATGAGATGCAAAGCGGGCGTTCCGACCAGCGCCGCCAGTGAGGCATAAAGCAGATTGCGCGGATTCACCTGGCCCAAGATCAGCGATGCCGCCGCTACAACCATGACCAGCGCCAGTGAAGTGGTGCCCAGCGGCACAGACGAAACCAGGTCTTGCAACACGCCGCCTACGATGGCCCATACCATGCCGACCTGGAAACCTGCCAGCAGTCCCCAGGCCAATACGGCCAGGAACACCAGGTCGGGCATCCCGCCGCTGATGCGCACTTCTGGGACCAGCGTGGATTGGAGGATGACCGCCAGGGTGAGTACCGGGATGCTGAGATAGCCGCTTAATCCATCCATCGTGTCGGGGCGCCAGGGCGGATCACTCAAAGGCAGAGAGGTCTACCGGCTGGAAGTTGGTGATGACGAGCACCTGTTCCAGCCGCTCGAAGTTATTCAGGCTGCGCACCTCGGCTTCCTGGAACAGCTCGAACTCGGAACGCGCCACACTTGTAACCTGGCCGATGATGATCCCTGCCGGAAAGTTGCCTCCCATCCCGGAAGTGATCACGGTGTCACCTTCTTGCACGGTCGCGTTCAGATCGATGAAGGTCATCAGCAGGGTATCGGTCAGTTGGCCCTGGACGCTTCCTTCCGCGCGAGAGGCCTGCAAACGCGCGCTGACCGCGCTGGTTGTGTCGAGCACCAGAAGCACCTGGGAAGCCGTCGCGCTGACGCCAATGATTCGCCCGACCAGGCCGCGTTCGGTGATCACCGGCATACCGCTGGTCAGGCCGTCACGTGCGCCCCGGTTGAGGTAGATCACGCGCCGGAAGCCACTGATGTCGCGTGCGATGACATCTGCCACGACGTATTCCTCATCTGTACGGCTGCGGGTGTAATTCACCAGCGCAGCCAGACGGTCATAGTCCTGAGCGATCTCGCGCAGGTCTACAAGCTCAGCCTGAAAGGCCGCCAGTTGCCTTTCCAGGTCACGGTTGCGCTGCTGGAGCGTTTGAATTTCGAGCAGGTCTTCGGCCAGGGTGCTGCCGCGCTGTAAGACGCTGTTGATCGCACTCTGCACGACCTGAAGCGGCGCCGCCAGCAGGCCCTGGAGCGGCGCTAATACCCCCGTCACGCTGAGGGCGATCAGGCTCAGGCAGAAGAAAACGCTGACGACGAAAAACAGCAGACGATTGGAACGAATTCTCATAGCAATCAGCAATCAGTGGTCAGCAGTCAGTCCTGAGCAATCCGTAATCGGGCATGGCCACCAACGGGGATGTTTACGGACGGCTGAAAGCTGGCGGCTGACTGCTGATAGCTATCGGCTAATGCTGCGTGCTGCCGCGTTCTAGCCCGACCAGCAGGCGGCGCAGGTTATTGTAGTCTTCCAGAATGCGTCCGGCGCCGCGTGCCACACAGGTCATCGGGTCATCGGCCAGCCATACGCGCACATTGACTTCGTCGGCCACACGCTCGGTCAGGCCCTTGAGCTGGCTGCCGCCGCCGGCCATGCAGATGCCCGATTCCATCAGGTCGGCGACCAGTTCCGGCGGCGTCTCGTCCAGGGCGTCTTTGATGGTATCGACAATGATCTGGGTCGAACCGGCCAGGGCTTCGCGTAGCTCAATCGAGCTGACCTCGACGGCTTCTGGCAGACCGGTGACGAGATTACGCCCGCGCAGGGTGATGGTGCGTTCTTCCGGCAGGGGATAGCCGGAGCCAATCTCGATCTTGGCCCGCTCGGCAGTGCGGTCGCCGATGAGCAGGTTGTACTTGTTGCGCATGTATTGGACGATGTCCTCGTCCATTTCGTCCCCTGCCACCCGGATCGAGCGGCTGATGACAATGCCGCCGAGTGAGAAGATGGCGACCTCGGTGGTGCCGCCGCCGATGTCCACGATCATGCTGCCGTGTGTTTCGGTGATCGGCAGGCCCGCGCCGATGGCTGCTGCCACCGGCTCCTCGATCAGAAAGGCTTCACGCGCCCCGGCGCTCATCGTCGCGTCGTAGACGGCGCGCTTTTCGACTTCGGTCACGCCGCTGGGGATACCCACTACCACACGCGGGCGTGGAATCGGCACCCAGGTCTGCTCGTGTGCTTTACGGATGAAATAGTCGAGCATGGCCTCGGTCACTTCAAATTCGCTGATCACGCCGTCGCGCAGCGGGCGGATGGCGACGATGTTGGACGGCGTTTTGCCGACCATCTCTTTGGCTTCTTTGCCAATGGCTAACGGGCGGCGGGTCTTCTTCTCGATAGCGACGTAGGACGGCTCGTTGATGACAATCCCTTTGCCCCGCACGCTGACCAGGGTATTGGCCGTTCCCAGGTCGATACCAACATCTAGCGAAAAAAGGCCCAACAGCCAGTCTAAAGGACTAAGCACGATAAGCTCGTCTCCTTGCATCCTGCACCAGGATGCGGCAAGGGATTATAACACGACGCCGGTCGAACCCAAAAACTACTGCCTTGCAAACTGAACGCCCGACATGGTATTAAATTGTTTATGTTCTATTTTATTAAAAATAGCACTGTAAAATATCTGCACGAGCGCGCCTTGCTGTTTTACCACATTTTGCCGGGGGCGCAAAACGGCAATGCATTTCTTTTCTCCCCAAGACGCATCCCCGGTGTTCTGAACCCACAGGCTAAGGGCAATAAGGAATCGTCTGCGGGCCTTCGGGCAACACACCGATACGCGCTGCCCGTCCATATCGGTCTCTCAGCGACTCGACGGCAGCAGCCACATCTGGGCATGGGATCAGGTGGGCTGCGCGGACCTGTTCGGGCGTCAGACCGCCAGCGTATACGTAGACTTCGGCTTTTTGCTGGATGCGCGCCTGGATTTGGACCTGCCACTGGTCCTGTTGGGGTTCCGCACTGGACAGGATGATTTCCAGCAGTTCGGCTAGGCTGCGCGCGCTGCGCAAGGACTGGCCGTACAGCCCGTGATCGGGGATGCCGTCTGAGCATTCCGTCGCAATGATCATCGCTCCGCCAGGCCGCACGACCATCGCTCCGGCACTCATGCCTTTTACGGACTGATACAGGTTCAGGTCCAGTGGATAGCCGGAGTTGGTGGTGATCACGATGTCAAAGGGCGCGTCTACGCGGACCATTGCCGTTTCACCGGCAAAGCGGGTCCCGGCGGCATGGGCGGCATCCAGGCTGCCCGCGAACACGCCCGTGATCTGTTTGTCACGGTTGAGCGTAACGTTGAGCAGAAAGGTCGGGTTGGTGCGCAGGGCCACCTCGTGAGCTTCCTCCCAGATAGGGTTGCCCCAGGTGATGCCCCAGGTGGCGTTGGGATGGTCGATCATCGAGGCGTCGTGGTTGCCCAGGACCGTTCGCTGCCCTGCCATGCCCGGCATCACCGCCTTCGGTCCGCCGGAGAAGCCCGCAAAAAAGTGCGGCTCGATGAAGCCAGTGAGGATTTTTACATCCGCTTGCGCATATACGCGGTTGATCCAGATTTCGTGTCCGCGCGTGCTGTGTCCCAGATAGACCTGCGTAGCGGGATCGAAGGCGTTGTTTTGTTCGATGCGGTAGCGACGGACAACGTCAGCGCCGAGCATCTGGATCAGCTCTGCCTCGGTATTGGGGCGATGGGTGCCGAGCGCGTTGCATAGCACAATGTTTTCCGGCGGCACGTGGCCCAGTTCCATCAGCACGGCGGGGATCAGCAAATGGTTGGGCGTGGGGCGGGTGAGGTCGCTGAAGACGATGGCGACCGTCTGATCCGGCGAGACCAGTTCCCGCAGTGGAGGGGATTCAATGGGCTGTTGCAGCGCGGCACGCAGTGCCCCCAGGGGGTCCGGCAGGGCAGGGATGAACGTCGGCTCGACCACCGTCACGTTGGCGTCGTCCGGCAGCGACAGCGGCAGCCCGCTTTTGCCGTAGGCGAGGGTGATCTCCAAGTCGGCCTCCTAATAGAACATGTGCTGGTGATAAACGTCCAGGGCATAGCGGTAGCTGTCGTAGCTGACCAGCGGCGTCACGGAATGATCGGTGCCGAAAAAATAGCGTGCGCCGCGCGCCTTCATGCCGTTCAGCAGCGTAATCACGCCACGTTCAATGGTGGCGCGGTCGTTCGTTTCCAGGATGCGCACATCCAGCCCGCCGACGAAGGCCAATTGGTCCGCGTACTTTTCCGCAAAGGCGAACAGGTCACACCCGGCTTTGACCTCCATCGGATTCAGGGCGTCGAAGCCGGCCTCCACGATAAGCGGCAGCGCGGCAGTGATGTTGCCGCACGAGTGTAGCACGACCGGCAGGCCGTCGGCGTGGAAGAAATCAACCAGTTCGGCAAAGTAGGGAAAGACCAGCTCGCTCAGCATTCGGGGGGAGGCGAACAAGCCGTTGCGATAGCCCAGGTCCTCGTAAATCCAGATGCCGTCCGGCTTGCCGACCTGTTCGATCAGGGCGCGGAAGTGCGCCTTGAAAAAATCCGTGTAGACGCGGTTAAAGTCGTGTATCCAGCCAGGGTCCAGGGCGAGGCTTTCGTACATACACACATCGCCCAGGCATTGCCGCATCGTCTCCCAGACGAAGGTATGTCCGTAAAAGGTCCACTTGCCGTTGGCGCGGCCTACCGCCAGCGCCGCGCTGTCTTCCGCCAGCTTGAGCCGCAATGGGTCCAGTTCCAACAAATAAGGGCGATAATCCCGTTCCCAAACCTCGCGGCTGGTCATGCGGAAGTCGATGTGCTCCGGCGTGCCGGACTTGTGCTTCCAGAACTTGAAGGCCGCCCCTGCTCCGGTTCGCTTGATGTACCACTCGTCGGTCTCTTCGATAATTTCCGCATATCCCCGAATCGGTTCCAGGTCGAACCAGCCGCCGCAGGGGTGCATGTCGAAGCCGAAGTGCAAGTGCGGGTCGGCAGGTTTGACCACCTCCCGTCCCTGTTCGATCACGACGTGCGTTGGGTAGCCCTGTGCTATCCAGAGTCCGGGTGTTTCCGGCCAGAAAAAATCAAACAGGCCGATGCGGTCAAAGTTGCTGTTGCCCAACAGGCTGCAAACCAGATCGCGCGGGGTCATCGGAAACCTTTCGTCTGGTGAATGGGTGTATCGATGGCTGTTCCAATGATACCACAGGTCAGGGCAGTATCTGGCGTCCTTTGGGAAGCCCGGTAGAAGGACTTCTCACCGATGATTTTGTCCATTTTATATGGACAAATATGAGTATATAGTGAAAAAACATAGACAAAGGTGAAAAATCGCACGATAATAGAAGCTAAACGAGTAGGGAGATGATCGAAGATACCCATGCCCCAACGTTTATCTGAATCCATTGCCCCGGATTTCACGCTGACGGATGCGCAGGGGCGGCAGGTCAGTCTTTCGGATTATCGGGGACAAAAACACGTCGTGTTGGTGTTCAATCGGGGGTTCATGTGACCGTTCTGCCGGCGGCATCTGGCGCAGTTGCGCCGTGACTATGCCCGATTCGTTGAACGCGAGGCCGAAGTGATCGCCATCTCACCGGAGGGCGTCCAGGCCGTCCGCGACTACTGGCGGCAGGAAGACCTGCCCTTCGTGGGTCTGGCCGATCCCGATCACGCGGTGGCGAACCGCTATCGTCAGGAAGTGAACCTGCTCAAGATGGGCCGGATGCCCGCCGTGATCGTCGTAGGCAAGGATGGGCAGGTGTCGCTCCAGCATTACGCCAACTCGATGGCCGATATTCCTCCGAACAGCCGTGTGCTGGCGGTCCTGGACGCAATGCAATCGTCTGCCGGTTCTCCGCCGTCCTCATCGTCGGGCGCGCGCCCGTGAGACTGTTCGGGGGCGACCCGGTTCGATGACCACAGGCCTTCCGGGTTGTGAGCGCCTCCAACCCGGAGGGCCTGATGGCCACGCCGGGCGCTATCTCACCAGCTTCACCGGCTTCAACAGACCGCGATCAAACGTGGCGATGTCTTCCGGCGGCGCGGATTCCAGGACGGCGCGCACGCGGGCGGAATCTTCCCGGAGTTGCCGCACGTCGATGCCCCGGCACACGTCGGGCAGGCGGGCCAGCAGGCGTGCGCTGCGCCGTAGCATCTTGAGCGCGCCCCGGTGATTGCCGCGCGTGATCTGGTAGTAGGCCACGCCGACCTGTAGCACACCCTGGTACAGGTCGCGCACCGGGCCGGGTTCGGCCCGCCACAGGGCTTCAAACAGATCGTGCTGCCGGTAGTATTCGCCCGCGTTGAAGAGGTCTACCGCCTGTAAGGCCTCTGGCGGCAGCGGCTCGCGGCATGAGTTTTCCAGGATCATCGCTTCCCCAAAAACGTCTATCCCACTGCTGCGCAACATGGTATGCTATCCTGCGCCAGATTATATCCTGTAGGAGATAGGAAACACTTTGAGCTACATTTTGGTGACAAATGACGACGGGGTGCAGGCCCCCGGCCTGCTGGCGCTGGTGAACGCCCTGCGCAGCCTGGGCGAGGTTCGCGTGATGGCCCCAGCGGTGAACCAGAGCGCTATCGGCCACAAGAAGACGCTGTTTCAAGACATCCGTGTGACCCCGGCGACTCTGTTGGACGGTTCGCCTGCTCTGGCGGTAGAAAGCGCGCCGGCAGACTGCATCGCCCTGGCAGCACTCGGCGCGATTGAGTGGCCACCGCGCATCGTCGTTTCCGGTATCAATCGCGGGGCAAACATGGCGCAGGACATCACCTACAGCGGCACGGTGACGGCGGCATTCGAGGCGGTGATCCACGCCGTCCCGGCGGTGGCTGTCTCGCTGGACGATCACCTCGCGGACCGCGTGGAAGAATACGCCCTCGCTGCGCAGATCGCCGTGCGTGTAGTGGAGCACGTGTTGGAACGGGGCCTGCCCCCGCTGACTCTGCTTAATTTGAACGTCCCGCCCGGCCCGGCGGTGAAGGGCCTGCGCCTGACGCGCCAGGGTGTGCGCATCTACCGGGACGAGCTACAACGCATGAACGAGTTTTACCGCATCGTGGGCGAGGCGCCGACGGGCGTGTTTGACGATCCCGGCACGGACCTGTGGGCGGTGTACAATGGCTACGCCAGCCTGACGCCGATTGAGCTGGACATGACGGCGCACCGCTTCGTCGCCACCCTGGCTGCCTGGGACATTACCTTGTAGAGCCGGAATAAATCCCTTGACGTATCGATAAGTATCGATATAATGAAAGACATGAGCGTCGAT
>Ga0209018_1000614_pt1 | contig 32276 bp, 24 predicted proteins | sample YNPBryBLVA2012_FD_185814 | JGI IMG/M metagenome (GOLD analysis project Ga0209018, IMG submission 185814) | Anoxygenic and chlorotrophic microbial mat microbial communities from Yellowstone National Park, USA - YNP Bryant BLVA 2012 (SPAdes)... ...
AGGGAGGGCTTGTCACTACGGGAAGCGGGAGGGCGGAGGGAGCAAAGAGCGATTCAAGGTGGGACCTGCTGGAGGGTGGGGCGGGCAAGGCGACGCAGGCGGCGCTGACCTTCTGGGCGGCGGTGGCGACGAAGGAAACGGGCACGGCGGCGAAGGCGGCGAAGGGGCAGGGCGTTCGAAGTCAGGGCCGTGGCGGGACGTCGTTGGGGGGAAGGGTGCTCCGGCGGGCGATCTGGCGGATGAGGCCCGAAAAGATCACGCGGTGGACGGGGTAGAGAAGGTACCAGTAGGCGAGGCCCGCCAGACCGCGGGGGGCGAAGAGGGCCTTCTGGACGATGCGGGTTCCGCCGTTCTTGGGCTCGAGCTGAAAGAGGAGCCAGGCTTCGCCGGGCAGTTTCATCTCCGCCCGCAGTCTCAGGAGGCGGTCCCTCTCTTCGTATTCGGGCCCCGCCGCCATGGAGTGCACGAGGTAGCACGCGTCGCTTACGCCCTCCAGGGCGGGCCGGAGGCTCTCCGGGTCCAGGAGATCCCCCTGGACCGGTTCGGCCCCTTCCCACCCGCGGCCCTCCAGCCGGGAGGGTCCCGGGCCAGACAGCGCACCGCGTATCCCCGGGCGAGGAGAAGGGGCACCAGCCGTCCGCCCACGTACCCCGTCGCGCCGGTCACCAGAACCTTCGGTTTCGTTCCGTCCATGGCGTCGACCCTTTCCGAAGGAACCTCCGGGGGGGAGAAACGGGCTTCCCTCGCAGAATCTTCCCCCCCAAGATGCCACCGATCGGCGGAAGAAGCAAAGGCCCCGTAGAACCCAAATTCCGCGATGGATTGGTCTTGCCTTCGGTGAAGTAGGTGCTACACGAGGGAAAGGCTTTATCTCTCCGACGGGGAGGGGCTTCTCCCCCGCGTTCCGCCGGCCAAGCCAGTCGGAACGCTCAGTTGGCCCTTCGGGGTCCCTCCCCGCTCCAGGGGCAAAGCCCGTGGAGCCTCACCCCACCCCTCACGCATTCTTCGCCTGCGGCTCGAATGCCCCCAATCCCTTGGCAGGTGATGGGGCTGTTTGGGGAATCTGAAAGGTTTCCATAGACTTGCACCGCCTGTTCGGTTTCCATCGCGGGGTTGGGGAGAAGGTCCCTTCGCGCGAGGGAAGCGAAGAGGAGGGGGCGACCTCTGGGGAAGGTGGAAAAGGCGGGCGGGAGGGGAAGGAACCGTGAAAAGTGAAAAGAAAGAAGAAGCCATCCCCGATCTCCTTGGTCAGGGGCTTAGTTTTTCCTCATCTCTTCATCCCCGCATCACGTGTTCAAATCTCCGCGGTGAAGGTCCCGTGACCGGGAAGGCGGGACCCGCAAGGCATGGGGTGGATGTGGAAAGAGCGGGGGCGGTCCTGGCGTGCGCCGGGAGGGGCAGGCGGGGAGGACGGGCCCCAAGGGGGGCCGAAGGGATGGGCGGGCGTTGACAAGGGGGTCCGCCGGAAGCAGACTTTCTCCAAGGAAGTCGGTCGGGATGTTCGCGGCCCGCCGGGCGTACTTCCGCAGAGCCAGAAAGGATGCGCGATGAAGCTTCGCAACATGGCCCTTCTGTTGACTATCGGGCTGGCCCTTTTGGGCCTGGCGGGCGGGGTGGGGGCGGCGGCCCAGGGCGCCACCCTCTTCGTCTCCACCGCCGGCAGCGACGCCAGCGGAGACGGCACCCTGGGAAAGCCCTTCCGGACCATCGGCCACGCCCTTGCCGTGGCCGGGGCAGGGGACGAGATCGTCCTTCGCGGCGCTCCGGCCGTGGCCGACAACGTCTACGCCGAGTCGGTTCGGATCGAGCGGCCCAACACCACCCTCCGCTCGCAAAGCGGGGAGTGGGCCATCATTCGGTGTCCGACGAACGATGAAAACATCGGCCAATGCGTTCGCTTCGACGTGGACAGCGACGGCAGCCGCTTGCAGCGGGTGGAGGTCGTTGGGGGGTACTACTACGGCATCAAGCTGGAGACCCGGTGGGACTGGGGTGACCCGAACGACCGCACCGGGGCGTCCCACATCCTGCTCGAAGAGGTCAAGGTCCACGATACCGGCCGGGACGCCATCAAAATTACGCCCGGCTGTGACGATGTCACCATCCGCCGCGCCGAGATCTTCAACACGGGCATACGAGACAACTCGAACGCCGAAGGCATTGACAACGTCAACGGCGACCGGATGACCGTCCAGGAGAGCTACCTGCACGACATCGCCACCAACGGGATTTACTTCAAGGGGGGCGCCACCGATTGCGTGGTGGAGCGCAACCGCATCGAGCGCACCGGCGGCGCGGGGATCCTGGTGGGCTTTGACACGAGCCCGGAGTTTTTTGACCTGGACGCCAACCCCCAGTATTACGAAAGCATTCGCGGCGTGGTCCGCAACAACATCATCCGCGACGCGCAGGGCCCGGGCATCGGTCTGTACGCGGCGAAGGACGCGCAGGTCTGGAACAATACGCTCCTCGAGACGGCGCGGGCGTACCACAGCCCTCTCTACTTCGGCGTGGCCTTTCAGGACTGGGAACCGGAGGCCGGCCGGCCGCCCTCGGTCAACCCCGTCCTCCGCAACAACCTGATCTACCAGTCCGGCGGCTCGCCGGCGGAAGGCGTGTTCATCCGGTACTCCAGCGAACTGGGCGGCCTGTCCGCGCTCTCCGGGACGCCGGACATGGATTACAACCTCTATTTTCACGAAGGCGGCGGTTGCCTGTTCAGCGACCAGCGCCCGTCCAGTCCCCTGGATCGGGGAACCTTCTCCCAGTGGCAGGCCCACGTCGGCGGAGAGGGCCACAGCCTTACCGGCGATCCCCTGCTGGCCTCCGACGGGCACCTGTCCGCTGGCAGTCCGGCGGTGGACGCGGGGGCATGCGCCGGCGCGCCAGCCGGCGATTTCGACGGCGACCCCCGTCCCCAGGGAGCCGGCTGTGACATCGGGGCGGACGAGTACGGGCCGGGGCCGGGACCGGCCGGCCCCGTGGTGACGAGCCTCCTCAAGAAAGGCAACCCCTTCCGCGTGGTCGTGAGGGGGAGCAACCTGCAGCCCGCCATCCGGGTGTTCATCAACGGAACGGAGTGGGACACCCTGGCGTGGAAGGACGAATCCAAAATCGTCCTCAAGGGGGGCGCGGCCCTCAAGGCGGTCCTGCCCCGGAATACGCCCGCCACGCTCCGTTTTGTCAACCCCGACGGGGCGGAGACGACCGTCGTCTGGCAGTGGCCCTGAGGGGGAGGCCGCAGGCCCGGCGTGCCCAGTGGGCAGGGGGTCGAAAGGAGGGCGGCGGGGGGGTACACTCTGTCCATGCGCCTGATCGCGACGGTGGCCCGGGGATTGGAAGAGGCGGCGGCGGGGGAGATCCGCGCGCTGGGTTTGCCCGTTCTCTCGGTCCGGCCGGGGGCGGTGGAGTTCCCTGGGCGGGAGGAGGAGGGGTGGCGGGCCTGCCTGCACCTCCGCTCGGCCCGGCGGGTTCTCCTCCCCCTCACGGCCTTCGAAGCGTCCTCGGCCGAGGCCCTCTACGAGGGGGCGCGGGACATTCCCTGGGAGGAGCGCCTGACGCCCCGCCACACCTTCGCCGTGGAGGCGTCGGTGGAGGGGGCGCCGGTCTCCCACTCGGGTTTTGCCGCCCTCAAGGTGAAGGACGCCGCCGCCGACCGGCTCCGGGAACGCTTCGGCGCCCGGCCGGACGTGGACCGCAAGGATCCGGACGTAAAAATCCTGGCCCGGTGGCGGGGAAGCCGGGTGGAGATCTCCCTGGACCTGTCGGGGGGGCCGTTGCACAAGCGGGGGTACCGGGTGCGGAGCGTCACGGCCCCCCTCAACGAGACCACGGCGGCGGGGATTCTCCTCCTTCTTGGCTACGACGGCACGGTGCCCTTTTCGGACCCCTTTTGCGGCTCGGGGACCTTCGCCGTGGAGGCGGCGCTCCTCGCCTCGGGGACCGCCCCCGGCCTCCTGCGGGACCGTCCCTTCGGCTTCGAGCGGTGGCCGGGATTCCGCCCGGCCCGCTGGGCGAGAATCCGGGAAGAGGCCGCCGCGCGGGTGACCCGGCCGGCTTGCCGGATTGCCGCCTCCGACCGGGACCCGGAGGCGGTGGCCGCCGCCCGGCGGAACGCCGAGAAGGCGGGGATGGCTTCCTTCATCGCCTTCTCGGCGGCCGACGTCCGGCAGTGGAGGCCGCCGGGAGAGGGGGGAATCCTGGCCTGCAATCCCCCGTACGGAGACCACGCCGGGGCGGGGGAGGACCTCCCGGCGCTCTACCGGGACTTGGGGGACGTCCTCAAGCGGCGGGGGGCGGGCTGGACGGCGGCGATTCTCTGCGGAGACCCGGCCCTCCTCAAGTGCGTGGGGCTGCGGACCTCCCGCCGGGTCCCCCTCTGGAACGGCCCCCTGGAGTGCCGCCTCCACGTGTACCGCCTGGTGGAAGGAACCTTCCGGAGCCGGTCCGCCCCGGCCTCCTCACCGGGCTGAGCCCTTTCGGGTATACTTTCCCGGGAGGGCGGCGGCGTGACCACCTACCGGATCCGGATCCTCCACGAGCTCGTGGGGGGCCTTAAGGAGACGACGGCCGTAAGGACGCTGGCCCGGGAGCTGGAGGCGCGCCTCCAGCGGAGCCGGAAGCCCTATGAGGGGGCGCCCCTGCCGGAGGAGCTGGTTTCGGGACGCCTCCCGGCGGGGATCCTTTCGGCGTGGATCTTCGTCCTTCCCCCCGACAAGGCCACCCCGCCCCACCGTCACCCCGGGTCGGTTCAGCACTCGGCGGTGATCTCCGGCGGGGGTTGGGGGTGGGCGGACGGGCGGCGCTTCGAGCTCCAGCCCTACGATCCGGCCTTTCCGGAACGGTCCATGCTGGTGATTCCCGAGAACCTTCCCCACGCCTTCCAGCCGGGCCACGAGGGGCTGGTCCTCATGTCCTTCCACACGGTGCGGGCGGAGGATCTTCAAGAGGTCCCGGTGGACCCGGGCCCCCAGCCGCTGGAGATCGCGCCCCTCCCGCCCCGGCCCCGGACCGCCTGGGCCCCTTCGAAGCCGGGGGAACGGCGGAAAGGCCCTTTCCCCCGGAAGGAGAGACGACGTTGAGAAACCTGCTTCTCGCCCTCTTCGGCGTGCTGGTGGGGGTGGGCGCGGCCTTTTCGGGGCTGGGAGGGGGCTTCCTGATGGTCCCCCTCCTGCTCTTCCTGGGCTTCACCGCCCAGCGGGCCGTGGGGACCTCCTTTCTGGCCATCCTCGTGATCTCCCTCTCGGCGCTCCTCGCCCACAACAAGTTGGCCAACGTGGACTACACGGCGGGAGTCTTCCTGGGCGTGGGAGGGATCGTGGGGGCCCAGGTGGGAGCCCGGCTGGTCCAGCACGTCTCCACCCAGGGCTTCCAAAAGATCTTCGCCTTCGTCCTCGTGGGCCTCGCGGCCTACCTCTTCTTCCGGGAGTAGGGACTTCCTTTCGGCGGAAGGAGGCGGAAGACCATGCGGGGGAACACGCGGACCTTTTTGGGGCTCTTTCTGGCCTTTCTCATCCTGGCCGGGATGACCCAGCTCTTCACCTGGGAGAGCCCCGAGGCGAAGGGGGCACCTCTCCTCCGTCTGTCGGCCCTTCCGGGGTACGTGCTGGCCTCCTGCCTGCGGGTCCTGGGAGCCTACCTCCTCTCCCTTCTCTTTTCCCTTCCTTACGGCTACTACGCCGCCACCCGCTCCCGCCTCGGGAAGCTGCTCATCCCCGTTCTCGACATCCTCCAGTCCATCCCGGTTCTCGGCTTCTTTCCGGCGGCGGTCTACTTCTTCATCGCCCTTTCGGGCGGGCAGCGGTGGGGGATCGAGATCGCCGCCGTGTTCCTCATCTTCACCAGCCAGGCGTGGAACATGGCCTTCGGGGTGTACGAGGCCTGCTCCACCGTACCGAACGATCTTCAGGACGCGGCGCTTTCCCTGGGCCTGAGCCGGGGGGAGACCTACCGGAGCCTCTACTTCCCCTTTTCCATCCCCCGGCTTGTTTACAACTCCATGCTCTCCTGGGCGGGAGGATGGTACTTCCTCATCGCCTGCGAGATCATCACCGTCGGCCCCGTCACCTTCAACCTCCCCGGGCTGGGGTACTTCCTGTCCCGCTCCGCGGAGGCGGGACGCCTGGACCTCCTCCTCACGGGGATCGCCGCCCTTCTGCTCGTCATCGTCACGGTGGACACCTTCGTGTGGCGGCCCCTCGCCCAGTGGTCGGTCCGCTTCCGCTACGAGGCGGTCTCCTCGGGGACGGAACGGATCTTGGGGGCGGGACGGCGTCCCCTCAAGGGAGGGCGCTGGGTGCGCCAGGGCCGGATCTGGCTCCGGAGGGGAATCCGGGTGGGATGGCACCGGAGCCGCACCGCGCTGGACGACCTGCTGGAAGCCGCCTCCCGAACCGCCGTCCCCGCCCGCTCGCTCTTCCGGTGGGTGTGGAAGGTCTTCGGAGCGGCGGCGGCGGCGGGAGCGGCGGGGATCCTCCTCTGGGGAGGGTGCCGGATCGCGCTCCTTCTCGTGGGCCCCTGGCCGGCCGAGGCCGTTTCCCTTCCCGCCGCCATGGCCCTTTCCTTCCTCCGGATGCTGGCGGCCTACCTGATCTCCCTCGCCTGGACCGTCCCCGTGGCCGTCTGGGCCGGGAACAACCCGAAGGTCATGAACGCCGTCCGGCCCCTGGCCCAGATCGGGGCCTCCCTCCCCGCCACCGCCCTCTTTCCCCTCATGGTCTTCCTCATCATCCAGCACGCCGGGGGGATGAACGTGGCCTCGGTGCTCCTCATCCTCACGGGGATGCAGTGGTACCTCCTCTTCAACCTCCTGTCGGGCGTGGACGGAATTCCCCTCGAGCTGAAGGAGGCGGCGCGTTCCTTGGGGCTCTCCCGGTGGCAGACCTTCTGGCGGCTCACCCTCCCGGCCATTCTCCCTGCCCTCCTCACGGGCAGCATCACCGGTTGGGGGGGCGGCTGGAACGCGCTGATCGTTTCGGAGTACTTCAAGTACGCCGGCAAGATTCACACCGTCACCGGCATCGGAGCGCTCCTGGACCGGGCGACCTACGAACTGGGCGACATGCGCCTCATGGTCCTCTCCCTCCTCACCATGGTGTCGGTCATCGTGGCGCTGAACCACTTCTTCTGGCGACGGCTGTACGAATTCGCCGCCGAACGGTTCCGGTTGGAACTCTGAGGCCCTTTTTGGTAAGGTGAAAGGCCATGGGCGCGCTTCTGGAGCTCACGAACGTGACCAAGGCCTTTCCCCACCCGCGGGGGCTTCTCCCCGCCTTCGAGGAGGTCTCCTTCGGACTGGCGGAGGGAGAGTTCGCCGCCATCGTGGGGCCTTCGGGATGCGGAAAGAGCACCCTGCTCCGGGTCATCCACGGCCTCACCCCCCCCACCAGCGGGGTGGTGACCTACCGGGGGGAGGAGGTGTCGGGGGTCAACACCCGGATGGCGATGGTCTTCCAGTCCTTCGCCCTCCTTCCCTGGCTCTCCGTGGTCCGGAATGTGGAGTTGGGGATGGAGGCCCGGGGGGTTCCCGCCAAGGAGCGGCGGCGGAAGGCCCTCTTCTACCTGGACAAGGTGGGGCTGGACGGCTTCGAGGAGGCTTACCCGAGGGAACTCTCGGGAGGCATGAAGCAGCGGGTGGGGCTGGCCCGGGCCCTGGCGGTGGAGCCGGAGATCCTTCTCATGGACGAGCCCTTCTCCTCCCTCGACGCCCTGACCGCCGCTTCCCTGCGGGAGGAGGTGGTGGACCTGTGGAGGGACCGGGAGATCCCGGTCAACACCGTCCTCATGGTCACCCACATCATCGAGGAGGCGGTGGAGATGGCCGACCGCATCCTCATCTTCAACGGCCACCCGGGGCGCCTGGTGGAGGACCGCCCGGTGGACCTGCCCCGGCCCCGGAACCGTCGGGAACCCCGCTTTTCCGAATACGTGGACCGGGTCTTCGAAAAGATCGCCTGAAGGAGAGCGCCGAAATGGACGTGGATCCGCTACCCCAATCGGAAATCAGCCGGATGCTGGGCCTCCTGGAGATCCTGGAGGACCACGGCGGGAGGGAGGACATCTACAAGCTGGCCCGCGAGCTGCACTTCGAATCCTCGGACCTCGTGGAAGTGATCCGGGGGGCCGAACTCCTGGGTCTCGTCACCACCCCCGGTGGCGACGTGGAACTCCTGGAGGCGGGCCGGAAGGTCAACGCCGGAGACATGAACGCCATCAAGGCGCTGCTCCGGGAGCGCATGCTCCAGATCCCCATCTTCCAGTACTTCCAGAAGAAGCTCGAAGGCGAGGAGGACCACCGGATGTCCCGGAAGGACGTCCTCGAGGAGCTCTCCCGCCTGCTCCCCAAGAGCAATCCCGACCAGCAGTTCCACGCCCTCGTCGCCTGGGGCCGTTACGCCGAGATCTTCGGCTACAACCGGGATCTGGACCTCTTCTACCTCGACGAGGGCCAGACCCTGGAGTGACCGTCCCGTCCCCACGGTCCCCGGCCGGAAGGACGGATCGGGCCGCGCAGGGAGAACCCCGCTCGTGACGAAGGAAGCCGAACCGAGAAGCGAACGCCGCCTCCTCTACCTGGCGCTCACCGCGCTGGGGGTGGTCTTCGGGGACATCGGCACCAGCCCGCTGTACGTCCTCAGGGTCTGCTTCCACGAGAGCCACCGAATGGAGCTCTCGCCCCACAACGTCTTCGGGATTCTGTCCCTGATCTTCTGGGCCCTGGTCCTGGTCATTGGCACCAAGTACCTCACCCTGATGATGCGGGCCGACAACCGGGGGGAGGGCGGGGTCCTGGCGCTGATGGTGCTCGCCCGAAAGCCCCTGCAGGAAAGGCGAAGGGCCTTCTGGGCCGTCACCGCCGCGGGGATCTTCGGCGCCGCCCTCCTGTACGGAGACGGGGTGATCACCCCGGCCATCTCGGTCCTCAGCGCCGTCGAGGGGCTCGAGATCGCCGCGCCGGGACTGGGCTCCGCCGTGGTTCCCCTTACCGTCCTGCTCCTGGTCGGACTCTTCGTCCTCCAGAACCGGGGCACGGGAGGGGTGGGCACCCTCTTCGGGCCGGTCATGTTCCTGTGGTTTTCGGTGCTGGCCCTGCTGGGCGTATCGGGCATCGCCCGGTATCCGGCCGTCCTCGGCGCGGTCAACCCCCTGCACGCCGCCCGCTTCTTCCACGACCACGGGGTGACGGGCTTTCTGGTCCTGGGGGCGGTCTTTTTGGCCGTGACCGGTGGCGAGGCGCTCTACGCCGACATGGGCCACTTCGGGAAGGGGCCCATTCGCCTCACGTGGTTCGCCTTCGTCTTTCCGGCCCTCCTCCTCAACTACTTCGGGCAGGGGGCCCTCCTCCTGAAGTCCCCCGAGGCCCTCGCGAACCCCTTCTTCCGCCTGGCCCCGTCCTGGGCGGTCATGCCCCTGGTGGTTCTGGCCACCGCCGCCACCATCATCGCCTCCCAGGCGGTCATCACCGGCTCCTTTTCCCTGACCCGCCAGGCCATCCAACTGGGTTTCTGCCCCCGCCTCACCGTTCGCCACACCTCCGAGGCCGAAAAAGGGCAGATCTACCTTCCCGCCGTGAACTGGGCGCTGATGGCGGCCACCTTGCTCCTGGTGGTGGCCTTCCGTTCCTCCGACAACCTGGCGGCGGCCTACGGCATGGCCGTCACGACGGACATGCTCCTGGCCTCCACCATGCTCCTCCTCACGGTCCGGGGCACCTGGAAATGGCCTCTCTGGGGGGTGGTGCCCCTCTTCCTTCTCTTCTTCGCGGTGGACCTGGGCTTCTGGTCGGCCAACCTGGTCAAGATTCCCAAGGGGGGCTGGTTCCCTCTGCTGCTGGCATCGGGGATCTTCGTGCTGATGACCACCTGGAAGAGGGGGCGATCCATCCTCTACGAGCGCCTGCGAAACGAATCCATCCCCCTGGAGCTCTTTCTCCGAGACCTTCATCTGGCCACGAGGGTCGCCGGAACGGGAATCTACATGACCGGAAGTCCGACGGGCGCGCCCGTTCCCCTCCTCCATACCCTCAAGCACTTCCACGTCGTCCACGAGAGGGTCGTCCTCCTGACCGTGCTTACCGACGAGGAGCGTCCGGTGGTCGGGAAGGAAAAGCGGCTGGAGGTGGAGGACCTGGGGCAGGGGGTCTACCGCCTCGTGGGTCGGTACGGCTTCATGGAGAGCCCCGACGTACCCACCCTTCTCAAGGAAGCGGCGCGGGTCGGCCTCCACTTCGAACCCATGAAAACCTCCTTCATCCTCGGCCGGGAGACGCTCATCTCCACCTCCCGACCCGGCATGGCCCGATGGCGGGAGCACCTCTTCGCGTGGATGTCCCGAAACGCCCAGGGGGCCATGACCTTCTTCGGCCTTCCCCCCAACCGTGTCATCGAACTGGGCGTCCAGGTGGAACTCTGACCCTGGGACGGGCCGCCGTGCCTTCGGCGGCGGAGCCTTCACCGCGGAGAGGCGGAGAACTGGAAACGTGAGGTAATGAGGAACCTCCCCGTTCCCCCGCACCCCTTCGCCCCAGCCACGCCCGTGCTAGCCGTGGATGGCCCTTTTATCTACGGCGAGGCACGCCTCCTTGAGGGCCTCGCTAAGCGTAGGATGCGCGTGGCTGGTTCGGGCGAGGTCTTCAGAGCTGGCCTTGAACTCGAGGGCGAGGACGGCCTCGGGAATGAGGTCGGAGGCCCGGGGGCCAACGATATGGACGCCGAGGAGGGTGTCGGTCTCGGCGTGGGCCAGGACCTTGACCATGCCTTCTTCCATGCCCAGGCTCTTGGCGCGGCCGTTTCCCTTGAAGTAGAACTTGCCGGCTTTGTAGGGAGTTCCCTCGGCCTTGAGTTCTTCCTCGGTCTTGCCCACGCAGGCCAGTTCGGGGTTCGTGTAGACGACGTTGGGGATGGCCCCGTAGTTCACGTGGCCGGGCTTTCCGGCGAGGATCTCGGCGACGGCGATGCCCTCCTCGGAGGCCTTGTGGGCGAGCATGGGTCCCCGGATCAGGTCCCCGATGGCGAAGACGCCGGGAAGGTTGGTCTCGAAGCGCTCGTTCACCGCCACGCGGCCGGCCTCGTCGAGGGCGACGCCCGCTTCCCCGATGCCCGCGGCGTGGACGGCGGGCTTACGGCCCACGGCCACCAGGACCTTCTCGGCGGCGAGGACCTCCCGTTCGCCCCGGGCGTTTTCCAGGGTGAGGGCGACGCCGTCGGGGAGGACCTCGGCGGTCTTGAGGGTGGTGGAGGTCTTGAGGACCAGCCCCTGGGCCTTGAGGGAGCGCTCCAGCAGGGTGGACATCTGGCCGTCGGCGAAGGGGGCGATTCGGGGTAGCATCTCCACGACGGTGACCCGGGAACCGAGTCGGAACCAGACGCTCCCCAGCTCCAGGCCCACGGCGCCGGCGCCGACCACCACCAGGCTCTCGGGGACCGCGTCGAAGGAGAGGGCTTCGGTGGAGGTGACCACGCGCCGGCCGTCGAAGGGAAGGAAGGGCAGGGCGGCGGGGATGGAGCCCGTGGCCAGGACCACCGCCCGGGCCTGCACCTCCCGCGATCCCTCCGGGGACCGCACCTCCACCCGCCCCGGCCCCCGAAGGATCCCCTCGCCGTGGAGGACCGTCACCTTGTTCTTCTTCATGAGGAGGCCGATGCCGCCGGTGAGGTCCTTCACGATGGCTTCCTTCCGGGCCATGAGGGCCGGGAGGTTCAGCCGGACCCCCGAAGGTTCCACGCCGTGGGCCGAAAGGCCGCTTCGCGCCTCGTGGTAGCGCTCGCTCGACTCGAGCAGGGCCTTGGAGGGGATGCACCCCACGTTGAGGCAGGTACCCCCCAGGGCGGCGTCCCTTTCCACGAGGGCGGTTCCGAGTCCCAGTTGGGCGGCCCGGATGGCGCAGACGTAGCCCCCCGGTCCCGCTCCGATCACGACGACGTCAAAGGAATCCATGGCGCATACCCCCTTGCGGATGACCGCTTCCCGGGGCGGACGGCCCCTGTCCGGCGCCGGAGGCCCCTTTCGGTCTGGCTCAAAGCTCCAGCAGGGCCCGGCCGGGGTGCTCGACGAAGTCCGCCACCCGCCGCAGGAAGAGCCCCGCCGTCTTTCCGTCGATGAGGCGGTGGTCGTAGGAGAGGGCCAGGACCATGATCGGCCGCACGACGATCTGGCCCGACCGCACCACCGGCTTCTCCTGGATGGCGTAGGTGCCCAGAATGCCGCTCTGGGGCGGGTTGAGGATGGGTGTCCCCATGAGGGCCCCGTAGGAGCCGGCGTTGGTGATGGAGAAGGTGCCCCCGGAGAGTTCCTCCAGGGTGATCTTCCTGTCCCGCACCCGGGCGGCCAGGCGGGCGATCTCCTGCTCGATCTGGGGCAGGGAGAGCCGGTCGGCGTGGCGGAGGACGGGGACGGCAAGCCCCTGTTCGGCGGCCACGGCGACGCCGATGTGGATGTCCCGGTTCTCCACGATCTCCGAGCCCTCGATCCAGGAGTTGAGGTCGGGGAAGGCGCGGAGGGCGTCGCAGACGGCCTTCACGAAGAAGCCCATGTAGCCCAGCGAAACGCCGTGCCGGGCCTTGAAGGCGTCGCGGTAGAGGGCCCGCAGGGCCGCCACCTCGCCGCAGTCGCACTCGGTGAAGGTGGTGAGGGTGGCGGTGGACTGCTGGGAGAGGAGCAGGCGCTCGGCGATCCGGGCCCGGATGGGGGTCAGGGGCTTGCGGACCGGACCGCTTTCGGAGGCCGGGGCGGGGGGCGGCGGAGCCACGGAGGCCGGGGCCGGAGGGGCGGGGGGTTCCTCCGAGGATGGCGGGGCGGCCGCGGGCGAAGATGGTGCCACGGTGGACGCAGGCGGAGCGGCGGGCGCTTCGGCGAGGAAGCGAAGGACGTCCTCCTTGGTGATCCGGCCCTCCCGGCCCGTACCCCGGATGGCCGAAGGATCGAGGCGGTGCTCCTCGAGGAGGCGCCGCACGGCGGGAGCCAAGGCCTCCGCCGTTTCGGGCCTCGCCAAGCGCTCCCGGGCGGCGGGCATCCCCGCCACGGGGTGGAGGGGCGGCCCGGCGGTCTGGGGGACGGGGGAGGGAGCAGAAGGCATAGCGGCTTCCCGCTCCGGGGCGGCGGAGACGGCGGCGGCCTCCGTGTCCACCTCGGCCACCGTCTGCCCGATCTTGACCGTGGCGCCGGCGGGGACGAGGATCTTCAGCCGGCCGCCGTGCTCGGCGGCGACGGTGAGGGTGACCTTGTCGGTCTCCAGGACGAAGAGGGGGTCCTCGGGCTTGACCACGGCCCCGTCGGGCTGGAGCCATTCGGCCAGGAGCCCCTCGCTGATGGATTCGCCGACCTGGGGGACGAGGACTTCAATCCGCATGGAAGGACCTCCAGTGGGCCGCAGAGGGAGAGGGTCCGGGGGGAAATCCCGGGGGCGCAAAGGGCGTCTCCGGGCGCCGGAAACGGGAAGGAGGGGAGAGGGCCGCGTCCATCGCCTACCCCTCGAGGGCCAGCGCGTCCCGGACCAGGGCCGCCTGCTCCGCCAGGTGGACCTTCATGGACCCCACGGCGGGGCTGGCGCTGGCCTTCCGGCCGGCGTAGAGAATCTCCCGGCCGGGGAAGAGCTCCCGAAGGCGCGGGAAGACGAAGGACCAGCCTCCCCGGTTCCTGGACTCCTCCTGGCACCACACCACCGGCCCCGGTCCGGAGAGAACCTCCGCGGCCTTCCGGAGGGCCTCTTCGGGGAAGGGGTAGAACTGCTCCAGGCGGAGGAGGTAGGCACCGGTGACGCCGGCCTTCCGCCGGGCCTCCAGCAGGTCGTAGAAGACCTTGCCGCTGCAGAGGACCAGCCGGTCCACGTGCTGGGGGGGCTCGGGGTCCAAAAGGATTTCGTGGAAGCGGCCGGAGATCAGCTCGGAAACGGGGGAGACGCAGAGGGGGTGCCGGAGGAGGCTCTTGGGGGCCATGACCACCAGGGGCCTGCGGAAGTTCCGCTTGAGCTGGCGCCTCAGGGCGTGGAAGTACTGGGCGGGGGTGGTGAGGTTCACCACCTGCAGGTTCTCCTCGGCGCAGAGCTGGAGGTACCGTTCCAGGTGGGCGCTGGAGTGCTCGGGCCCCTGCCCTTCGTAACCGTGGGGCAGGAGAAGGACGATGCCGGAGGCCCGCTGCCACTTGGAGAGGGAAGAGGCGATGAACTGGTCGATGATCACCTGGGCGCCGTTGGCGAAGTCGCCGAACTGGGCCTCCCAGAGGACCAGCATGTGGGGCTCGTCGAGGGAGTACCCGTAGTCGAAGCCCAGGACCGCCGCCTCGGAGAGGAGGCTGTTGTACACGCAGAAGCGGGCCTGACCGTCGTGGATGTGCCGGAGGGGGATGTACTTCTCCCCCGTGTTGCTGTCCTGCCAGACGGCGTGGCGCTGGCTGAAGGTCCCCCGGGCGCTGTCCTGGCCCGAAAGCCGCACGGGGATCCCCTCGTGGAGCAGGCTCCCGAAGGCCAGCAGTTCGGCGGTGGGCCAGTCCACCGTTCCCTTCTCCTGGACGGCCCGGAAAAGCTCCGGCAGGCGGCGGGCCACCTTGGGGTTCAGGGAAAAGCCCTCGGGGACCGTCGTGAGCGCCCGGGCGACGTCCAGAAGGACGCCGTGGGAGACCCCGGTCTCCGCCGGGGCGTGGGAGTAGGGGGCGTCCAGCCCCGCCCAGCGGTCCTGGAAGGCGTAGCGCTCCACCTCCGGCGGGCCCTGCTTCACCGCCTCGTAGGCCTCGGTGAGGCGGCGCTGGAACTCGGCGGAGAGGCGGTCGGCCTCCTCCTGGGTGAGGCCGCAGCACTCCAGGAGCCTGGCGGTGTAGAGGCGGCGCACCGACGGGCGGTCCTTGATCTTGCGGTAGAGGAGCGGCTGGGTGAAGGCCGGCTCGTCGCCCTCGTTGTGGCCGTGGCGCCGGTAGCAGACCATGTCCACGACGGCGTCCCGGCCGAAGGTCTGGCGGTACTCCAGGGCCAGCTCGGCGGCGAAGACCACCGCCTCGGGGTCGTCGCCGTTCACGTGGAAGATGGGCGCCTCGATCATCTTGGCCACGTCCGAGGCGTACATCGTGGAGCGGCCCTCGGAGGGGAGGGTGGTGAAGCCGATTTGGTTGTTCACGATGATGTGGAGGGTCCCGCCGGTGGTGTAGCCCTCCAGCCCCGACAGGTTCAGCGTCTCCGCCACCAGTCCCTGGCCGGCGAAGGCGGCGTCGCCGTGAATCAACAGGGGCAGGACCTTGCGCCGCTTCTCGGTGTCGTTGCGGCGGCGCTGCTTGGCCCGGGCCCTTCCCAGGACCACCGGGTCCACCGCCTCCAGGTGGCTGGGGTTGCTCGTGAGGCTGATGTGGAGCGGCTTTCCCGAAGCGTTCACGTGGGTGGAGGAGTAGCCCCGGTGGTACTTGACGTCGCCGTCGCCGCCGTAGGTGTCCTTGAGGGCGATGTCCTCGAACTCGGAGAAGATCATGGCGTAGGACTTGTCGAGGATGTTGGCGAGGACGTTGAGGCGGCCCCGGTGGGCCATCCCCATGACCACCTCCTCGATGCCCAGGTCCGGAGCCCGCTCCACCACGGCGTGGATGGCGGGGATGAGGCTTTCGGCCCCCTCTAGCGAGAAGCGCTTCTGGCCGGGGTAGCGCCGCTGGAGGAAGGTTTCGAAGAGTTCGGCGTCGGTGAGGCGGGCCAGGATCTCCCGGCGCTTCTCCGGGGGAAAGTCGGGGTGGTTGCGGACCGGTTCCATCCGCGCCTGGAGCCAGCGCCTCGCCTTCACGTCCTGGATGTGGAGGTACTCGACGCCGATGGAGCCGCAGTAGGTCTCCCGGAGGATCGCCAGGATCTCCCGAAGGGTCGCCCGCTGGGGTCCCCCCAGGTGGCCGGTGTCGAAAACGCGGTCCAGGTCCGCCTCGGTGAAGCCGAAGGCCTCCAGGGAGAGGTCCGGGTGCTCCGTCAGGTTGTTCCCCAGCGGGTCAACCTGGGCCAGGATGTGGCCCCGGCTCCGGTAGGCGAAGATGAGGCTGGCCACCTGGGACTGGGCCCGGGCCCGGTCCGCCGCCACGCAGGAACGGGGGCAGGAGGCCATCTCGAAGCCCTGGAAGAAGCTCCGCCAGCTCTCGTCCAGGCTCTCCGGGTCCTGCTGGTAGCGCTCGTAGAGGGCCTCCAGGAGGGCCGGATTGGCGAGGGCGGCGGGGGAACCCAGGCGCAGGGGGGGCTTTTCGGTGGACACGGCGGCTCCTTTTTTGGATGGGCCCCCTTCCGGGCGCTGACGCCGAAGGGGCCGATCCGCGAAACAGGCTCGAAGCTGGAATTATTCTACACTCTTCCCCGCCGAAACAAGCCGAGCGGGGAGCCTCCGGAGAAGTTCCCTCCGGCGGCCTACGGGGAGTTGCGGAGGTAGGTCCGCCCCCGCCAGACCACCCCCCGGCGGCGGTACCGGGCCATGGACCGGAGGAGGACCCACGTCCAGAGGAGCGGCCGCAGGGGAAAGAGCGGGGCGATCCACGGGGGCTTGCGGGCCCAGAGGCAGAGGGCCCCGTTGAGGACCAGGCCGGCGCCGGCGCAGAGGGCGGCGGGAAGGACCACCGTGGCCGGAATCGGGAGAACGGCGGCGGCGAGGAGGACCGAGGCGGGAAGGGTGTGGACGCCCAGGTCCCCCGCCATCAGGAAGGCCGCCCAAAGGGGGCGGAAGTCGAAGAAGGCGAAGAAGTTCTTGGTGAAGCCCTCCATGGCGGAGGCGAGTCCGTCGTACATCCGCACCCGCACGTCGCCGAAGGCGGCGACGAAGCCCCACCGGGCGCCGGAGGCTTTGACGGCCTTCCCCATGGCCACGTCGTCCACCACCTCCGAGCGGATGGCCTCGAGATCTCCCGCCTTCTGGAGGGCCTCCCGTCGGACGAGGTTGCCGGACCCGGCTCCGAAGGCGAAGCGGCGGAGGGCCTGCACGTTGGCGAGAAAGACCGGGGCCACGTAGAAGGTGAAGGCGTCGAGGTTGGCCATGAGCACGTGCTCCAGCCCCTTCGCCTCCAGCGTGGCCAGGATCAGGAGGAAGTCCAGGCGGCGCCGCAGGGCCTCCCCCATGGCCCGGCGGAGTACCCCCGGCCCGTACCGGACGTCGGCATCGGCGAAGAGGATCCACGGAGAGCGGACGTGGGCCAGCCCCAGATGCTGGGCGTGGGGCTTGCCCAGCCAGCCCGGCGGAGGGTCCTCTCCCCGGACCACGGTGAGGTGGGGAAAGCGGGAGGCCAGCCGGTGGAGGATCTCCGGCGTGCGGTCGGTGGAGCCGTCGTCCACCACCACCACCGAAAGGCCCGGGTAGTCCTGGGTACAGAAGGCTTCCACCGTCTCGGCGATGGCCCTTTCCTCGTTGCGGGCGGGAATGAGAACGGTGAGGGGGGGAAGGCCCTCACCCTCCGGAGGCTTCCCGGGCAGGCGGGGAATGAAGAGGGCGTTGAGGACGGCGTTCAGAACCGCCAGGGCCCAGAAGGCCACGGCACCCCAGAGGATCCACGCCAGGACCGCCAAGGCTCACTCCTCCGGCAGCCGGTCCTCGGGGTGGATCGTCACCCACAGGTGGCCCGCCTCCGGGAGGATCAGCGCCTCGAGGGCGAGGAGGGCCCCCGCGGTGGAGCCGGGGAGGGCGAAGAGGAGCTTTCCGCCCTGGGCGACGCCGCCGAAGGCCCGGGAGAGAAAGGCCGCCGAGCCGATCTCTTGGAAGGAGAGGCGGCGGAAGATCTCCCCGAAGCCGGGAAGCTCCTTCTGGAGGAGCGGCTTCAGGGCCTCCGGCGTCACGTCCCGGGGAGAGATGCCGGTGCCGCCGTTCACCAGGATCACCTGGACGGCGGGGTCGCGGAGCCACCCCTCCACCGTCTCCGCGAGGCGCTCCCTCTCGTCGGGAAGCACGGCGTACCGCACCACCTCGTGGCCGGCCGCGGCCAGGGCCTTCCGGAGGGCCGCCCCCGTTCCGTCGGAGGCGGGGTCCCGGCTGTCGCTGGCGGTGAGGACGGCGAAGGCGAGGCGGCGGGGAGCGCCGCGCCGGTGCTCGGGGTGGGACAAGGGCGACTCCTACTCCGCCGACCGGCCGAGGAGAAGGTTCACCAGCGTCCGCACGCCCACACCCGAACCCTCGGCACCGTTGGCGTCGGCACCGTCCTCGTCGCGGAGGGCCGGGCCGGCGATGTCCAGGTGGACCCAGGGGGTCTTCTCCTCGACGAACTTCTGGAGGAAGAGGCCGGCGGTAAGGGCGCCCCCCCACCGGACGCGGGAGATGTTGGCCACGTCCGCCACCTTGCTCTTGATGAACTTGTTGTAGGCCTTGGGGAGGGGAAGGGGCCAGATTTCGTCCCCCGACTCCCGGGCGGCGGCCAGCACCTCGTCCAAGAGGACCTGGTCGTTGCCCATGGCTCCGGAGAAGTCGGGCCCCAGCGCCACCACGCAGGCCCCCGTGAGGGTGGCCAGGTCCACGACGGCGTCCACCTTCTGGCGCTGGACGTAGGTGAGCGCATCGGCCAGGGTGAGGCGTCCCTCGGCGTCGGTGTTGAGCACCTCGATGGTCTTTCCGCTGAGGCTGGTGAGGATGTCCCCCGGCCGGTAGGCGTCTCCGCCGGGCATGTTCTCGCAGAGGGCCATCACCGCTTCCACCGCCACCCGGGGCTGGAGCAGGGCCACGGTCTTGAGGGCGCCCAGCACGGCGGCGGCGCCGGCCATGTCGCTCTTCATGGCGCCCATGCCGTCGGCGGGCTTGAGGGAGAGGCCTCCCGAGTCGAAGGTGAGACCCTTGCCGACCAGGCCGAGGGTGGTCTTGGCCCCCTTCGGCCGGTAGGAGAGGTGGAGGAAGCGGGGCTCGTTGCGGGAGCCCCGGGCCACGGCGAGGTAAGCCCCCATCCCCATCTTTTCGCAGGCCTTTCGATCCAGGACCTTGAGGGAGAAGCCGCCGTCGTCCGCCACCCGGCGGGCCTCCTCGGCCATCCGGGCGGGAGTGAGAACGTTGGCGGGAAGGGTCACGAGGCGCCGGGCCAGCAGAACCCCCTCGGCCACGGCGGATCCGATCCGAAGGCCCTCGGCGAAGGCGGCCTTCTTCTTCGCCACGCAAACCACGGCCCGATCCAGGAGGACGGGGCGGCGGTCCTCTTCCGACAGGAACTCGGTGAAGAGGGAGTTTCCGAGGAGGAGCCCCTCCGTCAGGGTGCGGGCGAAGAGGGCCCCGTCCCCAAGGCGCCCCGCCTCTTCCGGAAAGACAAAACCGGCGCTCTGGACCCGGCGGTCCCGCAGGCGCCGCACGGCCAGCACCGCCGCCGCCCTCAGGACCGAAGGTCCGTACTCCTCGCGCTTTCCGAGGCCCACCACGAGCAGGTGCTTGGGGGGGCGGCCTCCCCGGTCGAAGGCGAAGAAGGCCTCGCCCTCGCCTCCCTTGAACTTCAAAGCCCGGGCGGCTTCCTCCAGGGCCCGGGCGGCGGGAAGGCCGCGGAAGTCGAGGTCGTCGAAGACCCCCAGGGCGAGAGCGTCGCCCGCGAGGGTCGCCGGTGCGTCCGTTCCGAAGGTCACGCGCATGGTTCCTCCTTGCCCCCTTCCCCGGCCCCCACGGCCCCGCGGGGTGGCAGGCCCGCGGCGAGGGGTCCCTTTCGTTGGCGGTCCGCTTCTGGCGGCACCCATCCTACTACGCCGCCTCTCCCGGGCCAAGGGGGCGGCGGGCTTCACTTCTTCCGGCCGGTCCGCGCCTTGACCAGGGTCGAGGAGAGGGCCCTCCGGACGGCGCCTTCGATCCCCAGGGCGTCGAGCCCCAGCTCCCGGAGGAGCTCCCCCCGGGGCCCGTGGGGAATGAAGCGGTCGGGGATGCCCATCAGAACCGCCGAAGTGGCGATCCCGGCCCCTTCCTTCCATTCGAGGACGGCGCTTCCGAAGCCGCCCTGGACGGCGCCCTCCTCCACCGTGACGACCAGCGGGAAACCGGGGAGGCGGCTCCGGAGGTAGGCCTCATCCAGCGGCTTGACGAAGCGGGCGTCCACCACCTCCGCCTCCACGCCGTCCCGGGCGAGGGCCTCGGCGGCTTTGAGGGCCTCGTACACCAGAGGTCCCACCGCCAGGAGAAGGGCGTGGGTCCCGGGGCGGAGCACCTCCCAGCTCCCCAGCGGGATGGGGCGGGGCTCGCCTTCCGGGTCGAAGGGAAGGGCGGAGGCCTTGGGGTACCGGAGGACGAAGGGCCCCCCGTCGTGCAGCAGGGCGGTGGCCAGGAGGTCACGGAGGGCGTTGCCGTCTCGTGGGGCCGCCAGGGTGAGGCCGGGGACGTGGCGGAGGTAGCAGAGGTCGAAGGTTCCGTGGTGGGTGGGACCGTCCTCCCCCGCCAGGCCCGCCCGGTCCAGGCAGAAGACCACCGGGAGGTGCTGGAGGGCCGCGTCGTGGACCACCGGGTCGTAGGCCCGCTGGAGAAAGGTGGAGTAGATGGCGCAGACGGGCCTCATCCCCTGGGTGCAGAGGCCCGAGGCGAAGACAACGGCGTGCCCCTCGGCGATGCCCACGTCGAAGAAGCGATCGGGAAAGGCCTGGGCGAAGGGAACGATCCCCGTTCCCGTGGGCATGGCGGCGGTGATGCCCACCACGCGGGGGTCCCGGCGGGCGGCCTGGAGGAGGACCTGGCCAAAGGCGTCCTGGAAGGCCGGCTGGCCCGGCGGCGACGGCTGGATCCCCTCGTCGGGGCAGAAGGGCTTGACGCCGTGGTAGCCCTCTGGAGAAGCCTCCGCCGGGGCGTAGCCCTTGCCCTTGACCGTGAGGACGTGGAGGAGGACCGGGTGGTCGAGGTCCCGGAGGTTCCTCAGCGTCTTGACGAGGCCGAGGACGTCGTGGCCGTCCACGGGGCCGAAGTAGTCGAAGCCCAGGGCCTCGAAGAGGGCGCCGGGGGTCAGGATGCCCCGGGCCCCCTCCTCCAGCCGGCGGGCGAGGAAGGTCATGGGCTTGCCGTACCGCGGGATCCGCTCCAGGCCTTCCCGGACCCGCCGCCGGAAGGTCTGGTAGAGGGGGGTCTGGGTGAAGTTGTTGAGGTAGCGGGAGATGGCCCCCACGTTGGGGGAGATGGACATCTGGTTGTCGTTGAGGATGGCCAGCAGGGGGCGCCGGGCCCCGCCGCCGGCGTTGTTGAGGGCCTCGTAGCAGAGGCCGCCGGTCAGGGCGCCGTCGCCGAAGACGGCGGCCACGCGGCGCCGTTCCCGCTTCAGGTCCCGGCCGGCCGCCATGCCCAGGGCCGCCGAGAGGGCCGTGCTGGCGTGGCCGGCGCCGTACACGTCGTAGGGGCTCTCCTCCCGCTTGAGAAAGCCCGAGATGCCCCCCTTCCGCCGGATGGTCTTCAGGGCCTCCCGACGCCCGGTGAGGATCTTGTGGATGTAGGCCTGGTGGCCCACGTCCCAGACCAAAAGGTCGTGGGGGGTGTCCAGAACGTAGTGGAGGGCCACCGTGAGCTCTACCACCCCCAGGCTGGAGGAGAGGTGTCCGCCGATGCCCGAGACCACCTCCACGAGGTAGGCCCGCAGCTCGGCGCAGAGGCGGGGAAGGTCCCCCTCCGGCAGGCGCCGGAGGTCGGCGGGGCTTTCGATGGTTCTGAGGAGCGGGTACTTCTCCACGTCCACCTCGCGTCCCCGGCCCCCCCCGCCGGCGGCGGAAACGATTAGAAGCCCGAAAGCTCCGCCTGTCAACCGGCCGCCCGTCCCCAAATTCCGCGATGGACCTTCGGTGGTGCAGATGCTTCACGAGGGAAAAGCTTTTTCTCCTGAACGGGGAGGGGCTTCTCCCCCGCGTTCCGCTGGCCAAGCCAGGCGGAACGCTCGGCCTGCCCTTCGGGGTCCCTCCCCGCTCCACGGGCCAAGCCCAGGGAGCCTCACCCCATCCCTCACGCCTTCTTCGCCTTCGGCTCGAATGCCCCCCATCCCTTGGCAGGTGATGGGGCAAATATTGGAATCTGTAAGATTTGGAAAGACTTGCACCGCATATTCGGTTTCCATCGCGGGATTGGGGCGGAGGCGGGCCATCCGGGGAACGCCTTCCTGGCATGAAAATGCCCGGGCCGGTCGTTGTACAATCTCCGGGAAGGAGAAGGCCGTGGCCGAAGGGAAGCCCGCCGACGAAAGCCGCAGGACCATCGGGATCTTCTGGATCCTCTCCGTCCTCCTCCTGCTCCTGGTGGTGGTGCCGCTGGTCTCCTACTCCTACAAGACCATCTCCATTTCCCGGGACACCATCGAAGAGTCCCTCCGGGAACGCCAGCTCAAGACCGCCGTTCCCGCCGCCGCCCACCTGGAAACCCTCATGGACGACCTCCAGGACCGCCTGAACCACCTCAAGGCGGTCTTCGAGGTCTACGCCAACGACGCCGACGTGAAGAGCCGGTACGAGGACCTCCTCCAGCGGAACGTGCTTTCCCGCTTCCTCGCCGACGACGTCCTCCTCCTGGCCTACCAGGACGGGGAGGGGGGGCGCTTCACCGCCCCCTGGCGCGGCCTCCAGGCCAGCGAGGAGGCCCAACTCGCCGCCTTCGTCGCCCCGCTGAGCGGCGCGGCCCTGCGGGAAGGGCGCCGGGGGACCTCGGAGGTCTTCTTCCTCAAGCTGGAGGCGCTGAAGGGGCTTCCCGAACCCGCCGTGGCCCTCACCGTCCCCGTCTCGGCGGGGGGGCGCACGGTGGCGGCGCTCACGGGGGTCTTCCTGCTGCAGGGGGTCCAGGACAGCCTCCAGGTCTACAGCCGGGACTTCACCCTCTTCGTCACCGACACCGAGGGACGGCTCATCTTCGACTCCCACCGGGGCGCCCCCTCCGTGAACCGCGACCTCTCCGACGATCCGGTGGTCCAGCGGATCCTCGGATCGGGCGTCCCCCCCACGAGCCCCGTGAACTTCAACGTGACCAAGGCGGTGGAGGGCAAGCGGCGGACCTTCCTCGTCACCTGCGCCCCCGTCTCCCGGTACGGATGGCTCCTCTTCTCCGAAGTGGACCGGGAGAACTACTACGCCCCCATCGTCCGGCTCAAGACCCAATCCACCTGGTGGGTGGCCCTCTCCATCGTGGGCGCCCTCGCCGTGGGGCTCTACCTCGCCCGGCTCATCACCCGCCCCATCTCGACCCTGGCGGAGGTGAGCCGCGACCTGGCCCGGGGGAACTTCCAGCGGCGGGCCGACGTGAGGAGCCTCACGGAGATCGGCGACCTCGGCCGGGCCTTCAACGCCATGGCCGACGAGATCCAGGAGTACATCGAGCGGGTGGAGGCGGCGGCCCAGGAGACCCAGCAGCTCTTCATGGACTCCATCCGGGCCATCGCCAACGCCCTGGACGCCAAGGACCCGTACACCCGCGGCCACTCGGAGCGGGTCTCGGCGTACTCCATGATCGTCGGGCGGGAGTTCGGCCTCGACGAACGGTCCCTTCGGATCATGGAAATCTCCTCCCTTCTCCACGACGTGGGGAAGATCGGCATCGAGGACCGGATCCTGCGCAAGCCCGGAGCCCTCACGGCGGAGGAGTTCGAGATTATGAAGACCCACCCGCCCAAGGGCGCCCAGATCCTGGGCTCCATTCCCCAGATGCGGGAGATCATCCCCGGCATCCGCCACCACCACGAGAAGTGGGCCGGCGGAGGCTACCCCGACGGCCTCAAAGGGGAGGCCATTCCCCTCCTCGCCCGCATCATCGGCGTCGCCGACGCCTTCGACGCCATGACCACCAACCGGCCCTACCAGAAGGCCATGACCCCCGCCCAGGCGGCGGCCCGCATCAACGACCTCCAGATCAGCGTCTACGACCCCGCGGTGGTGGACGCCTTCAACCGGGCCTTCCAGCGGGGCCTCTTCGCCCCCTTCTTCCAGCCCGCCCCCCAGAAACAGCCGGCGTGAAAGCGCCGCGGGCCGAAAGGGGGAGTCGGGAAGGGGGGAGAGGTGGGGAGATCTGGAGGAGGAGGGGAAACAAAGCGCGAACCGACGTGAAGGCCACGCCAGGCCCTTTTGTGTGTCCCGGAAATCGGAGGTGGTTCCGGGAACGTAGCGGTCGATTCCCATCGGCCGCAAGGGCGGCCGCCGGGATGTGGCCGGTATATGGAAGAATGCGAAGGCCGGTTTCTCGGGTATACTGGCGGCGGAGGGACGATGGCCCTGCGAAGGTACCGGGTCGTAGAAAACCTCGTCCAGGGGCCGTACGCCACGCTGACGGTCTCCGGGGAGGTGACCCCATCGAGGCCCGGCCAGTTCTACATGGTTCGAGGGGACTGGGGGGCCGACCCCCTGTTGAACCGGCCCCTTTCGATCCTGGGGGAGGACGCCGGCCGGGGCCTCCTGCGCTTTCTCGTCAAGGAAGTGGGGGAGGGGACCCGAAGGCTCAGGGCCCTGGAAGCGGGGGAATCGCTGTGGGCGCTGGGCCCGTTGGGAAGGCCCTTCCCCGACCCGCCGCCGGGAAAGGCGGCGCTGGTGGGGGGAGGGGTGGGAGTGCCGCCCCTCGTGTACCTGGCCGGGAGGCTCGGGGCCCTGGGGCGGGAGGCGGTCTTCTTCCAGGGGGCCCGAACCGCCTCCGACATCCTGGCCCTGGAGGAGCTTCAGGCGGCGGGCGTGGCCCCCGTCCTCTGCACCGAGGACGGCTCCCTGGGGGAACGGGGCCTCGTCACCGAGCCTCTGGCCCGGCGCCTCACGGAATTCTCCTGTGTCTGCGCCTGCGGCCCCGAGGGGATGCTGAAGGCCGTTACGGCCCTCTGCGCCGGCAAGGTTCCCTCCTACCTCAGCCTGGAGGCCCGCATGGGCTGCGGGTACGGGGTTTGCCTGGGGTGCGTCGTGGCCGTGGAGCGGAACGGCAAGCGGAGCTTCGAGCGGGTCTGCGAGGAAGGCCCCGTCTTCGAGGGGGAGGTGGTCCGTTGGGCGTAGACCTTTCGGTGTCCGTGGGGACGGTCCGCCTGAAGAACCCCCTCCTGCTGGCGTCGGGGTGCTGCGGGTACGGCCTCGACATGGAGCCGTACCTGGACCTCTCCCGCCTCGGCGGGGTGTGCCTGAAGGGGCTTTCCCTCTCGGGCAGCGAGGGGAACCCTCCCCCGCGGATCTGGGAGACCCGGGGGGGAATGATCAACGCCATCGGCCTGCAGAACATCGGGGTGGAAGCCTTCCTGCGGGAGAAGGCCCCCCTCCTCCGGAAGGTGGACACCCTCTTCGTCGCGAACTTCTACGGCCACACGCTGGAGGAGTACGCCGAGGCCGCCCGGCTCCTGGGCGGGGAGCCCTGCCTGGGCGCCCTGGAGATGAACGTCTCCTGCCCCAACATCCAGGCGGGGGGCATCCACTTCGGCACCGACCCCGACGTCCTTTTTCGGGTGACGGAGGCCTGCCGGAAGGCCACTTCCAAGCCCCTCTGGGTGAAGCTGAGCCCCAACGTGTCGGACCCCGTGGCCGTGGCCCGGGCGGCGGAGGCGGCGGGGGCCGACGCCCTCTCCTGCACCAACACCCTCCCCGCCATGGCCATTGACGTGGAGCGGCGGACCTTCCGGATCGCCAACAAAGTGGGCGGCCTTTCGGGGCCGGCCCTCAAGCCGGTGGCCCTCCGCATCGCCTTCCAGGTCTCCCGGGCGGTGAAGATCCCCGTGGTGGGCATCGGCGGCATCGCCACCGCCGAGGACGCCCTGGAGTTCCTCCTGGCCGGAGCCTCGGCCTTCCAGGTGGGGACGGCCCTCTTCGTGGATCCATCTTGCCCCTACGCCATCCTGGAGGGAATCGAGGAGTACTGCCGCCGGCACGGCTTCTCGGGCGTCGAGGCCCTCCGGGGGGCCCTCCGGGAGGACGAAGGGGGGGAGATCCGGTGCAGCGGGTGAGGGGCGGCGGAGGAGCGGGGAGGAAAGGATGGCGGCCCGTCTGATCGTGGCGCTGGACGTGAGCGAGGAGGAGCCCCTCCGCCGGCTGTTGAAGGCCCTCAAGGACCAGCCGGTGTGGGTGAAGGTGGGGCTGGAGGCCCTTTCGGCCTTCGGCCTGGACCTCGTGCGGCGCCTCACGGACGCCGGCTTTCCCGTCTTCGCCGACGTCAAGTACCACGACATTCCCAACACGGTGGCCGCCGCATCCCGGCTCCTGGCCCGGAAGGGGGCTTCCCTCTTCAACGTCCACTGCGCCGGGGGCGCGGCCATGTGCCGGGCCGCCCGGGAGGCTTCGGAGGAGGCCGCCGCCGCGGCGGGCCTTCCCCGGCCGCTGGTGGCGGGGGTGACGATCCTCACGAGCCTGGGCCCGGCGGAGGTGGCCGAGGTAGGCTACGGCGGCACCCCCCGGGAGGCGGCCCTGCGGCTGGCCCGGGTGGGGAAGGCCGGAGGGCTCGACGGCGTGGTTTGCTCGGTCCACGAAGCAAGGGCCGTGAAGGAAGCGTGCGGAGAGGAGTTCCTCACCGTGTGCCCGGGCATTCGGCCGGCGGGGACCGAGGCCCAGGACCAGAAGCGCATCGCCACCCCCCGGGGAGCGGTGGAGGCGGGGGCGGACTTCCTGGTGGTGGGCCGCCCCGTCACGGGGGCTCCCGACCCCACCGCCGCCTGCGCGGCCATCCTCGAGGAGATGGCCTCCGCCGGGTGAGCGGGCATACGGTCCCCCTTGAAACCGTTTTCGAAAAGGCCTGCGAACTGGGAGAGACCATGGACCTGCTGCGCCGTCTGAAGAGCCGCTACTACGTGCCCGCCCCCCAAGATCCGCTTCCCGTCCGCCTCTGGAAGTCGGCGACGCGGCGGGCCGTCCCCTCCTTCCCCCGGACGGTCCAGATCCAGACCCAGACGGGGTGCAACGGCGCCTGCGTCTTCTGTCCCTACCCCCTCACGGTGGACGGCCAGCCCAAGGGCGCCATGAGCCCCGACCTCTTTGAGGCCATCGTGGACGAGATCGCCGCCCACGGCGTCCGGAGGGTCTCCCCCTACCTCATGAACGAGCCCTTCTTGGACCCGCGAATTCTCGAACGGCTGGCTTACCTCAAGAAGAAGATCCCCGGCGGCAAGATCGTCGTCACCACCAACGGCTCCCGCCTCACCCCCGACAAGGTGGAGGGACTCATCGAGGGCCGGGCCCTCCACGCCCTGTACATCTCCTTCCAGGGCGTGGAGAAGGAGGGGTACGAGGCGACGATGCGGGGGAGCCTGGTCTTCGAGAAGACGATGGAGAACGTCCTCCACCTCATCGACCGGTGGAAGGCGGCGGGGGGGCGGGACCTCTTCAAGATCGTCGTGACGATGGTGAAGACGAACCTCATCGACGCGGAGAAGGCCGTGGCCTTCTGGCGGGAAAAGGGGGTGGAGAGCAAGTGGACGCCCCTGGAGAACCGGGGGGGCAACGTGGCCGTGGCGGCCGAGCTGGCCCCCGGGGACCGCCCCATGCGGCGCTTTGCCGACTGCACCCGCCTCTTCAAGCAGGCCTACATCCTCTTCAACGGGGACATGGTCCTCTGCTGCACCGACTACACCCGCAAGGTGGTCCTGGGCAACGTGGCCGGCTCCTCCATCTCCGCCGTCTGGAACTCCCCCAAGGCCCGCTCCATCCGGCGCCTCTACGCCGAGGGCTACATGGATCGGATTCCCCTCTGCCGGGACTGCGAGATCTCCTCGACCACCGGCGACGAGGAGTTTGAGTGACGGGTGTTTCGGCGGCGTGAAGGGTTGTTACGAATTGGTGCCAGCCTTCCGGTTCCCGGGTACTCGGTCCTTCGGTTTTGTTGCGCAGCCTCTTTCCTAAGGACTTGATTCCAAAAGTTTTGGAAGTTCTGTGGGCCTGTGGCCTCCGTTCTCCCCATTCCGGCAAGGATCTTGCTTGAAATGGGAAGTCCCGTTTCCACCGGGACGAGGGGAGCGAACACGCCATGGAGATCGTCGGACCCTACGTTTCCCGGAGGCTGGGGCGGGTCCTCGGAATCGAGACCCTTCCCGCCGGCCACTGCACCCTTTCCTGCCTCCACTGCCCCCTGGCTCCTCCGTCCACCCATCCGCCCCTTCCCCGGGATTTCGGCACCGACCCAGCCGCCGTGGCGGAGGCGGTGGGCCGTCGCCTCGGGGAGCTGGAGTCCCGGGGCGGGGCGGTGGACGCCCTGGTCCTCAAGCCGCGGGGGGAGGCAACCCTCGACGCCCGGCTGGGCGACCTGCTGAAGGCCCTGAGAAAGCTCGGCCCCAAAGTGGCCCTCTTCACCAACGGGACACTCCTCCACCGGCCCGAGGTCTCCCAGGCGGTGCTGGCGGCGGACTGGGTGAGTCTGCGGGTGGAGACTACCCGCCACGAGGCCTGGCTGGCCCTCAACCGGCCCCACCCCGCCGTGGCCCTCCCGGAGGTGGTGCGGGGCCTTCTGGCCTTTTCCAAGGCCTTTCCGGGGACCCTGGTCACCGAGACCACGCTGGTGAAGGGATTCAACGACGACACCGACCACCTGGCGGAGCTCGCCCGGCTCCTCTCCCATCTCCGGCCCTTCCGGTCCTACCTCTCGTTCCCGCCTCCCTCCGGCCGCCCGGAGGTCCAGCCCCCCGATCCCGTCCACATCCTGGAGTGCTTCGAGTTCCTCCACTCCCGCCTTCCCGGCGTTCGCCTTCTCCTTCCCGACATCCCCGGCCCCGAGCCCCCCGTGGGCGCGGGCCAGGAGCGGCTCCTGGGCCTGTTGGCCTTCCGCCCCTTTTCCGAACGGACGCTCCGCCAGCTCCTGGTCCCCACGGGGATTTCCTGGAAGGTGGTCGAACGACTGGTGGAGGGGGGAAGGGTCCAGCGGTTGTCCTTCAAAGGGCAAAACCACTACCTCCGGGCGTCCCTGGGTTGGGGCACCCACCGCCCCGCCTTCGGCGGCTGCGGAGAGGCGGCTCCGGCGAAGTCCCCCTAGCCCTTTTTGGACCGGGCGGTCCGGCGGGGGGCTTCCGGCGCGGGCTTCAGCGCCCGGGAGAGGACCTCGGGAATCTCCTTCACAAGGTGGAAGGTCATACCGGCCTTGGCGTCGGCGGTGAGTTCCTCCAGGTCTCCCCGGTTGCGCTCCGGGAGGATGACCTCCGTGAGGCCCGCCCGCTTGGCGGCGAGAACCTTCTCTTTGATGCCGCCCACGGGGAGCACCTTGCCCGAGAGGGTGATCTCTCCGGTCATGGCCAGGTCGTCCCGCACGATCCGCCCCGTGAGGAGGGAGACGAGGGAGGTGGTCAGCGCCACCCCCGCCGAGGGACCGTCCTTGGGGATGGCCCCTTGGGGCACGTGGACGTGGATGTCCTGCTTGGAGAAGCGGTCATCGGGAATGCCCAGGGTGGCGGCGTGGGTGCGGATCCAGGAGAGGGCGGCCATGGCCGACTCCTTCATGACCTCCCCCAGGTGACCGGTGAGGGTGAGCCCCCCGCGGCCCTTCATGGCGGTGCATTCGACGAAGAGGATGTCTCCGCCCACGGGAGTCCAGGCCAGGCCCGTGGCCACCCCCGGCCGGTCGATCCGCTCCCGGGTCTCCAGGAAGACCTGCCGGGGTCCCAAAAAGGCCTCAAGGCTCTCGGGCTTCACCACCACCGCCCGCTTCCGGCCGCTTACCCGCTCTTTGGCGACCTTCCGGCAGACGGTGGCCATCTGCCGTTCCAGGTTCCGGACCCCCGCCTCCCGGGTGTACTCGGTGATGATCCGGCGGATGGCGGCGTCGGTGAAGCGAAGCTGGTTCTTCTTGAGGCCGTGGTTCTGGAGGACCCGGGGCAGGAGGTGGTTCTTGGCGATGTGAAGCTTCTCCTCCTCGGTGTACCCGGGGATGTGGATCACCTCCATGCGGTCCAGGAGGGGCTGGGAGATGGTGTCCAGGATGTTGGCGGTGGCGATGAACATCACCTTGGAGAGGTCGAAGGGAACCTCCAGGTAGTGGTCGGAGAAGGAGAAGTTCTGCTCGGGGTCCAGGACCTCCAGGAGGGCGGAGGTGGGATCCCCGCGGAAGTCCATCCCCACCTTGTCCAGCTCGTCAAGCATGAAGACCGGGTTCTGCGTTCCCGCTTTGCGGATGCCCTGGATGATCCGGCCCGGCAGGGCCCCCACGTAGGTCCTCCGGTGGCCTCGAATCTCCGCCTCGTCCCGGATGCCTCCCAGGCTCATCCGCACGAACCTCCGGCCCAGGGAACGGGCCACCGACTTCCCGAGGCTCGTCTTGCCGACGCCGGGGGGGCCCACGAGGCAGAGGATGGGGCCCTTGAGGTCCTTCTTGAGCTGCTGGACGGCCAGGTACTCCACGATGCGGTCCTTCACCTTCTGGAGGCCGTAGTGGTCCTCGTCGAGGCACCGCTGGGCCCGCTTCACGTCCAGGCGGTCCCGGGTGCGCTTGCTCCAGGGGAGTTCGATGAGCCAGTCCAGGTAGGTCCGGGAAACGGTGTACTCGGCGGCGGAGGGGTGCATCATGGCCAGGCGGTCCACCTCCTTGAGGGCCACCTGCTCCACCTCTTTGGGCATCCGGGCCTTGGCGATGCGGGCCTTCAGCTCCTCCACCTCCCGGGCCCGGTCGTCTCCCTCGCCCAGCTCCTTCTGGATGGCCTTCATCTGCTCCTTGAGGAAGTAGTCCCGCTGGGCCTTGTTCATCTTGTCGATGACTTCCGACTGGATCTTGCTGCCCAGCTCCACCACCTGGAGTTCCCGGGCCAGAACCGCCGTAAGCATCCGGAGGCGCTGGACCACCGAGGTCTCTTCCAGGATGGCCTGCTTCTCCGCCAGGTTGACGTTCAGGTTGAAGGCGATGGTGTCCACCAGCCGGCTGGGGTTGTCGTACCGCTGGAGGGCGGCGACCATCTCCTGGGGGATGTTGGGCACGAGGCTGGCCAGCTTCTCGTACTGGGCCAGAATGGTCTTTTGGAGGGCTTCCGTCTCCAGGGGATCCCCCTTCTGCTCCTCCAGCAGGGTCACCCGGGCCTCGAAGAAGGGGTCCTGGGAGGTGAACTCCTCCACCCGGACCTTTCCCTGGCCGCTGACGATGACCGAGAGGTTGTTGGGGGCGATCCGCTGGAGCCTCAGGATCTTGGCCACGACCCCCACCCGGTAGAGGTCGTCGGCGGTGGGCTCCTCCACCTCGCCGTCCTTCTGGCTCAGGATCAGCAGGTAGCCGTCGCCCCGGGTGGCCTGCTCCACCGCCTTGAGGGACTTCTCCCGCCCCACCGCCAAGGGGATGATCATGTCGGGAAAGAGAAGGGTGTTCCGGAGGGGCAGGACCGGGAAGGTTCCGCCTTCGCGCAAACGGGTTTCCAGCGTGGTTTCCGCCATCGGTGGTCTCCGCTCCGGCGGGCGCTCCCGCCGGGGACAGGGGCAAGGGGAACGGCGGCGGCCCTCTTCCGTCGCTGCTTTCCGGCAACCGTGGCGCCGCGTCCCTTCCCTTCAGCATACCGGAAAGGGCGGGACAAAGGCAACCCGCTCCCGCTGGAGCGGTATTTTCGAAGGATTCTGGGGGAAAAGAAACGGCCGTCTCAGGAGGCCTTCTGGGGAGCCATCTCCAACTCGATGGTGACTTCCACCGTGTCGCCGAGGACCGTGCCGCCCTGGTCCAGGACCTTGTTCCAGACGATGCCGTAGTCCTTTCGGTCCAGCCGGGTTTCCAGGGAAAAGGCGAACTTCTCGTTGCCCCACGGATCCTTCATCGAGCCGAGGAAGGTCACGGGGAGGACGATGCGGCGGGTGACGCCGTGCAGGGTGAAGTCCCCCTCCACGTCGTAGAGGTTGCCCCCCCTGGACCGGACGGCGGTGCTCCGGAAGGTGATCTCGGGGTACTTCTCCACGTCGAAAAAGTCGGAGGACCTCAGATGCTTGTCCCGGTCGGCGATGGCCGTGTCCACGGAGGCGGCCTGGATGGTGAAGGAGACCCGGGCCGTTTCGGGCTTTGCGGGGTCCCCGGTGAGGGTTCCCTGGAAGGCCGTGAAGCGCCCCTCCACCCGGCTGAGGAGGTGCCGGATCCGGAAGGAGACGGAGCTGTGGGCGCCGTCCACGACGAGGGTGCGCTCGACGGCCGGTTCGGCCGCCGCGGCGGGGGCGGTGGCGAGGGTCAGGGCCAGGAGAAACGCCGGCAGTCTTCCATTCATCGGTCCACTCCAGTCTGGGCGAAAAGGTCGTTCCCGTGCCCATCAACGACGCCGCCAGGCCACCTCTTCCCGTGTCGCCCCAAATTCCGCGATGGACCTTCGGTGATGTAGGTGCTACACGGGGGAAAGGCTTTGTCTCTCCAACGGGGAGGGGCTTCTCCCCCGCGTTCCGCTGGGAAAGCCAGCCGGAACGCTTTGCTTGCCCTTCGGGGTCCCTCCCCGCTCCACGGGCCAAGCCCAGGGAGCCTCACCCCACCCCTCACGCCTTCTTCGCCTTCGGCTCGAATGCCCCCAAT
>Ga0209018_1000615_pt1 | contig 32249 bp, 21 predicted proteins | sample YNPBryBLVA2012_FD_185814 | JGI IMG/M metagenome (GOLD analysis project Ga0209018, IMG submission 185814) | Anoxygenic and chlorotrophic microbial mat microbial communities from Yellowstone National Park, USA - YNP Bryant BLVA 2012 (SPAdes)... ...
AGCCGACGTTCTCCTCCAGCACCACCAGCCCGCGCGAGGAACGCGCGCAGGAAAGGATCGCGTCGCGGTCCATCGGCTTGACGAACCGGGCGTTGAGCACCCCGGCCTGCACGCCCCGTTCCCTCAGTCGGCCCGCGGCCGCCCAGGCCACGCCGACCATGCTGCCCACGCCGACCAGAGTCACGTCCGACCCCGAGAGCAGCGTCTCGGCGCGGCCCAGGGCGATCGGCGTGCGCGACTCCGGCAGGCCCGGGTCGGCCGATCCGCGCGGGTAGCGCACGGCGATCGGCCCGTCGCCGTAACCCGCGGCGAAGCGCACCATCTCGGCCAGCTCGTCCGGGTCGCGGGGGGCCATCAGGACCAAGTTCGGGATAGGGCCCAGGTAGCTCAGGTCGAACGCGCCGTGGTGGGTCGGGCCGTCGTCTCCGACCAGGCCGGCACGGTCGAGGAAGAAGCGGACCGGCAGCCGTTGGAGGCAGACGTCGTGCAGAACCTGGTCGAACGCTCTCTGCAGAAACGTCGAGTAGATCGCGCAGAACGGCTTCAGGCCTCCGGCGGCCATGCCCGCGGCCACCGTCACCGCGTGCTGCTCGGCGATCCCCACGTCGAAGTAGCGGTCCGGATGCTTGGCCGCGAACGCCGACAGCCCGGTGCCGTCCGGCATGGCGGCGGTGATCGCCACCACCGCCGGGTCCTCGGCCACCTCCAGCATCGCCTCGGAGAACGCCTGGGTGAACGTGCGGGGGCCCTTGCTGGCCTTCATCTCGCACGACTCCGGATCGAACGGGCCGACGCCGTGCCACTTGCGGGCGTCCTCCTCGGCCAGCTCGAACCCCTTGCCCTTGACCGTGAGCGCGTGCACGAACACCGGCCCCTTCAGCTCGGCGACGTTGCGGAAGACCTCCACCAGAACGGGCAGGTCGTGGCCGTCGAGCGGGCCGATGTACTCGAAGCCCAGCTCCTCGAAGATCGTGCCGGTGTGCTCCGGCGCGAAGTAGTGCGTCACCCCGTGCCGGATGCCCGAGGCCACGCGCGTCACCGGCCCCGGCAGCCGCTGGGCGACGTCCTTGGCCCGCTGAGCCAGGTCCTGCACCAGCGGGCGGCTGCGCAGACGGGCGAAGTACTGCGTCAGCGCCCCCACGTTCGGTGCGATCGACATCCTGTTGTCGTTGAGGATCACCGTCAGGCTGGTGCCGCTGTCGCCGGCGTGGTTCAGCGCCTCCCAGCTCATCCCGCTGCCGATGGAGGCGTCGCCGGTGACGGCCGCGACGCGGTGCTTCCCGCCGCGAAGGTCGCGCGCCAGGGCCAAGCCCAGGGCGGCGGAGATCGCCGTGCCGGCGTGCCCCGCGCCGAAGGCGTCGAACTCGGACTCCTCGCGCCGCAGGAAGCCGCTGAGACCCTTGTGCTTGCGCAGCGTGCCGAAGCGCTCCAAGCGACCGGTGAGGAGCTTGTGGGGATAGGCCTGATGGCCCGTGTCCCAAACCACCTGGTCCGGAGGAAGGCGGAACGCGGAGTAGAGCGCCACCGTCAGCTCCACGGTGCCGAGGTTCGAGCTGAAGTGCCCGCCGGTGCGGCTGACGTGGTCGACGATCGCCCGTCGGACTTCGCGCGCGACCTCCTGGAGCTCCTTGATCTCGAGGCCGTGGAGCTGTTCGGGCCGGACGATGCGGGAGAGGTAGGGGTAGGCCGAATCCATGGGAAGCCTTCGCTGAACGGTATTACGCGCCCCGCACCCCGATTGTGGCAGGTCCAAGGCCCCACGTTGTGCCGACGGTCCGCCACAGAGGATAATGGAACCGGGAGAGCGAACCCGGACCAAAGGTTCCTGGGGGTGCAACGATGCGGCTGGTCGATCAGGAGCAGAGGACCATTCTGTTGGTCGAGGACAACCCCGACGACGAGCGCCTCGCCATGCGCGCTCTGGCCCAATGCCCGGTTGCCGTCAACCTCGACGTGGTTCGGGACGGGCAGGAGGCGGTCGACTACTTCTTCGGACCCCACGGGCTGGTGAACCGCGATGGCGCGCGGTACCCGATGCTGATCCTCCTCGACCTCAAGCTTCCCAAACTTACCGGGTTCGAGGTGCTCGAGCGCCTGCGCTCGCATCCGGCCACCAAGCGTCTGCCCGTCGTGGTCCTCACGCTGTCGGACGAGGAGCAGGACGTTCGGAAGGCTTACGAGCTGGGCGCGAACAGCTACGTCCGCAAGCCGGTGAACTTCGACCGGTTCCAGGAGCTGGTGACGCAGCTGGTGCAGTACTGGTTCACCGTGCACTCGCACCCGAAGCTCTCGGCCTAGGCCCGTTCGCCGGCGAGCGCCTCGAGGGCTTGGGCGACGGTCGCACCCGTGGCCGCCGGGATCAGCTCCCAGCAAGGAACGCCCTCCCAGCGCGCTCGGTCCAGCCCGCCGGGCGCCACCTGGAGCGGGCAGGACGGCGCACCCACCCGGTCGCCGAGGTCCAGCGTCCGTCCGTCCAGCCTCTGCTGGCAGACGGCGAGCAGCAGCGAAGCGGCGACGCCGGAGAGACTCTCCGGCACCTCGCTCAGCTCCAGCTCCTCCATGGCGAACTTCCTCATGCCGCGGGTGCCGAGCCGAAGACCCGCCGCCTCTTGGTGCGTGCGGACGGACACGTGCGCCGTGGCCGAGACGGTCGGCCCGCCGGCCTGCAGCAGGTCGTCCGGCAACAGGTACCGCTCGGCCAGAGGATCCGCGACCACGCCTTCGGTGAGCTGGGCCGCGCGCCGAGCCAGCGCGCAGACGAACTCCAGCGCGGGCTGAACCATCGGGTGGTGGCTGATGAAGCTGAGCTGCAGCAGGGTCCAGGTGGCCGCGATCCTCATGCGCGCCTCCTCGGCCAGCTCGGCCGCCAGCGGGCTCCGCAGGATCGGCGCGGGGTCGAAGAACGCCTCCTCCTTGCTCACCACCAAGAGGCGCACGGCCGTCTGGCGGTCGGGAGGGAAAACCCCGTAGGCGCCGCGCTCCAGAGGCCGCCCTAGGGCTTCCTTGTCCGCGCCCGGCGACGCCGGGACGAGGAAACCCCGCACGGCGCCGTCCTCACCCCTGGGGTTGACCAGCTCGGAGGGCGTCGGCAGGCGGGCCGTGCCTGCCAGCACAGAGAGGTAGAAGTCGGCGGCGATCCCGTACCCCGGCGTCTTCGGCTTGGAGAACCGGAACGGGCGCATCGGCCTCACCCGTCGATCGGCGCCAGCAGCTTCGCGATCTCAGGGTCGCCCTTCGTGGCCTCGAGGATTTCCCGAGCCAGCTGCTTGGCCTCCTCCACCCGGCCGGCCCGGTGCGCGGCCAGGGCGTAGTTGATCGCGAGCGGGAGCGACTGCGGCAGCTGCTGGCGGGCGAAGCCGAGCACGGCGAGGGCCTCGTCGGCCTTGCCCTGTGCGGTCAGCGCGGTAGCCAGCTCCCCGTAGGCGGGCTCGCAGGCCGGGTACAGGCTGATCAGCCGCCTGGCCGCGTCCTCGGCCTCGGCGTACTCGCCCAGGCGGTTGTGCGCGGCCGAGAGCAGGGCCCAGAGCTTCCAGTAGTCCGCCAGCCAGTTGCGGAGCGGCCTCAGGATTCGAACGGCCTCGTCGAAGCGCCCCTGCTCCATCTTCTGGCGGGCTTCCTCCACCTGCTCGGTGCGCCGGGTCTGCTCCAGCTCCAGCAGGCGCGCGAGCGCCGGCGCCCTGAGGTTCGGGTCCTGGGTGCACTGGAGGATGTCCCGGTAGACCTTGGGCAGGTCGGCCTCGCGGTTCGCCTTCTCCAAGGCCTGGGCGTACTCGATCAGCAGCTGCACGTCGGTCGGCGTCTCGTCCAGGCAGTCCTCGTAGAAGTCCAGCGCCCTGTCGAGCTCGCCGTCCTCGACGAGGACCCTCGCGTAGTAGCGCTTGACGATCAGCGGGTTCTCCGCCTGCCTCAGGCCCTCCTCGAACGCCGCCGCCGCGCCGGCCTTGTCTGCAGCCTGGAGCTTGGAGAGCGCCAGCCTGGCCCAGAGGAGCCCGTTGGTCGGGTCGCGGTCGACGCGCTCCTGCCACAGGGCGGGGACCTCGTGCGCGCGGCCGAGCGCCGCCAGCGCCTGCGACAGGAAGTCCAGACTGGGCTTGGGCTCGTCCTCCAGCTCCATCGCCTTGCGGAACTTCCGTTCGGCGTTCGTGGGCATCCCCTGGCGCAGGAAGACGATGCCCATCCTGGTGTGGAAAGCGGGCTCGTCCGGGTCGACGGCGATCGCCTTCTCGAACGCGGCCGCGGCCTCGTTGAGGCGGCCCGTGGCCTCGTACAGCTCGCCGAGCACGAACCAGGCGCGGGCGTCGTCCTCGGCCAAGGGGACGAGCTCCTTGAGCGCCTCCTCCATCTTCGGCACCGGCCCCATCCGGTGCTGCACGCACTCCCGCACCAGGGTCACGAGCATCTCGTACGGCGCCAGATAGTCCGGGTCGGCCTTGGCCGAGGCGAGGAGCCGGTCGATCGCCTCTTCGAGCGAGTACTCCTCCACGATGCGTCCCTGCGTCTGCCGGACGTAGACCAGGGCGTCGTAGCCGCGCAGGAAGTTCAGGAACGCGGCCGGGTCCTCGGTGCCGAACTCCGGATCGTCGTCCAGCTCCAGCCCCGCGATCTCCGCCGCGCGCCGCACCAAGGTCCGCAGGGCTTCGAAGATTCCCGTGCCCGCCAGCTCGGCCTTGGAGAAGCACACGACCGTCGGCTCTCCGCCCTCCCTCCGGTGGAACCGCGCCTCCAGCTCGTAGCCCGACTCCTCGGTGCCGCTCAGTAGCCCGTCCATCAGCACGTCCACGTCGCCTTGGGCGAGGATCTGGCGGACCATCTCCTCCTCGGGCAGCGACTCGCCCAAGTTGGCCATCGCGATGCGCCGGCCGGACTCCTGGTCCACCTCGACGAACAGGTTGATGAGGCCCGCCTCGGCCTCCTCCTGCATCCGCAGGTTCTCGCAGACGAAGTTGGCCAGCTGGCGGCCGAGGGGAGCCTCGGTCTGCGGGTTGGCGTTGAACGGGAGCGCGGCGAACTTCATGAAGCCGCAGTGTACCTTTCGGGCCTCAGGCCGACCCGTATCGCCGCCGGACGCCCGGCAACAGGTACTCGTCGAACGCGCGCTCGAGGCCGTAGTCCGGCTCCCAGCCCCAGTCCGACCGCGCGGCGGAGTCGTCCGTGTCCTCGGGCCAGCTGTCCAAGATGGCCTGGCGCTTGAGGTCCGGCTCGTAGGTCATCCGCCAGTCGGGGAAGGCGGCCCGCACCCTCGCCTCCAGCTCGGTGGCCGGCGGCGAGAAGGACGTGACGTTGTACACGGGCCGCGACAGCCTCTCGGGCGGCGCGTCGGCCAGGCCGATCAGCGCCTTGACGGCGTCCGGCATGGCCATGAACGGGATGCGCGTGTCGGGGCGCACGAAGCAGGCGTACGGCTGGCCCTGGGCGGCGTGGTGCAGCATCTCCGGCGCGAAGTCGCTCGTGCCGCCCGTGGGCACCGTCACCGCGCTGATCAGGCCCGGAAACCGGATGCCGCGGAAGTCCACCCTGCCCCTGGGCGTCTCGGCGTCCAGCTGCCGGTAGAACAGAGCGTAGTAGCGGCCGAGCTGCTCGCAGTACAGCTTGTTGATGCCGTACATCGTGCGCGGCGTGAGGAAGTCGTCCTCGCCGACCCGGCCCGCCCGCCGCTTGGACTCCGGGTCCGGCAGGCCGTAGACCGCGATCGAGCTGGGATACAGGAACTTGACCGAACGCCCCAGCCTGCGGGCCAGCGACACCGCGAGCTCCAGCAGGTTCAGCGTGCCGTTCACGTTCACCTGGTGCGCCAGCGTCGGCTCGCGCTCGGACTTGGTGGAGAGCAGGGCCGCCAGGTGGAACACCAGGTCGAAGTCGTGCTCGGCGGCCAACGCCCTCAGAAGAGGCACGTCCAGGATGTCGCCGACCACAAACCGGTGGCAGAGGCTCTTCACCCCGTCGTCCGGCGCGTGGAGGTCCAGCGCCACCACCCGGTGTCCGCCCTGCTGGGCCAGCGCCTGCAGGAGCCCGTGACCGATCTCGCCGTTCGCGCCCGTGATGAGGACCGTCGCCATGGCTGTCTCCGGCGCGGCAGTTTACCGTCGGGCTCCGGCCAGCGTCGGCAGCGGCGGCTGGCATCCCTCGTGGCGCAACGCCTCGGCGAGGCGCGAGGGGTCGGCCAGCGGGTAGGCGCCGAGCCCCGCCAAAGCGCGGCTGGCCGGATCGTCCGGATCCCACCGGACGGCCACCCGCCCCAGGCGACGACGGAGCGCCTCGGTCGCCCCCGTCCACCCGCCCCCGCGGCCCAACCGCGCCGCGCCCACCACCGTGACCTCCGCCAAGGCGTAGATCAGCGCGTTCCGCTCCATGGCCAGCGGCACGGAGAACGGCGCGCCGGGAGGAGCGGCGGACACCCTGCAGCCAGGAGCGTCCGCGTCCGAGGGGGCGAGGCCGCGCGGGAGGACCTCGACGATCGATCCCCCCGAAGCGAGCACGCCGGCCGCGAACGCCGCGTCGCAGCCCTCCGCGCCCCCCGAAACGCCCGCGAATCCGAGCCGGACCGCCTCGCGGGCGCAACCCTCCAGGAAGCCCACGGCGGACGGCGCCGGCCTCCGCGAGCCGACCCCGCCCACGAACGGGCCCCTCGGGAGCCGTCCGGCGACCCAGAGGGCCGGCGGGCAGGCCGCCCCGAGCGTCTCCAACCACCGCGAGGGATACCCGTCGCAGGCGGCGGTGACCGCCTCGCCCCGGTCCAGCGCCGCGCGGGCCCATCCGAGCAGCCGCCCGTCCGAAAGCAGCAGCGCCTCCGCCCGCAACCCCGCGGCCGCCAGAGCCGAGGGTGCGTCGCCCGGCGCGCGCCGCAGAGCGGCCTCGGCGAGCCGCCACCTCCGGCGCGGAGGATCGAACGCCCTGGGGCCGCCGGGCAGGTACAGCGCGGCGAGGCACTCCGCGACCGTCCGGAGGGCGCTCTGCTCCTTCCGTACCATGACTCCAGCATACCACGCCTTCCAGCGAACTTCGGAGAGAACCGGTTGGTAAAATGGCAGACCTGCGGAGGGTCCATGCTCAAGCACACTCAGCTCACTCACCGGCGCATCCAACAGTTCCTCCAGAGCCTTCAGCCCAAGATCTTCGGGCCGAGGTTCCCCTTGGCCATCGAGTTCTGCGACGCGCCGCACCCCGACCAGCGCGCGGCCCAGGCCGGAGTCTGGAGGCCGGTGGAGCCCGGGCACCGCTACGGACCCGCCTACAAGACGTTCTGGTTCCGCCTGAAGGGCGGCATCCCCACGGAGCTCGAGGGCAAGGAGGCCGTGGTGTTCCCCGAGGTGGGCGGCGAGCGCACCGTGTGGGTCGACGGGTCGCCCGTGGCCGGCGTGGACGAGTTCCACTCCTGGTACACCGTGTCGACCAACGCCCGCGCCGGCGAGCCGATCGAGCTGTACGTGCAGGCCTACACCCGCAACCCGCAGTGCCGGGTCGCGGGCCGCGAGGAGCCCCGCGAGAAGCTGGTGGAAACCGTCCAGGCCTGCACCGTGACGTCCATCGACCGGGAGCTGCAGGCGCTGCTGTTCGACCTGGAGTTCAGCGAGAACCTCCTCTCCGCGCTGGACGAGCACGACCCCTCCCACGCCACCATCCTCCGCGCTCTCAACGACGTGTGCAACCTCGAGGCGGCCGGGCACCCGGACTGGGTCGCGCGCGGACGGCGCCTGGTGCGCGACGCGCTCGGCTCCATCAACTGCGAGCTGAAGCACACCGTGACCGCCGTCGGCCACGCGCACCTCGACACGGCCTGGCTCTGGCCGCTCGACATCACCATGAAGAAGATGGCGCACACCACCGCGAGCCAGCTCGCGCTGATGGACCGCTATCCCGAATACGTGTTCGCGCACAGCCAGGCGTCGCAGTACGAATGGCTGGAGAAGCAGTACCCGGTGCTGTTCGAGCGCGTGAAGGAGAAGATCCGGGCCGGGCAGTGGGAGCCGGTCGGATCCATGTGGGTGGAGGCCGACTGCAACCTCCCCGGCGGCGAGTCGCTGGTGCGCCAGTTCCTCTACGGGCGGCGCTACTTCCGCGAGAAGCTCGGCTACGAGACCCACGACATGTGGCTGCCGGACGTGTTCGGCTACTCGGCCGCGCTGCCCCAGATTCTCGCCAAGTTCGGCATCAAGACGTTCGTCACCCAGAAGATCAGCTGGAACCAGACGAACAAGTTCCCGCACCACACGTTCTGGTGGGAGGGCATCGACGGGACCCGCGTCTGGACCCACTTCCCGCCGGCCGACACCTACTGCGGAGACTGCACGCCCAAGCAGCTGCTGCAGGCGGTGCGCAACTACGCCGACCACGGGCGCTGCGACCACTCCCTCTACCTGTTCGGCTGGGGCGACGGCGGCGGCGGTCCGACGGAGAAGCATCTCGAGTACCTGCGGCGCGCGCGGGTCGCTCCCGTTCTGCCGGAGATCCAGAGCCGGCGACGGGCCCTCGACTTCTTCCGCGAGGCCCAGTCCAAGTCGAAGGACCTCATGGTTTGGGTCGGCGAGCTGTACCTGGAGCTGCACCGCGGCACGTACACCAGCCAGGCGGCCACCAAGAAGGGCAACCGCATGGGCGAGTTCGCGCTCCGCGACGCCGAGTGGCTGGCCGCCTTCGATCCCGAGAACCGGTACCCGGCGGAGGAGCTGGAGCGGCTGTGGAAGCTGCTGCTGCTGAACCAGTTCCACGACATCATCCCCGGCTCCTCGGTCCGTGAGGTGTACGAGGACGCCGCCCGCGACTACGCCGAAATCCAACAGGGCGCCTCCAGGATCATCGAGGCCAGCCTCAGGGCGATCGGCGGCCGGCTGGACACCTCCGGCTTCCACAGGCCGGTGGCGCTGTTCCACAACGTCGGCATCGTCTCGCAGGCCGCAATCCCGTGGGGCGACGAGCCGGCCCCGCAGTCGGTCGTGTGCGGCGGGGAGCGCCTGCCGGTGCAGCTCGTGGACGACCTCGGCGAGACCAAGCTCGTGTTCCCCACCCCGGAGGCCGCGCTCGGCACGGTGGCCGTCGCCGACCTGTCGCCCGAGCCGCCCAAGACCAAGTTCCGCCTGAAGGGGTCCAGCCGCCGCATCGAGAACGGCGAGTGGTCCGTGCGCTTCGACGCGAACGGCAACATCCTCAGCATCGAGGACCTCGAGGACCGCACGGAGTTCGTCGAGCCGGGCAAGCTCGCCAACGTGTTCCAGCTGCTCGACGACCGGCCGCTCTTCTGGAGCGCCTGGGACGTGGACCTGTTCTCCTTCGAGACGGCGCAGGACCTGCTCAAGTGCGAGAGCTTCGAGATCGTGGAGCGAGGCCCGGTGCGCGTCGCCGCGAAGATCGTGCGGAGGTTCGGCGAGAGCACCATCACGCAGCTCGTCAGCCTGGGCCCGACGCCGGGCGTGCGGTTCGACACGCTCGTCGACTGGCGCGAGGAGAACAAGATGCTCAAGGTGGCGTTCCCCGTGAACGTGCACTCCAACCGCGCCACGTACGAGATCCAGTTCGGCAACGTCGAGCGGCCGACGCACGCCAACACCTCGTGGGATCAGGCCCGGTTCGAGGTCTGCGCGCAGAAGTGGGTGGACGTCAGCGAGGGGGACCTGGGCGTCGCGCTGCTGAACGACTGCAAGTACGGGCACGACGTGCGCGGGAACACGATCCGCCTCTCGCTGCTGAGGTCTCCCAAGGCTCCCGACCCCCAGTGCGATATGGGCCTGCACCGCTTCACCTACGTGCTGCTGCCGCACGTGGGCCCCGTCCAGTACAGCGAGGTGGTCGAGGCCGCCTACGCGCTGAACGCCCCGCTCCGGTGGACGTGGCTGGACGCGAAGCCCGGCGTGCAGGGCCAGCTCGACCCTCTGGTGCAGAGCGACTCGCGGCACCTGATGATCGAGGCGGTGAAGCGGGCGGAGGACGGCCGCGGGCTGATCGTGCGGCTGTACGAGTGCCACCACACGCGCGGCGAGGCGAACGTCTCGTGCCTGCTGCCGGTCAAGGAGGCCCACCTCTGCGACTTGGAGGAGAGGACGATCGAGGAGCTGGAGGTGGAGGACGGCGCCGCCCGCGTCCAGTACAGACCGTTCGAGATCCTCACGCTGCGGCTGATCGTGTAGCTTCGGAGGCGTGCCGGCGATGGGACTCTCCGCTGCCGCTCCCAAGGCCGGCCCGCCCGTTTCTACCGAGGCGTACGCGAACCTGCATCTCCGCAGGAACTTCCTGCTGATCGTCTCCGAGGCGGGCCTCTTCTTCCTGGGGCTCGCGTTCTTCGACGGCTCCACCGTGCTGCCGTCCCTCCTGCGGAGGCTCGGCGCCTCCGACACGCTGATCGGCTTCACGCGGCTCGTGCAGGTGCTCGGCTTCACCCTGCCCGCGCTGTGGGCGGCGCACGCGATCCACGGCCGGCGGCGGCACCTGCCGTTCCTGATCAAAGGCTGCTGGCTGGCCCGGTCGGGCCTGTTCCTTCTGCCGTTCGCGATCCTGATGCTCGCCCAGAGCCACCCGACCCTGCTGCTGGCGCTGTTCTTCTGGGTCTACGCGCAGTTCTGGTTCGTCGACGGGGCGTGCGCGATCTCGTGGTACGACATCACCGCCAAGGCGATCCCGGCCCGGGTTCGGGGGCGCCTCTTCGGAACCATGCAAACCCTGGGAGGCGTGGCGGCGGTGGCCGGTGCGGCGGGCGTCTCGTGGGCGCTGTCCCGGGGCGGCCCTGGGTTTCCCGCCAACTACGCCCTGCTCGCGGGAGTGTGGGGCGCCGGGGCGCTGGGGTCGCTCGTGCTGCTGATGCTGCTCCACGAGCCGGAGGGCGAGGTGGACGAGGGGCCCAAGCCGTCGCTCTGGGAGTACGTCCGCTCCACCATCCCGATGGTCCGAAGCAACCCCGCCCTGCGTCGGGTGATCGTCGCCCGGCTCGTCCTGGAGGGTTCCGGCATGGCCGCTCCGTTCTACGCGCTGTACGCGCAGGACAGCCTGGGAGCCGCGGCCGCTCTGCTGGGGGTGTACGTCGGAGCCAAGAGCCTCGGCAAGATCGGCACGGGGCCGCTCTGGGGCTGGATCGTCGACCGCTTCGGCCCGATGGTCGGCTTCCGGCTGGTGTCGGTCTGCGTCGCCCTGGTGCCGGCGGCGGCCCTGCTGGCTGGCCTCACCGGCAACCCGATGGCGATGGTCGCGCCGTTCCTGCTGATGGGCTCCGTCGAGGACGGGCTCTGGATGACTTCGAACACGGTTGTCATGGCCAACACGTCCGACTCGGACCGGCCGCTGGCGGTGGGGGCGTTCGCCGTGGCACTGGCGCCGACCGCGGCGTACGGGCCGGTCGGCGGGGCGCTGGCGCAGGCCTTCGGCTACCGAGTCGCGTTCGGGGCTGCCTTGGCGTTCGCCTTCGCCGGGTGCCTGATCGCGCTCACCGCGAAGTCTTCCTCCGCCGCACGGTCCGGCGCTTAGGCGACGGCCCAGCCGCCCTCTTGGCCTCCAGAAGGCTCACGGCCTCCTCTTGAGTGATGGTTCTCGGGTCCTTGCCCTTGGGCAGGGTGGCGTTGACCGTCCCGTCCGTCACATACGGGCCGTACCGCCCGTCCAGCACACGCACCGACCCCGCCGGGGTTTCGAACATCTGGATCGGCTCCGCCGGCGCGCGACGGACCACGCCCCGCCTGGTCTTCGGCTGAGACAGGAGCGCCAGCGCGCCCTCCAAGTCGATGGCGAGCGCATCCCGCCAGGAATCCAAGTTGCGGATTTCCTCGCCGCACTGGACGTACGCGCCGAACCGGCCCAGCTTGGCCTCGATCGGAAGCCCGCTCTCCGGGTGCTCCCCGATCCTGCGCGGCAGCCGGCTCAGGAGCTCCAGGCTCTCGGCGTCCACCTGCTCGGGCTTGAGGTCCGGCGGGAGGGACATCCTCCTCGGCTCCCCACCGGCCGGGGCCTCGAACTCCACGTACGGGCCGAAGCGGCCGCGGCGGACCGTCGCCTTGATGCCTTCCGCCTCCACCTCGGCGAGCTTGCTGAGCCCCTTGGGCCCTCCCGCCAGCAGCGCGCGCGCCTGCTCCACGCCGAAGTCCGCCGGGGGGAAGTCGTCCGGAACGCTGACGGCCTTGCCGTCCGGCCCCTCGAGGTACGGCCCGAAGCGGCCGACCTTGACCACGTAACGGAACCCCGTCTCCGGGTCCACCCCCACCTCAACATGCGGGTAGCCGATGTTCAGCAGCTTGGACCGGTCCTCCGTCTGCTCCCGCAGGCCCGGCTGGTTGCCGTCGCCGAAGTAGAACTCGTGCAGGTAGGCGACCCAGTCCCGCTGGCCCTCGGCGATCTCGTCCAGCTCGTCCTCCATCCGCCTGGTGAAGCGAAGGTCGACGAGCTCCGCGAAGTGCTTCTCCAGCAGCTCGGTCACCGCGAACGCCGTAAACGTGGGGATCAGCTCGTTCTTGCGCTTGAAGCAGTAGCCGCGGTCCTGGATCGTGCCCAGGATGCTGGCGTAGGTGCTCGGCCGTCCGATGCCCTCCTCCTCCAGCTTCTTGACCAATGTGGCCTCGGTGTAGCGGGCTGGCGGCCGGGTGGTGCGCTCGCTGGCCTCCACGCTCTTCGGCTCGACCTCCTCGCCCTCGCGCACCCGCGGCAGCACGGTTTCGCGGTCGGCGAGCTCGGCCTCGGGGTCGTCCGCGCCCTCGACGTACACCTTCAGGAAACCGGGGAAGACGATCGTCTGGCCCGTCGCCACGAACTCCGCGACGCCCCTCGACGACGGCGCGCTCACGTCGATCCGGGCGCGCAGCAGCTGGGCGTCGGCCATCTGGCACGCGACCGTTCTCTTCCAGATCAGCTCGTAGAGCCTGTACTGATCGTCCGTCAGATACGGCCTCACGTCGGCCGGGCGCCGCCGGAGGTTGGTGGGGCGGATCGCCTCGTGCGCCTCCTGCGCGGACTCGGACTTGGTCTTGTACCGCCTGGGCCGCTGGGGCACGTAGTCCGCGCCGTACATCTCCGCGATGAGCTCGCGGGCCTCCTTCACGGCGCGCTCCGCCAGGTTCAGGCTGTCGGTGCGCATGTAGGTGATCAGGCCGACGCGCTCCCCGCCCAGGTCGACTCCCTCGTACAGCTGCTGGGCCACGCGCATCGTGTCCCTCGCGGAGAGGCGCAGCTTGCGGCTGGCCTCTTGCTGCAGCGTGCTGGTCATGAACGGCGGCGGGGGAGACTGCTTGGCCGGGGTTTCCGCGACCTTGGCCACGGTCCAGGGCCGGGCCTCGTGCAGCTCGCGCGCCAGCTCGCCCGCCTCGCCGATGGCCAGCACCAGCGGGCCGTCGCTCTTCGGCTGGCCGGTGTTCGGGTCGAAGTCGTCGGAATCGGCGAGGGGCCTGCCACCTAGGCGCGCCAGCTTGGCCCGGAACGATCCCTGCTCCGCCTGGATCAGCGCCTCGATCGTCGCGTAGGCCGCCGGGACGAACCGCTTGCGCTGCCTCTCGCGCTCCACCAGCAGCCGCACGGCCACCGACTGCACCCTGCCGGCGCTCAGGCCGCGAGCGACCTTCCTCCACAGCACGGGCGAGACGCTGTACCCGTAGAGGCGGTCCAGGATGCGGCGCGCCTCCTGCGCCCGCACGAGGTTCTCGTCGATGTCCCTCGGGTTCTCCAGAGCGCGCTGGATGGCCTCGGGCGTGATCTCGTGGAACACGATGCGGCGCACCGGCTTGTTCTTCGGGCGACCCAGCTCCTCCAGGATGTGCCAGCTGATGCTCTCGCCCTCGCGGTCCTCGTCCGTCGCGAGCAGCAGCGAGCCGGCCGCCTTGGCCGCGGACTTCAGCCGCCTCACCGTCTGCTCCTTGCCCTTGGGAACGATGTACAGCGGCTTGAAGCCGTGCTCCACGTCCACGCCGAGGCGGGCCCAGGACTGCTTCTTGACCTCGGCGGGCAGGTCGGAGGCCTTCTCCGGCAGGTCGCGGATGTGACCGACCGAGGCCTCGACCTGATAGTCGGGCCCGAGGAACCGGCCGATGGTCTTGGCCTTCGCCGGAGATTCGACGATCACGAGCGTTTTCGACATGCCTTCCCTTTGCAGACGGCAACCCCTGAGAGCCTGAGCATCCTACCCGAAGCCTCGGACGAGCGGTTTCCGCCGGGCACGGGGACACGGCGGCGCCTCCCGTTCGTTACCTATAATGGTGTCCGTCTCCATGTTCTCCAGATTCCTCTCCCTTTGGGTCCTTTTGCTCCTTGCAGGCTCCCGCGCGGCGGCCTCTCCGACGGACGAATCGTGGCTCGGGTTGTTCCTGAACGGCCGCAAGGTGGGCTACGCCCAGAGCCTGGTCGCCGACGACCTCTTCGAGGGCCGCAAGGCCCAGCGGACCGACGCGCGGACCCTCCTGGATGTCGCCCTGCTCGGCACGCCGCTCCAGATGGACCTCCGCTCGACCACGTGGAGCCGCGACGGCAAGCCCCTGCGGATGACGTTCCGCGTCGAGAGCTCGGGCCGAGTCCAGTCGCTGGACGCCCGCTTCCGGGACGCGAAGATCGAGCTGGCCGTGGAGAACGGAGGCCAGAAGTCCCGCAAGCTCCTGGACCTGCCCAAGGACGGCCCCGTCGTCGACGATCCGATCGACGCCCTGCTTCGAAGCCCTGACAAGACGCGGCCCAGGACGGTGTACGTCCTCGATCCCCTGACGGCGAGCCTCGTGCGCAACGAGGTGAGGCCCGGCCCTCAGGTCGAAGTGGACGTCCGCGGCCGCAGGCTGAAGGCCCGGCGAGTGGACATCGTCGACCCCCGCGCGGCCTCCCGCGTCTACCTGAACGCCGACGACGAGATCCTCAAGGCCGAGGGTCCGATGGGCCTCGAGATGATCCCGATGCCTAGGGAGGAGGCGCTCGCGCCGGGAGAGCCGGGGTCCGGAGACGGCATCGACCTAGCCTCGGCGTCGCGCATCCCGCTCGAAAAGCCGATCCGGGCGCCGTGGGACGTCCGAAGGCTCAAGGTGCTGCTGACCGGGCCGGACCTGCCGCGCCTGCCCAGCGACGGACACCAGACCGTCGCCAAGGACGATCGCGGATGGGTCATCGAGGTCCATCCGGTGCCGTTCGACCCGGCCGGGTCGGCCACCATCGCGCAGGCCCGCCAGAGCCAGCCCCGGTACGCGGGGCCGAGCCTCTACCTGCCCGCCGACGCCCCGGAGATCTCCTCGCTGGCCCGGCGCATCGTCGGGACGGAGACCAACGCGGCCCAAGCCGCCGCGAAGATCCAGGACTGGGTGTACGAGCAGATGCGGCCCAACGCGGGCATCGGCGTTCTGCGCGACGCCCGGGAGGTCCTGAAGACGAAGGAGGGCGTGTGCAGGGACTACGCGGTGCTCACGGCCGCCCTGCTTCGGGCCGCGGGCATCCCCGCCCGACTCGCATCCGGCCTCATCTACCAGGACGGCTCCTTCTACTACCACGCGTGGGCCGAGGCGTGGACCGGCAAGCAGTGGCTGGGGGTCGACTCCACCCGCCCCCGCCGCGGCCTCTCCGCCCTGCACGTCAAGATCGCCGAGGGGAACGTCGAGGAGGCCTACAACTTCGCGTTTCTGGACAAAGCCCGGCTCCAGGTGCTGGAAACAGGGCAATAATGAGGGTAAGGGTCCTGCATCTTGGGTAGATCCGACAAGCGTCTTCTCACGTTCTGTTCCTTGGCGATCGCCGCGCTGGCGGGGATCGCGGCCCGACCGTTGCTCGAGCGGTTCTACGTGAACTTCGGCATCAAGCCGGAGGACGCCGCCCAGCAGGCGGCCTCATGGCCGGTGATCCTCGCGACGGCGCTGCTGGGCGCCTTCGTCGGGATCCTGGTCGGCCGCGGCCTGCTGAACCTTCGAGACCGCTGGGCCGCCATGAGCGTCGGCGACCGCGTGACCTTCTTCGTCAGCGTGTTCGGCGGCCTGATCGCCTCCGTGCCGCTGGTCACCCTGGCAAACGCGGCGGGCAGCCTGGGCCCCTACCAGCCCCTGCTGATCCTGGGCATCGTGCTGGGCACCATCGGCCTGTCGATCTACGCCCTGCAGTCGATGGACGAGATTCTGCCCTGGAACCGCGGCAGCTTCCGTGGGAAGCGGCGCGGCATCAAGGTGCTCGACACCAACGTGATCATCGACGGCCGGATCCGCGACGTGGCCCGCTCCGGGTTCATCGAGGGCCAGCTGTACGTGCCGGGCTTCGTGCTGGACGAGCTGCAGCACATCGCCGACAGCGCCGATCCCCTGCGGCGCCAGCGCGGGAGGCGCGGGCTGGACGTGCTGCACCTGCTGCAGAGCGAGTTCCCGCTGGAGGTGAGGGTTCACGACCGTTTCGCGCCGGACCCGAAAGAGCCGGTGGACTCGCGGCTGGTGCGCCTCGCCCGGGCCTTGGGCGCGGACATCATCACGAACGATTTCAACCTCAACCGCGTGGCCGAGCTGCAGGACGTGAAGGTCCTGAACCTCAACGACCTGGCCCTCGCGGTGCGGCCGAACGTGCTTCCGCAGGAGTGCCTGACGCTCGCGGTGATCCGCGAGGGCAACCAGCCAGGCCAGGGCGTCGGCTATCTGGACGACGGCACGATGGTGGTGGTCGAAAACGGACGGCCGCACATCGGCGAGACCATCGAGGTGATGGTCACGCAGGTCATCCAGACCGAGCGCGGCAAGCTCCTGTTCGCCGAGCCGACCGGCAACGGCCACGCCAACGGCGAGAACGGACAGCGGAGGCGCGCCGCGGCGCGGAAGAACGTCTGAAAGCCATGAAGGTGGCGGCGGTGGTCCTGGCCGCCGGATCGGGCACCCGGTTCGGCGGGGACAAGGCGAGGGCGGCCCTCGCGGGCAGGCCGCTTTGGCGGTGGTCCTTCGACGCGCTGCGCGCCCACCCCCGCGTGGACCTGGTCGGCCTGGTGGTTCCCGGCCCGGCCGTTGCGGAGTACCGGGAGGAGGCGCCGGAGGTCGCGTTCGTGGTCGCCGGCGGCCAGGACCGCACGGCGAGCGCCAGGATCGGCCTGGCCAACACCCCGGACGACTGCGACGTGGTGCTGCTGCACGACGCCGCCCGCCCCTTCCCCTCGGAGGCCACGATCGATCGGGTGATCGACGCGGCCCTGCGGTCGGGGGCCGCCGCGCCCGGCCTGCCGGTCACCGACACGGTCAAACGGGTGGCCGAGGATGGCGTGCGTACGGTGGACCGGGACGGCCTGTGGACCGTGCAGACCCCCCAGGGGTTCCGAAGGGAGCTTCTCGTCCGAGCCTACGAGAGCCTGCGCGGATCGGCGACCGACGACCTGGCCGCGGCCGAGGCCATCGGCTGCGTGCCCGAGATCGTGCCGGGAAACCCCGACAACCTGAAGGTCACGCATCCCGCCGACCTGGAGCTCGCCCAGCGGCTCGCCGCGTCCGGCCCCGGCATTCGCACCGGATTGGGCTACGACATCCATCGGTTTTCGTCCGATCCCGACCGACCCTTGGTCTTGGGGGGAGTCCGCTTCGAAGGCTCGCCCGGGCTGGACGGTCATTCGGACGCCGACGCGCTGATGCACGCGGTGACGGACGCCCTGCTCGGGGCCGCATCCTTGGGCGACATCGGCGTGCACTTTCCCAACACCGACCCCCGGTGGCGCAACGCCCCCAGCGAGGTCTTCCTGGCCCGCGCCGGGGAACTTCTGAAGGAGTCCGGATGGTCGGTATGGAACATCGACGTAGCGTTGGTTGCGGAACGCCCGAAGGTCGTCCCGCGGAGCGCGGAGATCCGGGCCAACCTGGCTCGGATCCTCGGGATTCCGGAGGACCGCGTGGGTCTGAAGGCAACCACCAACGAGCGGTTGGGGGCCATCGGACGGGGCGAGGGCATCGCTTGCTTCGCCGTCGCCACGATCGGCCCGTGTCATGGAGGTTAGAAGACAGAAGATGGAAGTTCTGGTCAGGAATGCAGAAGGCAACGTGAGCGAGAAGGACCGCGAATACGCGGCCAAGAAACTGGGCCGACTCAGCCGCTACTTCAACCAGGCGCAGCGCGTGGAGATGGTGCACCGCGAGGAGCGGGACGGGCACCGCGTCGAGATCACCGTGTTCGCCGACGGCCTGACGATCCGCGGGGAGGAGCGCGACAGCAACCTCCGCGCCGCGATCGACCACGTGAGCGACAAGCTGGAGAACCGCCTGAAGCGCCTCAAGGAGCGCATGCGCAAGCACGTGCGCCGGCGCGGGGGCGAGCTTCCGCCCGCGCTTGCCGAGGGGGAGGAAGAGGCGGAGGAGGTCGCCGAGGTGCGGGTGAAGGAGCGCAAGCAGTTCCTGCTCAAGCCGATGACCATCGAGGAGGCGGCGCTCCAGATGGAGATGCTCGGGCACCCGTTCTTCGTGTTCAAGAACCGCGACACGAACGCGATCGAGGTGCTGTACAAGCGCAAGGACGGCCACTACGGCCTGCTGCAGCCCGAGCCCTGATCCGGTCTCGGGCGGTCGACCAAGAGGCGGGGCCGGTGCCATTCGGGCGCCGGCCCCGCTCGCTCTTGGCCGAAGAAGGACTCAGCGGCGACGGCGGCGCGCGGCGAGCGCCAACCCGCCCAGCCCTAGCGCCAGGGTGAACGGCTCCGGCACCGGGGTGTAGCTCAGGTCGTCGATGCCCTCCTGCTCCCGCGTCGTCACGAACAGCGCGTAACGGAACGGCGTGGTTGAGCTGACGGACATGAAGTTCGCCGCGTACGTGGTTCCGTTGTCCTGGGCCGTCGCAAGGGCGATGACCGTGAGGTTGTCGTCCAGAGCGGCGAGCTGCACCGGCTCGGCCGACTCCGGCGAGTAGCGGTCCGTCAGCAGGCTGACCGAGGTGACGGGCGTGGAGAAGGCCATCAGCAGGTCGTCGGTGCCCGGCGCGTAGCCGACGGTGTCGGGAGACCACGCCAGAGCCCCCTTGAACCCGTAGATCGCCTGGGTCATCGCAGGCAGCACCACGGTGTCGCCGAGGTTCAGCCCGGAGGTCACGGCCCCGTAGGAGAACAGCACGCCCTGCGCCGCGTACAGGTTCCCGGGGTTGGACCCGGTGTTCAGCAGTTCGAAGTCGATCGTGACGGCCGACGCGGCGCACGACGCGCCCAGAGCCAATGCCGCAAGCAGGGTCTTTCCCATCTTCTCCTTCCTTCTCCTTCACCCAAACACAAACGCCTCGTCCGCTCCGTGCGGACTTAGGAACAGTTTACCGGCTTCGGACGGCGCCTGGGACCTACGAGGGCAAAACCGGCAAAAATGCCAGTGACGCGCGGACCGAGGGAAGCCTGGTCGGGGCGACACGATTCGAACGTGCGACCTCTTCCACCCCATGGAAGCGCGCTACCAAACTGCGCCACGCCCCGACGCCGAACCAACAGTATACCCGCCTTCAGCGTTCCAGAGGAAACGCCGCCGGGCCAACTTTCCACTCGGGCTTGCCCTTCCAGGCGTCGATCGCCTTCTCGAACAGACCGTAGCCCAGCCGGCGGGCGGCGGAGCCCGGCTTCAGGCGGAAGTCGCCCCTCTCCGGATCCACGAAGCTTGGATCCAGCACCTGGCCGTCGCGGTCCTGGCCCCGCGCGCGCCACTCCTGCAGCGACCATCCCGCGAAGTCGAAGGCGCCTCCGTCGGCCCGCCAGTACAGGTTCTTGCGAAACTCGTAGTTGTTGTTGCCGCGCCAGTTGCCCCCCAGCAGCGGAGCGTCCTTCCAATACACGATGTTCCGTTCGAAGGCGAAGGACCGGTGCGGCTCCTCGCGCGTGCGCATCACCTGGGCCTCGCCGCCGAACGCCAGCACGTTGTCGCTCACCACGTTGTCCTTGCCGTAGTGCTGGTGGAACCCGGCGCTCTTGGTGCGGTAGACCACGTTGCCGTACATCCGGACGTCGGTGCTCCCCTCGTCGGTGTACAGCCCCCAGCCGCCGTAGGCGTAGCTCTGCACGTCGTGGATCAGGTTGAAGCACACCTCGTTGCCCGGCGCGTTGCCCAGGTGGTACACGCCGCCCATGTCGCTGAGCAACCCCTGGCCGATGTGGTGGATGTGGTTGAACGCGATCCGGTTGTGGTGGCTGTTGGCCGGCTGGTAGCCCCACGACCAGCCGATGCTCACCCCGGTGTAGTAGAAGTCGGCGATCTCGTTCCGCTCGACGGTGTTGCGGGGGCTCTGGCCGATGAGCACCCCTACCGCCGCCGGGTGCAGGCGCCCTCCGTTCACGATGGTGCAGCCGCGCACGGCGTTGCGCTGGGCCAACGAGGTCTCGTCCTCGGAGTAGGCCAGCGTGCCGATCTTCACGCCGCCGGCCCCGAGCCGCCACAGCCGGCAGTTCTCCACGACGCAGTCGCGCGCGCCGTCGCCGAGCTCGATCGCATAGGCCTCCACGTCGGCGACCGTGCAGTCCCGGAACTCCACGTGGCCGGATCGCTCCACCAGCAGCGCGCCGGGCAGGTCCGATTCCGCCTGCGGCCAGTTCCTTCCCTCCGCGGGAAGCGGGGGAGCGGCCGCGTGCCGGAACTCGAGGCCTCGGAACGACACGTGCGAAGCGTCGCGCACGATCACCAGCCGCTCGAGCCTGGGGGCCACGGGCGCGAACGCGATGCGCTCCTTCGTCGGCATGGCCAGGAACGTGCCCGTCGCGGAGTCCAGCACCCACTCGCCTGGCTCGTCCAGCCCCTCGGGCGCGTTCTCGATCAGGTAGCGGCCGTCCTTCTGGAACTCCGCCCAGTTCGTCTGCCAGCCGGTCCCGCCGGTGAGGTTCACCACGTCGCCCTCGATGGAGCGGATCCTCATGCGCGCCATGCCCCAGATCAGGATCGCGCACACCTCCCTGTCCTGGAGGTTCGACCACGAAGCGCTCAAGTCTCCCGGCCTGAAACGGAACCGATCGGGGCCCGGCTTGGAGGCGGAGCCGGTCGGCGGAAGCGGCTCGGCCACGCGGAACCAGCCGCTCTTGGGCAGGCGCGCCCGGGGCAGCCTCTTCTCGCCGACGTACAGGGAGAGCGGCCGCCACGCTCCGCCAGCGGCTTCGGGCACCCGCAGGCGCAGGCGTCCCTGGCCGTCCGGCTGCCAGCCTCGCAGAACGACCCCGCCGGACAGAACGGGCCGCTCCTTGGGATAGGCCTCGAACACCGTCGCGGAGGTCGGCGTTCCGCCCGCCGCCCTGCCGATCTCGAGGCTCTTGGAGAGGAGGTACGTGCCACCGCGCAGCACCACGCGGATCGGCTCGTAGCGCTGGATCTTCATCATCCGCAGCCGCTCGACCTCGCGCACGGCGCGGTCCACGGTGCGGAACGGGCCGCTCGCGCCGCGCCGAACCGCCGCCCTGCCGTCCCAAGCGTCGTCGCCCCTCGGCGAAACGTAGATCGTCTCGCCGCCCTGCAGCATCGCCATGGCCGCCATCGCCCACACCATGGCGGGCAGGATACCGCCCTGCGCGGCTAGATGCGGCTCAGCGCGCGGTCGAAGTCCTCGAGCAGGTCGTCCGGATCCTCGATGCCCACGCTGAGCCGCAGAAGGTTGGGCGGGATGCCGCGCTCCAGGCGCTGCTCCTCGGTCATCGTCGCGTGCGACATCAGCGGCGGGTAGGCCACCAGCGACTCCACGCCTCCCAGGCTCTCCGCGAGCTGCACGACCTGGAAGCCCTCGGCCACGCGCGCGGCGTCCTCCGCCGAGAAGCCGACCTCGATGGCCATCATCGCCCCGAAGCTCCGCATCTGCCGCTTGGCCAGCTCGTGGTCCGAATGCGACGGCAGGCCGGGGTAGTGCACCCGGCGGACCTTCGGGTGCCGCTCCAGGCGCTCGGCCAGCGTCTGGGCGTTGGAGCAGTGCCTCTCCATCCGCACCTCCAGCGTCTTCAGCCCGCGGAGCGTCAGCCAGCAGTCGAACGGGCTGGGGGCCGCGCCGGTCATCTTGAGCCACTCAAACATCGCGGTCCCGATCTCCGGGTCGTTGGTCACCGTGCAACCGCCGATGACGTCGCTGTGACCATTGATGTACTTGGTGTTGGAGTGGACCACCACGTCCACGCCGCGGTCCAGCGGGTTCTGAAGGTACGGCGACGCGAAGGTGTTGTCGAACACGCTGACCACGCCCCTCCTTCGGCAGACCTCCGCGATCGCGGCGACGTCCACCACGCGCAGGATCGGGTTGGTCGGGGACTCGTAGACCACCAGCCGCGTGTTCGGCCGGATGGCGGCCTCCAGGCTGGCGGGGTCGGAGGCGTCGAACTCATCGCACTCGATGCCCTGCAGCGGCCACACCCTCTCCTTGAGCCGGAACGTGCCGCCGTAGATGTCGGACGCGACGAGCACGTGATCGCCCGCCTTGGCCAAGCTCCCCGCCGCGGTGATGGCCGCCATGCCGGAGGCGAAGACCGTGCAGAACCGCCCGTTCTCGAGCGCGGCGATCACCTGCTCGAGGATGTGCCGGTTGGGGTTGGCGCACCGCGTGTAGTCGACCGGCGGCACCTCGGCCAGGCTGTTCCAGCCGAAGGTGGAGGTCTGGTAGATCGGGTTGACCACCGCCCGATAGTCGCTGTCGGGGTTCTGCCCGACCCGGATGGCCTTCGTCGCGAACCGCATGACCCCGCAAGATACCCCGGACGGCGAGCGTCCGCAGGTCGGTCCGATTTCCCAACAGTCCGCGCAAATCCGGCTCTTCAAGCAGGAGGACAAAACGGCTGGGACCCGAGAAGTAGAAAGAGGGCGCAAGACGTGCGTCCCTCTTGAGACTCATGGGAAGGCTGAGGACAGGATGCGGACTCTTGGTGCAGGCGGGAGTCCTTGTTGGGGTGCTGCTGGGAGCGAACGCATGGGGACAGCCCGCCGATGATCGGTACAAACCGCTCGAAGACCGGCTTCGCGCGGCGGGGTTCTCCGCGGAGAGGGGACGGGCCCATTGGCGGCTCGCTCTCTCCACCGGTCACTTCGGCGTCGATCCCACGCTGGCGGCCGCGATGCGCGAGGAGGCGCTTTCGCTCCTCGGGCGCTTCGGCTCGGAGGGGGACAAGGTGAGCGTCGCGGCCTTCGAGATGGAGGTCTGGAACCGAAAGGGGCCGATCCAACTCAAGTCTCCCGGCTGGGAGGCCGCCGTGGAGGGGCTGCTGCCGGACACGCCCAAGGCCGGCAGCCGAGGCGGGCGCGACGTCTATCGGGCTCTGCGGGAGATCGCCGATCGGGCATCCGACCCGTCGGTGATCCTCGCGATCACCCCCGGGCCCAGCCAGCTCCCCAGGGACGGCCGGGGCGAGCTGCTCACCAAGGAGGAGCTCTCCACCAAGGGATTTTCCGATCCGTTCCACTTCTCCGTGGACGCCATCGGTGCGCCAGGCCGACGGCTCCGGATCACCGCCCTGGTGCCCGAGAACCTCGCGATCGGCAACGAGCCCCGCAAGCCGCTGCCGCACGCCGCGGCCGCGGCGCCGTCGCCGAAGAGCAAACCTGCGGAGAGCGCCGGTGGACTCCCGCTCTGGGTCGCTGCCCTGGCGGCGCTCCTGGGCGCGTCGGCCTCCTGGATCGTGGCCAGCCGCCGTGCGCGCCCCTTGCCCGCCACCGAACCCGCCCCGCAGGCCGACCCGGAACCAGAACCCGCGCCGGCGGAGCCCGCCGAGGAGACCACGCCAAGGGGACTCATCCGCACGCTCGACGCCATCTCGCAAGACCTGGCGGAGACGGTGAACAGCCACGCGGAGGCCATCGCGGCGCTCAGGGCGAACGTGCTGGAGGTGGGCGCCCTGAGGCAGGAGGTCGCCCGGAAGGAGTCGGAGGTCGAGGCATGGATCGACGGCGCGATCGAGTTTCTGGACGCCGCGCATCGCGCTTCCAGGATGGAAGGTGTCACGCCGGAGAGAAGGGAGACGTGGGCCAAGGCCGCCCAGATGCTGGCGCGCCGGTGCGCACGCCTCGGCCTCGACGTGATCGATCCGAAGCCCGGAGAGCCCGTGGTGGCGGGCCTCCACCTGATCGAGGAGTATGCGCCCGGCGAGCCCGGCATCATCCAGGAGTGCCTGGAGTGGGGGTTCCGCACGGGGTCGCGCGTCATCCGGCCGGCCAAGGTCGCCGCCGGCAAGCCTGAAAACTGAGCACACAGGAACCCGCAATGAACTCGAGTGAACTCGCTATCGGCATCGACCTCGGAACCTCGACGTCGATCCTCTCGGTGCTCCGCGACGGCAAGCCGTTCGCCATCCCCGACCCGCAGACCAAGACGCCCATCGTGCCGTCGGTCGTCGGCCTGAACCGCAGGGGCGAACTGGAAGCCGGCCAAGCCGCGCTCAACGCCGTCACCGATCCGACCCGGCTCATCCGCGAGGCCAAGCGGGCTATGGGCACCTCCACCACGTTCCAGCTGGGCCACCACACCCTCCGGGCCGAGGAGGTCGCGGCGCTGGTGCTCCGCAAGATGGCGGCAGTGGGCGAGTCCTACCTGGGCGTTCCCGTCCGGCAGGCCGTCATCACGGTTCCGGCCTACTTCGGAGACCTGGAGCGGCGGGCGACGCTCCGGGCGGCCGAGCTGGCGGGGATCGGGGCGATCCGGCTGATCAGCGAGCCGGTTGCCGCGGCGGCCGCGTTCGGGCTGGACAACCACAGCTTCGAGGGAACGGTGCTCGTGTTCGACATGGGTGGCGGAACGCTGGACGTGACGCTGCTGGAGATGATCGAGGGCGTGCTCGAGGTGAAGGCCAGCCACGGCGACAAGCATCTGGGCGGCAAGGACATCGACGAGATTCTCATGAACCACGCGCTGGCGGAGTTCCGGCGAGAGCACCCCGGCGCCGAGCCGTCGCAGGCGGCCATGGAGCGGCTGAAGCGCGCGGCCGAGAGCGCGAAGAAGATGCTGAGTGAGAGCGAGGTCGCCGACATCGTGGTGGAGAACTTCGCCGCGCACGAGGGCGACGTGGCCGAACTCTGCGTCACCGTGGAGCGGCGACAGTTCGAGTCCCTGATCCGGCCGCTCATCGACCGGGCGATCCAGACCGTCGATCAGACGCTGGAGAAGGCCGGAGCGAGCAAGGCGGACATCGACCGCCTGCTGCTGGTCGGGGGCGCCACCTACATCCCCGCCATCCGCGAGGCCGTCGTGCGGCACATCGGCAAGCCGGCCCTGAGTGGCGTCGACCCCGACCTCGCCGTGTCGCAGGGGGCCGCGATCTCCGCGGGCCTGGCGCTCGGCACGCTCGATTCGACCAGAGAGCAAACCGTGGCGATCGTCGACAGCAACACCCACGGCATCGGCGTGCGGGTGCTGCACATCGAGGAGTACGACGCCTACCCGATTTACGACGAGCTGATCGCGCCGAACACGCCCATCCCGTACTTCACCAAGCGGATGTACAGCCTCCTGAGGCCGGACCAAACCGAGCTGGAGATGCACGTGTTCCAGGACGTCCGCAACACCAAGGTGCTGGAGGACTGCGTGCCCACCGGCGTGTCCGGAGTCATCACGGACATTCCGCCGGCGCTGTACGGCGAGCCCCACAAGGTCGAGGTGGAGTTCAGCTACGACCAGAACCACATCGTGCAGATCAAGGCCACGGTGGTCGGCGTGGGCAAATCCACCACCGTGCGGCTGCACGCCGACGAGCTCTCCCAGAGCGACGAGGAGATGGCGCAGGCCGCGCGGAACATCGACCAGCTGTGGCAGAGCTCGCCCCTGGCCAAGACCAACGAGAAGCTGATCGAGCGAGCCCAAACCGCCATCCGCGAGGGGCACCCGAAGGGCGAGCTGATCGAGGCGCTCGTCGTGGAGCTGAAGACCAAGATCTCCGCGAACGACGCCGAGGGAGTCCGAGCCACGCGCCAGAAGCTCGTGGACGTGCTGGCGGAGGTGTGACGCGATGACCGAGCGCGTTCTCGACTACTTCGAGCTGCTCGGGGTCGACCGAACCGCCTCCCCGGACGAGATCAAGAGGGCGTGGGCGCGCCAGGTTCGCATCCACACCCCGGACAAGGACCCGAAGCGCAACCACGAGCTGAACCAAGCCAAGGCCACGCTGCTGGATCCCAAGGCCCGCAAGGCCTACGAGGCCACCCTGGACTACGGCGAAGAGATCGAAGACCTCCTCGCCGAGGCCGAGGCGGCGATCAAGGCGGAGGAGTGGGACGACGCCGTCGGTCCGCTGAAGGAGGTGCTGGCCCTCTATCCGGACGACGACGCCACCCGTTTCAAGCTGGCCGTCGTCCTCTATCGGGCCGATCGGGAGAGGGAGTCCGCCGACGTTCTGTGGGGCTTGGTCCGGCGAGAGCCAAACTCCTCCCTGTACTACCATTGGCTGGGCATTGTTCTCGCAGAGCTCGGCGACACGACCGTCGCGGAGTGGGCGCACCGAGAGGCCTGCAAGTTCTCGCAAGGGGACTCCGAGCCGTTCATCGCGCTGGCGCGTTTTCTCGCCAAGAAGGGTCGCTTCGCAGAAGCGGAGCAGGCCGTGGAGGAGGCGGTCCACGCCGACGGCAAGGTGGACGTCTCCGACCTCGAGGCGCTGCTCGAGCTGCCCCTCATCCACCTCGTCGCCAAAAAGTACGGGATGATCGAAAGGGACGCCCAGCGCGTCCGTCAACTGCTCGCCGGAGCCGATCCGGGCCTGCTGGAGTTCGCCGCCTTCCGCTTCATGGACATCGCCGACAAGCTACTCCAAGCGGATCGCTACACCGAGGCGGTCCTCTTCTTGGACGCGGCCACGCAGCTGGCTCCGATTCCGGAGGACCTTCGGGGCTGGGAGCGGCGCGTTCGCCTGCTGGCGCAGATCGTGCAGGAGCTGGGGCGCCTCAAGGACGACTACCTTGTCCTCCGTGGGCTCAAGGGGGTGGTTCACTACTACGCGATCGGGTTCGCCGGATGGAAGGTCGACTTCGACGTCAAAGACTACTTCCTGGAGTGCCTCAAGGGTCTGTACACCTGCAACCAGTACACGGTTCTCTGCGACGTGGAGCGCCTGGCCGCCGAATACCCAGGCCTCTACTCGCTCGCCTCCGAAACCCTGGGCGAAATCGCAAAAGTGGCATGGGCACACGTCCAGAGAAACCCCTATCTGGCACTGGCTTCAGGCAGAAGACGGACGGTCAGCGCGCCCAGCCCAGCCACGCAGGCGGCAAGCCAGCCGCAGCATGCATCCGCGACGAAAGGCCAGCCGACTCAAGCCGCGCCGGCAGCGAGCCAGCCTACTCAAGCCACTTCGGCTGCCAGCAAGACGCAGGCGTCGCCGGCGACGAGCAGCCAGCCGCAACCGGCCGTGCCGAGGCCCCCCGAGCCGAAGCGGGCGGAGGAGGTGTTCCCGCCCGGCTGCTCACTCGCCCTCGTGTTCTTCCTGCTGATCGCGGTGCTGATCGTCGTCTCGCAGATCTGACCGCTGCCGTGGCCTACTTCAAGCCCGTGAGGGCGATGCCCTGGATGAACAGCCGCTGAGTGAAGAAGAACAGCACGATCACCGGCGCGACCACGATCGTCGACGCCGCCATCAGCAGGTTCCACTGCGTCCCGCCGTGCTGGCTCTGGTAGAACTGCAGGCCCAGCGCCAGCGTGAAGGTCTTCTGGTCCAGCAGGTAGATGAGCGGGCCAAGAAAGTCGTTCCACGTGCCCATGAACGAGAACAGCGCGACCACGGCGATCGCCGGCTTGCACAGGGGCAGCACCACGTCGCGGAACACGCGCCACTCGGAGGCGCCGTCGATCTTGGCCGCCTCGCTCAGCTCGAACGGGATCGTGCGGAAGAACTGCCGCAGCAGGAAGATGGAGAACGCGCTGCCGAACCACGCGGGCACCCACAGCGGACGGAACGTGCCGATCCACTCGAGGTGCCGGAACAGCGCGAACGTCGGCACCATCAGCACGGGGAACGGAACCATCATCGTGGCCAGCGTCGCCGCGAACATCGCGTCGCGGCCCTTCCACTTCAGCCGCGCGAAGCTGTAGGCCACCAGCGTGTTCGAAGCCACCGTGCCCGCCACCACCAGCACGCACAGGATCAGCGTGTTGCGCGCGTAGACCAAGAACGGGATGTAGCCGAGCTTGTCCGCGCCGTAGGTCATCGCGTCGGCGAAGTTGGTCCACATCAGCTTGCTGGGGATCCAGACCGGCGGAACGCGCATCGTCTCCTCGATCGGCTTGAGCGCCGTCGAGACCAGCCACAGCAGGGGGAAGAGGAACAGCACGGACATCGCGATCAGCACGACCTCGATGCCGAACACCGCGAGCAGGTTGCGCCGCTTCATCAGGCCGTCCCTCCCCCGCCGTAGTGCACGTGCTTCTCGGTCAGCTTGAGCGAGAGCATCGTCAGGGCGAAGATCGCCAGGAACATGATCCAGCCCATGGCGCTGGCGTAGCCCATCTTGTTGTACAGGAACGCGTTGTCGAAAAGGTACATGGCGTAGAAGTAGGTCGAGCGGGCGGGCGAGCCTCCCGGGAACATCACGTAGGGCACCGTGAACACCTGCAGCGTGCCGATGATGCCCGTGATCAGGTTGAAGAGGATCACGGGCGAGATCATCGGGATCGTCACGTGCCGCGTCTTCTGCCAGGGCGAGGCGCCGTCCAGCTCGGCGGCCTCCACCAGGCTCGCAGGCACGTCCTGCAGGCCGGCCAGATAGATCAGCACCGCGTTGCCGACGCCCCACACGCCGAGCACCACCAGCGCGGGCTTGGACCAGGCCGGGTCGCCCAGCCAGTTCGGACCCCGGATGCCGACCATCCGCAGCACCTCGTTCAGGACGCCGTGCTCGCCGTTCAGGATCCACAGCCAGAGCACGGCCAGCGACACCATCGGCACCAGCGAGGGCAGGAAGAACACCGTGCGGAAGAACGTGGTGCCCGGCACCTTGGCGTTCAGCAGCATCGCCAGGCCCAGGGCCATCACCATCCCGGCCGGCAGCGAGATCGCGGCATAGATCGCCGTGTTCTTCACCGTGATCCAGAACACCTCGTCGGCGAACAGCTCCCGGTAGTTGTCCAGACCGATGAACACCGGCTTCTTGAGCACCGAGTAGTCGCAGAACGAGAAGTAGATCGACGCCACCAGCGGGTACGCCAGGAACACCGAGAAGCCGATGAACCACGGCAGGGCGAACAGGTATCCGACCAGATTCTGCTTGCGCTTGCTCATCGCGATGCCTCCGCCTGCTCCCTCAGCCGCAGGCGCTTCAGATACTGATCGAGCTTCGGCTGCATGCGCGCCGTGACGGCGTCCAGCGCCTCCTTGGGCGTCTTGCGCAGCAGGCCGATCTCCTCGAACGCGTTGTTCAGCTCGGCGGAGTATTCCGCCCAGATGCCCAGCTTCGGCGTTCCGACCGCGTTGGGCGAGGCCGCCAGCGAGTCGAACAGCCGGATGTACGGGTTCGGGTGCCTGCGCCAGAACTCCTCGCTCACGTCGGTCAGGGGCGAGTTCTTGCGCTGCAGCAGGCACAGCGTCTCCATGCCCTTGCGGCTGTTCACGTAGCGGATGAACTCGAAGGCCTCGCGGGGGTGCTTGGCGCCGCGGGGGATGATCAGCACGTCGGCCTCCGCGATCGTGGTGCGCGCCAGGTCCGGACGATCCGCAGGGTGCGGGAACGGGGCGGCGGCCCACTGCAGCTTCGGGTTGTACATGGAGATGAAGTTGTACATCCACACGCCCTGCAGCACCATGGCGACCTTCTCGCTCATGAACGCGTTCTGGGGCGAGGAGAAGTTGCCGAAGCCGCTGCGGAAGGTCTGGACCTCGTTGGGCCCGTACTTCTTGGGGAACGACTGCACCCACTCGAACGCCCGCACGTTCTCCGGCGAGTTGGCGGTGATGCGGTCCTTCCCGTCCCACAGTTCCCCGCCGAAGAAGTAGCCCCAGGCCCAGTTCCACCATCCGGGCTCGGCGGGAAGGAAGCCGGCCACGCGGATGCGGCCGTCCTTGTCCCTCTGCACCATGCGGTCGGCCATCTCGCTCAGCTCCTCGATCGTGCGCGGGGGCCGGTTCGGGTCCAGCCCAACGCGGCGCATCATCGCGGTGTTGAAGTGCAGCGCCGTGGTGGCGGGGGTGCTCGGCAGGGCCCAGATGCGCCCGCGGTAGGTGACGGCGTTCCAGTAGACGGGCTTGTAGTCCTCCGGGCCGATGCCGGCCTCCCGGCAGAAGTCGTCCAGGGGCAAGACGGCCCTGTCGTCCACGAACTGGGCGACGTTCGCGCTGAAGATGCCGGCGACGTCGGGGGGAATGCCCGCGCTGGTGGCCAGCATGGTCTTGTTCTGGACGTTGCTGACGGTCAGCAACTGGACGAAGATCCGGTTCTGCGACTTGTTGAAGTCGTCGACGACCTTGCGCATCGCCTCGCCCTCGAAGCCGGTCCACTTCTCCCAATAGGTGATCCTGACCGGGCCGGGGGGCTGATCCTCCCGCACGACGCGCTCGCTGGCCCAAACGGTCGCCAGCACCACCAGAAAGAAGCCGGGCAGGGCGAAGTCCGCCAGACGGTTCACGCAGCCATCTTGGCACGAACGGGATGGCGGTTTGGGGGATCAGGCGGCCTGGTTCGCCACCTCGGAGAGCCAGGCCTCCATGCGCAGACGGGCGGCCTGGAACCGCGCTGCCAGCTCGGTGGGGCTCCACTGCTCCCCGGCGGCGGCCGCCGACTCGATCTGCGCGGCGGCCTCGCGCACAGCCTCCGCGCCGACGTTGGCCGAGGCGCCCTTCACCGTGTGGGCGATCGCCTTGGCTCGCTGGCTCTCGCCGCGCTCGCTGGCGTCCCGCAGGTCGGCCAGGCGCTGGGGCACGTCGTCCAAGTAGGCGCGCAGGACGTCGACGGCCAGCTCCAGATCGCCGCCCAGGCGGTGCAGCATCGACTCCACGTCCCAAACCGCAGTCGGGGCGTGCGGGGGCTCGCTCGGAGCCGCCTCCCCGGCGGAGCCCAGCCAGCGGCGCAGAGCCTGCGCGAGCGCCTCCTTCGAGACCGGCTTGGAAACGTAGTCGTCCATGCCTGCCTCCAGGCACCGCTCGCGGTCCCCCTGCATCGCGTGCGCCGTCATCGCGACGATCGGGATGCGCGGATTCGGCACTCCGGCCTCCCCCGATCGGATTCTGCGGGTGGCCTCGAAGCCGTCCAGAACCGGCATCTGCACGTCCATCAGCACCAGGTCGAACGGGAACTCCCTCAGCGCGCGGATCGCCTCCTCGCCGTTGGCCACCGCCTGAGCGCGCACGCCGAGCTTGCGCAGCACGCCGAGCGCGACCTGCTGGTTGACCGGGTTGTCCTCCGCCACCAAGACCTGGGCGGGTGGCAGGGCCTGCATGTCCTTGGGCGCCTGCTCCTGCCGCTGGCTGGCCTCCCGTTGGCCCAGCAACACCCGCGCGAGGGCCTGGCGCAGCTCCGACCGGCGCACCGGCTTGGTCAGGCGGGCGTCGAAGCGGTCGTCCTCTGTGGCGGCGCCCAGTGAGGAGAGCAGCACGAGCCGGACGCCGCGGGTCATCGGGTCGCTCCGGGCGCACTGGGCCACCTCGGGACCGTCCATGCCGGGCATCTGGTGGTCCACGATGGCCGCGTGGAACGGCTCGCCCTCGGCCGCGGCCTGCTGGAGCATCTCCAATCCGCGGGCGCCGTCGGTGGCCTCCGCGGGGCGCAGGCCCCAAGACCGCAGCGCCGCGGAGACGATCTCGCGGTTGGCCGCGTGGTCGTCCACCACCAGCACCCGCTGGCCCTCGAACGGCGCATCCTCCGCGGCGGGGGCCGCGTCCTTCCGCAACCGCACCTCGAACCAGAACGTGGAGCCCTCGCCCAGGCGGCTCACCACCCCGATCGATCCGCCCATCAGCTCCGCGAGCTGCTTCGAGATCGCCAGGCCCAGGCCGGTGCCGCCGTATCGGCGCGTGGTCGAGGCGTCGACCTGCGTGAACTTCTCGAAGAGCACATCCAGCTTGTCCTCGGGGATGCCGATGCCGGTGTCCCGCACCTCGAACCGCACCCGCACGCAGTCCCCGTCCTCGTCCACGAGGGATCCGCGGACCGCGATCTCGCCGGACTGCGTGAACTTCAGCGCGTTGCCCACGAGGTTGGTCAGAATCTGGCGCAGCCGGCCCGGATCGCCCACGACGCGGTTCGGCACGCCGGCGTCCAGCCCGCAGGCGAACTCCAGGCCCTGCTGGAACGCCCGCACCCCCATGACGGTCGCGAAGTCGTCCAGCATCTCCTGCAGGTCGAACGGCGTCTGCTCGAGCTCCAGCCGCCCGGCCTCGATTTTCGAGTAGTCCAGGATGTCGTTGATGACCGTGAGCAGCGACTCGGCGCTGGACCGCGCGACCTCGGCGTAGCGCCTCTGCTCCGGCTGCAGGTCGGTGTCCTGCAGCA
>Ga0209018_1000616_pt1 | contig 32123 bp, 25 predicted proteins | sample YNPBryBLVA2012_FD_185814 | JGI IMG/M metagenome (GOLD analysis project Ga0209018, IMG submission 185814) | Anoxygenic and chlorotrophic microbial mat microbial communities from Yellowstone National Park, USA - YNP Bryant BLVA 2012 (SPAdes)... ...
AGAAAGTGGATGATTTTCGCTTGGCTGTATACTATTGACCAATTTTTCTAATGCAGAATTCAAAATATCGTTTTTCCATTCATTCGAAGATTTGTCGTTGCTTTTAATTGAGTTTGCATCTATGTTTCCGGAATTGTTTGTTGCACTTGCTTTGGTTAAATGCGTAACAAATTTTTCTATTTTCTGAAAATTTTCTTTGTTTATTGATGTGATTTTCATAAAATTCTCTTGTTTTATTGAAAAAAAAGTATTATTTTACACTTTTTGAAAGTGAAAAAAAATAATAAACAATTGTTATACCAAAAATCAAGGTGAAATATGAAAAAATTATTCTATTTATTAATCATTACAATCTTTATTTTACCTTCATGCCAGACCGAACAAAAGTATCTTACTGTTGAAGAAATTAAAAAAGAGGAAACCGAAATTCTTAAAGTTCTTATTGCCTATAACAAGGCAAGCGAGGATAAAAATTTTGCAGAATTACTCAAAACTTTAGCCGATTCGGTTGTTTTCTTTGGATCGGACCAAGGCGAAGTTATTAAAACATTTGCCGATTACAAAGAAGCAATCCAAAAACAATGGGAAGAGTATGAATATACCAAATATGGTGATATCACAGATTTGTTCATCGCAATGGATAATCGTGCTACTTTAGCAAGTGTAATATATGGGGTTCCTTTGCAGGCCAAATTAAAAAATGGCATAAACGAAGAGGTATTTCTGCGAGTTTCCCGTACTTTAAGAAAACAAAACGACAAATGGGTTATTGTTTCGGGTATAACTAGCATTCCAAGAGTTAAGCCAACACCTCAACCCCAACAGGAATCTGTAACACAATAAATCATTGCAACTCTTTTCGTAAGCGGGCAACTGGAATCTTCAGTTGCTCGCGGTATTTAGCTATAGTTCTACGAGCAACATTAAATCCTTCGTCTTTTAATTTTTTGCTTATCAAATCATCACTTAGTGGTTTACGTTTGTCTTCGTTATCGATCATTTCTCGTATTTTTTGTTTGATTAATGTAGTTGAAACTTCCTCACCTTCGTCAGTTGGCAAGGCTTCACTAAAAAAATACTTTAATTCGTAAGTTCCAAAAGGAGTTTGGACAAATTTATTATTAACTATCCTACAAACAGTAGATATATCTAATCCCGTCACGTCCGATATATCCTTATAAATCATAGGTTTTATGTAGTCGGGACCGTATAAAAAGAATTCCTTTTGTATTCCAGCAATGGCTATCATAACTTTGAGCATTGTAACTTTTCGTTGTTGAATTGCTTGTATTAAGAATTTTGCTTCCTCATATTTTGCTCTTATCCATTGCTTGGTTTCCTTGTTATACTTTTTTTCTTTTGATTCTTTCTTTAGGGACTCGTACATACTACTAATCTTGATTGGAGGTATTGTCGAATCGTTCAATGTTACAATTGGTTCGCCCGTTTTATCATCAATTTCGATAACAAAATCGGGTATAACTGTATTATTTTCTGTTATAGATATTCCCTCGCCAGGTTTGGGGTTTAATTTTTTTATTATATCTATAACTTCTTTAAGCTTTTCTTCGCTAATTCCTAATTTCTTTTGAACTTCTTTAAAGTGCTTTTTCGAAAATTCTTCGAAAGCATTCTCCAAAAGCTCAAGTGCTAACTTTTGTTCTTTTGTAGGATCGGGAATGGCTTTTATCTGGGCTATGAGACATTCTTGAATTGTTCTGGATGCGATCCCCGGTGGATCCAATCTTTGAATTATTTTCAATACTTTTTCGGCCTGTTCTAAATTAACAGGTTTTAGCATTTCGTTGATTTTATTAAAAGAGTATTGTACAAATTCGGCGTGATCTTCTTCGATCAAATCGGGATTGTTTATCAAAATTGCTCCAAGCAAAGTTTTGCTTGTGTCGTCCAATTTATAATTATATGCTGGGTTTTTACGTTTTAATTGTTCGTTAGTTAAATTGTCTTCGATAAATTTGTTTTTTTGTTTTTCAAAATTAATTTCGGCAATATGTGAATTGGTTTCTTTTACAATATCTATTAAGTCTCGTCGTAAATATCCGTCTTCATCCACATTCCAAAGTATATGTTTTCCTAATAATCTTTCTTCAATTGAAAGTGGAAACAATATTAATTGCTCCTCAAGTTGTTCAATAAAATTGGGATTATCTTTTATTTGAAATCCAGTTGGTTCATCATCCTCGTCCCAAGAATAATTTGGTTGTGTGGAAAGTTCTGCATCGTCCTGCAACATCAATGTGTAGAGATGGTATGGGTCTTCGTCCTCACCTTGGACATAGTTGGACAATGGGAGTTCATTCATTATCTTTACATCATCAAAATATACTTCGTAGTTTTGGGAAAATTCATCATCAAATGTATTACTGCCATCGTTAGTGTTTTCGGGTTCATTTACATATTTTGGGATATTCAAGTCTTCCTCGATGATTTCGGTGGAAAACTCGGATTCATCGGGAAGCACATCGTTTGTTTCCTCGGCTATTTCGAGTAGTGGATTTTCGTCCAATTCCTTTTTTATTTCTTGTTCGAATTGAATAATAGGCATTTGCAACAACTTTAAATATTGAATTTGTTGTGGTGTTAAAGTTTGTTGAAGTGAAGTTTTTAATCCAACTGATACATTAACTGCCATATTTGCCTTTATTCTTCTTTATGTTTTTTTAATATAATTTTGTTAATTTCTTGTGGAAATCTCCTTTCGATAGCCGCCGAAACAAAATCAAGTAGGTCTATATTATGCTGTTTTCCATTTTCTAATGCTGGCTCGCAAACATCAAATTTCTCGTAATAAACGTAATTATTACGCACCCTAATAGGAAACAAATGACACGAAACCGGTTTGCGAAATGAGCTTTCCCCCTCTATATAAGCTTTTTCGATTGCACACTTGGCAATTGAATTCTCGTCGTAATAAACGAATACACAATCTCGGTTATTGATGCATTGAACTGATAATTCACCATCGCTGTCGTGAACCCAAAATCCATTTTTTTCCAAGAATTTGATGGATTGGGGCAACATAAATTTTTTAATTTTTTCTAAATTGTTTTCGATTTGTGGAATCTCTTCGTACAATAGCGGAGCACCATTCTCTCCATAAATAGTGCAACAACCACCTTTGCATTTGGCCAAATCGCAAAGGAATTTTATTTCGTAAATTTTTGTATCAATTTTGATAGATATATCCATTTTTAGTAAAATTCGTGCCAAACTTTACGAATTTAAGAAATTTTTATTAATTTACTAAAATAATTCAATAAATTCTCGAAAAATAATTATAAGGAAAATAAATGAAATTTATAATTTTACTTTCAGTATTTGCAATATTACTTATTGGATGCGACTCTGCAGAATTTTCTGCTTTCAAAGTATACGAAAAGGGAGGGGAAAAAGTAAATTTACTTGAATTGCGAAACAAATTGGAAAAAACCGATATAATACTATTTGGTGAATTACACAATAACGCAATGGCTCATTGGTTGGAATTGCAATTAACCAAAGAATTGCACAAAGAAATTGGCGATAAGCTCATTATTGGTGCCGAAATGTTTGAGACCGACACACAATTGATGATAGATGAATATTTCGAAGGGCTTTACCCAACAAAGAATTTTGAGGACGAAGCAAAACTATGGAAAAACTACTCAACCGACTACAAGCCAATATTGGAATATGCAAGAAAAAACAAATTACGTTTTGTGGCTACCAATATACCCCGACGATATGCGGCACTGGTTTCCCGCCAGAACTTAGATAAGTTAAATGATTTAAGCCCAGAAGCAAAAAAATACATAGCACCTCTGCCAATTAAATTTGATCCTGAATTGCCAGCGTATAAAGAAATGCTCCAAATGGGAACCCATAGCAAGGAAGTAAAATATTTTGCTGAAGCCCAAGCTATCAAAGATGCAACAATGGCACATTTTATTATTCGGAATTTTAAAGCAGGCCATAAATTTTTGCATTTCCACGGCGCCTACCATTCGGACAATTTTCAGGGAATTTACTGGTACTTAAAACAATATCAACCAAATTTGAACATTTTGACCATAACAACCATCGAAACATCCAACCTTGATTCACTTGCCGAAATGGACAAGAATAAAGCAGATTTTATAATTTTGATTAAAGATGATTTTACAAAAACTTATTAAAAATATTGAATTTTGAAATTAAATATAAAAACAATTTTATAAATCTTTAGATGGATTTATGTTGATGAAATATAAATATATTCTGATATCGCTAATTTATCTTTTTTTGGGTATCAAAATCGAAGCAAAAGAGCAGTTTTCGTCCTACGAAGGAACTCATTTTGTTGTATCATTTATGCAAAATGAGTTTTTTATCCAAAATGAATCAATTGGTGTGGAAATGAGAATTTTTGTCTCGGCCAGAACTTGGACAAATGTACAGATAAATTATCCAGATGGATTTATCGATAAATATCGAATACCCAAAGATTCAGTTCTAAATATATCGGTTTCCAACACATATTACAATCAAGTTTCGGAAGTCGTTAAGAAAAATGGGATCGAAATAATTACCGACAATCCCGTTATTGTTTATGCCTTTTGTAGTCAATCATTTTCCTCGGATAGCTATGCTTGCATACCAACTTCGAATTGGGGAACCGAGTATGTAGTGGTTTCATTACCAAATGATTACTATGACCCAATAGATCCACCACCAACTCAAAAAGATTCAATTATTCAATACACTCCACGACCAAGCGAATTTTTAATTATTGCCTATCACAACAACACCATTGTTACATTCAAACCAAGAGCCGAAACTGCAGGTGGCAAGCAACCAAATCAATATTATACAATTAGATTGGAAAAAGGTGAAACCTATTTGGTTCAATCCCGTAATTATCCTCGTGGTTTTGGCGATTTGTCGGGCACATTGATTAAATCCGATAAACCAATCGGTGTATTGAGTGGTCACACTCGGACAGCAATTTTACAACAAGTGCCCAAAGGAAAAGACTCCAAAGACCATATTGTGGAAATGTTACAGCCAATCAGTGCCTGGGGAAAATTATATTTCTCCGTACCATTTGGAACCAGCCCCCACGGTGATTTCTTTAAAATCACAAATATTGAACCAAATACAAAACTAAAAGTTTATCAATCTCCCTATCCAGTCGAATATGTTTTTACAGATAGTTTGCAAGTTAAGGAATTTCAAAGTATTAACACTCCAACAATTTGGCAAAGCGATAAACCCATTCAGATAGCTCAATTTATGCAGCGATTGGGAACAGACCAAGAAAACAAAGATTATGACCCCTCGATGGTAATGTTGCCTCCACGAGAACAATTTATTCATCACGTTCTTGCTGCTACTCCAGGTGGAGTATTTTTCCGACCAAACCAATACACTAAGCATTATGTGGCAGTAATAGCCGAAAATTCTGCTCTTGACTCGCTATTTATCGACAAAAAATTATTGGACACAATTTCCCCAATTCGCAAACAAACCATTGTGAACACTGATTTGCATTGGGCAATAATTGAGCTAAAGCCCGGAACGCACGATATCTACTCTCCCACAGGAAAATTATCTGGTATTTTATATGGCATTGGCGAGTTTGATTCATATGCTATGGTATTGGGTTCTGGTTTACTTCAACCAGATTTAGAGGATAACTTGGGACCTATTGCAATTACCGACACCAATTGTTTTGTAATCACCGGATTAATAAAGGATTTCCCAAGCGAAATTTCTTCGGGCATTAATTTTGCAAGAGTAAACGATACGCTAACTTATAATGTTGATTGGATTTTATACAATCCACAACCTAAGGACTCTGTTATAACTTTTAAAGCTACGATAATTGATATAAACAAACCTGCTCGTTTCTATGTTGAATTTTGGGACAAAAAGGGTAATAAAAACCGCTACGACTATCATTTTGAACCATATAAGTTGGATTATCCAACCAAGCTTGATTTTGGTGTAATAAGTTGGACTGATTCGTTGTGTCTCCCAATTAACATAAAAAACAATAGCGATAAGCCTATTAAACTCAATTCTGTTGATTTCCCAACCGATAATAGGTTACGCATTTTCCTTGATTTAACAACCCCGTATATTTTGAAGCCAAATGAAAGCATAGATGGAAAAATTTGCTTTTATCCTAACAAATCTTTGGAAAATCTAAAAGATAACTTTGATTTTAATTTTGAATGTGGAATTACCAAACGAGTTGCTATACTTGCTGATGTTGTTGCACCAGATATTGAAGTAACAGGATGGGACTTTGGAAAAGTTTATTTGTTCGATTCTGCTTATGGTAAAATATCTATAAAGAATGTAGGTAACATTCCTTTGAGGATAGACTCTCTTTACTTTTATCTTAACGAAAGTGCGTTTGAATACGATAAATCAATTAAATATCCTTTTTGGCTTAATCCCGATTCAACTTTCCAAGTGCAAGTTCTTTTTAAGCCAACACGACGAGATGATTATTTGGAGAATGTTCGATTTTCGAATCATTTAAAAATTCAAAACAAGGCAATTATCACTGGCAAAGGAGTTGCACCTTTAATACAAAATGTAATAGTTAATTTTGGAAATCGAAGAGTTGGAACCCAAAACGACACAACCGTAAGTTTAACAAATGACGGGAATATCCAATCTCTCATCACTTTCCAAAAATTTCTTTATTACGAAGAAGAAGATTATAATTACAATAAATTAAAATCTTTTAGTCAAACTTTGGATGAATTGGGAATTGCCACATTAGATTTTAAATACAATCCAATCGATACAGTTCGTTATCAATTAACTGCACAATTACAATGCGATTGGGAACAACATCCACCTATTATTGTTGATATTCGAGGTTTTGGAACTATACCTGTTGCAAAGACGACTAATTATGATTTTGGCGATGTAGAAATTTTTACCGAAAAAACTGCTACACCAATTTTATTAACAAATATTGGAAACGAGATTCTTTCGATTGATTCAGTATTTATTATTGAAAACACAAATTCCGCCTTTAATATTGATTTATCAAATGAAGTTAATCAAAAATTAGCAATCTATGGAACCAAGAGTTGGTTAATTAAATTTGCTCCAAAAAATTTGGGTCCACACCGTCTTGTTCTTGGAGTATTGAACGATGCATTACCAAATTATAAACGGAAAGTAGACACAATCATAGTATTGGGAAATGCGATTGCTCCAACACAGATAGCAGCAAAAGTAGAGATAATCACAGTAGATCGAAATGTTTGCGTCAACGATACGGTTTTTGTTGATTTTATCAATTTAGAGGATTTTACTATAAGTTTAGATACCATTAACGTAACTATAACTCCGAATAACCTTCAATACGAGATTTTGGACGATTACGAAAACAAATTACCAATAAAATTACAAGCGAAGGAAAAATACCGTGTACCAATTTGGTTTAGATTTAAATCGAATGAACAAGCAAGTATTTTTGCCGAGGGAATTTTTAATTTCAACAACAAGTATACTCAATCACTATTAAAAAAGCCAAGAAATGCTGAATGGACATTAGCCAATATTGAAAATATGGAAGTGTTACCGTCGGACACTTTAAATATCATCATTAATGGAGAAATCAAAGACCAAATTGATTTTCCGGTCAAATTCGATTTAGAAATCCAAACACAACAAAAAATCATTAATTTATTAAATAATAACCCAAGACTAATTATTAATCGTAATGGACAGATTTATGAAATACAATTTTCTGCTACTCAAAATCAAGATAAAATTGAATTAAAATGGACCGATAAACCAATTGCTTTTAATTTTGGCGATAAATGGTCGATAATTCTTCCATTTTTAGGTTTATTAGATATTGCCGGAAAAACCAATTTTAACATCAGATTACTTTCAACAGATTGCTTTGACACCTTGCAAACTACAAGCGTAGTAATTCTCAAAGAAGTATGTATGAATCCAATGCGTCCAATAATCGTTGTCGACGACCAACCGGAAATGAAAATATACCCCAATCCAGCAAATAATTTCGTTAAAATTGAGTTAAATTTGAAAAAAAATAGTTATATTTACATTTCCATTTTTGACATTTTTGGAAAAGAATTTATTATTTTTGAAAATTCCATTTTGTCAAAAGGAAATTATTTGTTAATTTTTGTAGTTGAAAATATGACAAATGGAAAATACTTTTTAAAAACCAAAATTAACGATCAAATTGAAATGAATATTATTAACATAATTAGGTGAAAAATGCGTAATTATTTACTTTTCTTTGCGGTTTTAATATCATTCTGCACGATTGATATTAAAGCTCAAGGCGAACTTGAAGACCCATTAAAACCATTCCAAGAAGAAAGACCAATTTTTATTGGTCCAGTGTTTGGCTACAATCGTTCAATGCATAGCGTTAGTCTAAAGTCGTTTGCCGATGCTGGCAACGAGAATATTGCTCCTTGCCCAACTTTCGAAAATGGACAAGATAATGGTTTTTATATTGGGTTTACTTACGAACACATTTTGGGAGATTTCAAAAACTCCAATTCGTCTATAATAATCCGTGCTATGTATCAAACAATGCCTTCCTACCTGGAAATCATTGGTGATCGATATCCCTCGTTAGTTTCAGTTTTAGATGCAAATGGGAATGTCATAAAACAAGAATTAGTCAATTCTTCAACTCTCCATACAATGGAAGTTGATTATTCCTTGGTAACAGTGGAAGCTGTTTATAAAATAAATCCGTTCGAGGGTATGAACCTTGGTTTTACAATAGGTCCAACTTTTGATTATTCTCTTACCAAAAATTTCAATCAGCAATTTAAATTGAAAGAGCCTTTGAATGCTCGATTTCGCCGAGCCGACAATTGGGAACAATTAGGCATACGATACGAAAACAATGACCGTACAATTGTTGTCAACGATGGCGAAATTCCAGATGCAAGTGGATTACGATTTGCTGTAAAAGTTGGCGTTCAATACGAAATTTTAATGGGACGCTTGTATTTTGTCCCTGGTATAAATTATAATTTTGGTATTACAAATTTAGAGAGCAAGCAAAGCTGGAGAGTTAGTGCATTACAAGCCGGTATGGACATAAGATTTTCATTATAAAAAAATAAAAAAAATTAATAATAATTGAACTGCCTCCTTATGGGGCAGTTTTTTTACTCAATCTTTTGCTTATAGTTAATTTTATCATTATTAATAATTTTGTATAATTACTAGTCTCAAAACTATATTGAAATGAAGAGTTTAAATTTTTTTCCCTCAAACATTTCTTTTGAAAAACATCTAAGCGTTCTGATTTTGTCTTATTAAAAATATTAACAACAACCTGCTGCGAACTAACTATGCGAAACAAAATATAACTTTTTGTTTTTCTTTCGTCTTTATTTTAATGGATCTAGAGACTAAGTTAAATATTTCCGAAATATTTTATTCAATACAAGGAGAAGGAAGCCGTGCAGGTTTGCCTTGCGTCTTTATCCGTTTGCAAGGTTGCAATTTACGCTGCAGTTGGTGCGATACTCCATATGCTTTGGAAATAAAGCAACAAGAAAAACTAATGAGTTTTGGGGAAATAATTTCAGAAGTAGAACAGTACAAATGCAATTTTATTGAATTCACTGGTGGTGAACCTTTACAACAGCCGGATGTAATTGAATTAATTAATTACTTTTCAAGTTTGGGCAAGATTGTAGCAATCGAAACCAACGGCTATTATTCTTTTTCTAACCTCGACCAAAGGGTAATCAAAATAATGGACATTAAATGTCCAGGTTCAAGAATGCAAAAGTTCAATAATTTTCAAAATATAAAATATCTCACTAAGAACGATGAGATTAAATTCGTTGTTCTGGATCGGCTCGATTTTGATTTTGCTTTGGAGATCATCAACAAATACAATCTTGAAAATGTTGTTGGTACAATACTTTTTTCTCCAGTGTTTGGCAAATGCCATCCAGCAGATTTAGCAGATTGGATTTTATCTACCCGTAAAAGTTATCGATTGCAACTACAAATGCATAAATTTATATGGCACCCCGACACACGTGGTGTATAAAATTAAGAGGGTAATGTGAAAATTATTACGTGGAACATCAATGGCTATCGTTCTATTACAGGGCAAAGCAAAAGAAAATCAAATTTAGATATGCCAACAAACATATTGTTTGATTTTATCAAACGAGAAAACCCCGATATCATTTGCTTGCAAGAAACAAAAAGTGAACCTTCGCAAATTGCACCTGATTTGCTCGCTCCCGAGAGTTATCTTCCCTTTTACAATTGGAGCAAAGCCAAGAAAGGTTACAGCGGAGTTGTTACATTTTCAAAGATCGAGCCAAGCAATGTTCAAACTGACATAGGAATCCCCAAATTCGATATCGAGGGTAGAATTGTTCAAACTGAATTTGATGATTTTGTTTTACTAAATATTTACTTTCCAAATGGGACAAGTGGACGTAATAGAGTTGATTACAAACTAGAGTTCTATGATGCTATATTTGATTATACAAACAACTTGCGAGAAAAAGGAAAAAAAATTATCTTGGCAGGTGACTACAACACAGCCCACAAAGAAATTGATTTAGCACGCCCAAAAGAAAACCAAAACACATCTGGTTTTTTACCAGAAGAGAGAGAAAAATTAGATTGGATGGTCGAAAATGGGTGGATAGATACTTTTCGGTTGTTTACAAAAGAAGGAGGGCACTACACTTGGTGGGACCAAGTAACACGAGCAAGAGAACGAAATGTTGGCTGGCGAATTGATTACTTTTGGACTACATCAGATTTAAAAGATAGAATAATAAAAGCATATCACATCGACAAACAATATGGCTCGGACCATTGTCCGGTTGTATTAGAATTACAATGAAGTTAAATTGTCAGCTTTGGTTTAATTTCTTCGAACTCACCAATTAAAGTATTTTTGCGGCAATTATCCCAATTAAAATATCGCCCATTCATCGCAATATAAACTCCTTTGGGAAGAGTTTGAACAAAAGCAATTGCCGCACCCAAATTAAAAAGTCCATCGGAGCTACCGAATTTGTAGGGAATCATAGCCCCCGTAAGGACAATAGTTTTATCCTTAACCCGATTGGCGATAACTTTTGCAGTCTCGACCATAGTATCGGTTCCGTGGGTTATAACAATTTTGTCGAATTCATCCTTTTGACAGTTTATTGCTATTAATTCCCTATCTTGGTCGGTCATATAGATACTATCAACCATCATCAGAGTGCGAATTTCGACAGGAACTTTCGATCGACCCAATTTTAGCATTTCGTGGATATGAGTATCTTTAAAAAATAGAGTTCCATTCAACTCATTATATTCTTTATCGAAAGTTCCACCAGTAACGAAAATCCTAATTGGCATAATTGACTTTCAAGTAATTGAATAATACAAAATTAGGGAGAAAAAATCAAGTAGATAATCAGATTATAAATATTATTCTAGAAAAAATATGATTTGTAATAGTAATTTTGAAAACATATTGGAATATACAGTTCAATAAGTTTAATTTTTAATTAGATTTTGATATTAAATTCTATCTTTTTTGTTTTTAACAATTCTTCAGTATCTAAATCTTTTACCAAACTTTTGGTTTAAAGTCGGGCGAGTTTGTTATGCTTGCACTGCTTCCGGTTGCTTTGATAACAAACAATCCCTTGTTCTCGGCCATTAATTCAGAGTTACTTACTGAATCCAAAAATGCTACAGCGCCTAATACTTTGTTATTTGCGTATTTGGGCATTATCTCTTTGAATATTTTTAACTTGTTCACAAATTCCTTCACATCGCTTGGTCGTAATGTTGTTTTGGCTTCTACTACTACTATTTCCTCGCCATTTTCCGCTAAAATGTCAAACTCAAATTTTTTGTTGTTATATATTCCTTTCGTTCTCGAATGTGTATAATTTACTTTTATCCCACGCTCGTTCAGCAACTTGATCAAATCTCCCTCCACCAGCTTCTCCATTAATTTCCCCCATTGCGATGTGAATAAATCCTCCAATTTTCGTAACTTCTTGTCTGTTTCTTGAAATTTCTTATCTGTTTCTTGAAATTTCTTGTCTGTTTCTTGAAACATTAGCCAGACTTTTTCGAAGTCCAATTTCTCAGTTGTTCTTTTTGTTGACATAATAATCCGTATATTTCTATTATTGTTAACACAAATTTATATCATTTATTGTAATTATAATACATTTTTGGCACAAACAAATAGAATTCTGTCTTCAAATTGTGTGTGATTATTATTTATCTATATTTTTTTTACTTGAACTAATTTGTTTAGGAGGTTTGCTAAAACTTTTCTTTAATCTTTAGCCCGAAGATGTTAAAAAAAATTAAAAAATTTAAATTTAAATTTGTTTTTGTAATAATGGTAAAACTATTATATGTATATAAATTCTCTTTTATTTTTGTCCCGTTGGCTAATAAATATCAAAATATTTTTGATGTATTAAAATTTCTTAAACAAATGTATGATAATAAATATATTTGATCGTAATTAAACTTATTATTTTAATTTTGAATTATATGAATTCTTACTATTGTTAAAATAATGTTAAATTCAAAAATTTATTATTAAAATTGCTTTAAGGAGGACATTATGAGATTAAGCGTTAAAAAATTAGAAAAACAAATTTATTGTCGAATTTTATCTCTGGGACACACTGAGCAGCAAGATTCCGACAAATTTCAAATAATTTCACAATATGAATTTATAAAATCTTTGAGTTCCGAAACAAAAAAAAGAATTGTGGGAGATATAGATTTTCCAGATGATGAAGTTGAAATTTTAGACAATCGTCTTAAGGAAATTGCAGACGTTTGGGGTGAAATGGTTAGCATTAACAGAACATTTTTCGATGGTGATGTTACCGAATTAGGAATAATTGCCGCACGAAAATGTATCTCCAATGCAAAAACACAAAATCCAAACTTTGACGAAAATAACATTGATGCCATAATTGCTGCTACAAATACAGGACCTGGCTACCCCAGTTTAGCGGATTTTATCAAAGAAGGTATTAATTTACGAAATGATGCAATGTGTTTTGATGTAACCGAAGCTTGCGTTGCTGGTTCGGTTGGGATATTCCAGGCTTGGACGCTTATTATAAGCGGAGCTTGTCGAAATGTTTTAGTTGTTGCTGCCGAAAAAGCCACATCTTTAACCGACAAAGAAAATTGGCAAGGTTCTAACCTCTTTGGCGATGGTGCTTTTGCAATGCTTCTGACTGCAAGTAACAATCCTGATGACGAATCATTTGATTACTTTGAATTTAATTCTTTCCCACACGATGGAAATTTAAAATATATTCAAAAAACCGATACTGGTTTTGTACAAGTTGGGAAAAAAGTGCATATTTTTGTTATCCGAGATGTTGTTAATGCTTTGCAAAATTGTATTCCCTATACGGGATACGAAGTTTCTCAAATTAAACATTTTGTGTTTCATCAACCCAGCAATAAAACCGTAAGTTCGGTTCAAGAGAAACTTGCCACAATTTGGAGTGATTTTAAAGGAAAGTTTTATCGTAGCAGTGATCTGGGAAATATGTCGAGTGCAAGTTTTGGGCATTTGCTTTCAACCAAATTCCAATCTGGTGAAATTAAGCGAGGTGAACCAATATTAACTTGCACCTTTGGAGCAGGCTTATCATTGGGAATAATGTTATTTAGGTTGTAAATAATATTCCGAAATTTTAGATCTATATCTTTCTTTCCATTTATAATTTTAAATAATAATGACATTTTTTTAATGATTCATTGATCAACAAAACGGAAAAACTTCCGAAGGTGATGGATAACGATCGGAAGTTTTGAGCAATATAATTTTTCTTGATTAACCTTTTACTTCAGCTTTTTGATCGCTTCTTCGGTGGATTTTAGGATTGGTTTAACTGAAATTGTAGTTCCTACAGCATTTTTCATCCAGATATCGGGAATTAGCCGACCTTGGGATAGAACTCTCACCATCTCGGAAGCAATATTTTTACCTTTCACATAATCTTCAATTTGGAATTCGATGACATGCCCAATTGGATATGCTGGCAAATACAAAGGATAGTCAATCATATGCGAATAAATTGCTAAAATAGGTTCATCTTTTATATTGAAAACTGGGGCATAGTATTTGTTCCAAACCTCTTTTGCAATTTCGACTACTTGCTTTGCTAAATCTTCTTTTGTAGCATTCGGATTTTTATACATCCAATTCCAAACCTTCATATCCACCAGCGATACTCCCATTATTTCGTACATAGACCAAAATGCATCAAGCACTTTTAATTCTTCTTTATTTGGTGCATCAGTTTTAATTCCTAATAAGTCTAAATCTCGTGATTGGAAAATAAAAGCCCAAGTTTCGGTGAAAGCAGTATTTGGAACTCCTTTCATCGAATAGTAATCCACATCGTGAAGCGTAATTGTTTGTTCAACGTTGTGTCCCAGTTCGTGTATAGCTATGTTGTAACCTTTATAATCCATACCATCCTTGCCAACTCGTGTTCTTAGCCGTGCTTTTTGTGATTTCATTTCGGCACCCCAAGCGTGTCCTGCACCACGAGCAGCGTCAACTTGTATTTTTGAAGCTATAAAGTTTGCTTTTTCGGGTGCAAATCCCAATTTGATTAAGATGTTTGGTAAATCTTTTTCAAATGCGTCTTTGTTTGGATACTTTTTGCGTGTAATTTTACTGAGTTCATCTTGGGAAATTGAACTTCGAGTCTTGAATCCATCATACCAAATATCGAAAGGTTGCAATGGTCGACCTAACCTCTGCGAAATCAATTCACCAACTTGACGAACAACAGGCGAACTGATTAATTCAACAAATAATTGCTCTACTTGCTTTTCGGGTATTTCTAAACCCAATTCGAACGAGCGTGCTATAGCGGTTGGATATGTTGGATAATACTTATCCAATAACTGTTGAGCTTTAAAGTTGTTTAATAATTTTTCGTATCGAGTGAATGGTTCGGGCGTTGACTTTTCTTCTTTTCCATTTTTGTAAATTTTATTTGAAAATGGATTCCATTGATATTCATTCTTGTTTATAACTTGTTGGGGAATGTCTTGTTTAATAATTCTCTTCATTACTTCGTAAAGCATTTTTTGCTTAAAAAGTCCATCACTTTGGGAATATTGTGCTTTAATCTCATCGCGCAAATTCCAATGGGTTATTAATTTCATATCGGGGGGAAAATGAGTTTTCATCTGGTCATCAACTAAATAACCAGCGAAGATATTGTAATTGGAAATATAATTGTCTGCATCAGTCAATATATTTGATACTTTTTGGGCAATATCAGGTGGGACACGTGAATTGAACAAATCTCCCATCCGAGCATATGCCCATTGTTTACGTGACCAATTTTCACCTAATTTTTGCTTTTCTTCCAAGGTGTAGAAAGGAAAATTCAGTTTTACTATGAATGCTACTTTATTTGAGAATAAATCTTCGGTGAGATGTGCAGTTGGGTCGTAACCACCAAAAATTAAATCCAAATCAGTAATCTCGCCTTTGTCTAAATGCAATTTTTCTTTGAGAGCTAAATTTAAAGCATTAAAATTACCTCCAATTTGCTCAAAATAATATTCCAAATTATTGAATAATTCATCCAGTTTTTGTTGTTCTGCAACAAATTGCGCCACACAAAAATCAACGAAAGCAGCTTCGTCCCCATCAGATTGACGCCAAAGTGCAGCTGCTTGGGTAACTCCTTTTTGGATTCTATGTTTATCAGCATTAGGATATTTGTCGGACAAATCATTTATCACTTTGTCTATTGTAATTTGAGTAATGTTGGACTCTTCCACTTTTGTTTTGCCTCCAGTTTGTTCAATCTTACTACACGAAACAAATAAAAATGAAATTATTATTACAAAAATAAGAATGTGTTTCATAAGTTTCTCCTTGATTAAAAAGAACAAAATTAATATTTTTAATTCAAATATCTAAAATGAATAATACAAATTCAAATAAAAAAGCCTCGCCAACAATTGCGAGGCTTTTGGTTAATAAATTATAAAATGGTTATTGAACAACTATCAATTTTTGAGAAGTTGTTCCAAATTTTGTAGTCATATTTACAAAATATATACCATTTGCAAGCTTCAATTCACTAGGATTAATTCTTAAGTTATGGATTCCAGCACTTATATTGCCTTCAAATAACACTGCAATTTGATTTCCGTATATATCGCTTAGCGAAATTTGGGCTAATATTTCGTTTGGAACGGAGAATTGAATTATGGATTGTTGATTTGTTGGATTTGGCATTGGGGTAGATAAAGTTGGTTCTCCCGCAACGATTTCTTCTACCGAAGTTATACCAGGTGCTTTTACTTTCACAATGATGTCTTGCGATGTTATCGAGCCACATTCATTGGTTATTTTGGCTGAGTAAGTTCCGGCATCACCAATAGTAGCAACTGGAACTTTATAAGTTGTCTCGGTAGCACCTTCGATTTTACTTCCATCTTTAAACCATTCAATTGTGTATGGTTTGGCTGTGGAACCTAAATCAATGCTTATAACAAGTTCTCGTCCTTCAGCAACTTCGATGGATGTAGGTTGATTGACTATTTCGGGTTTAGAAACAACGAAAACGGTGATCGTTTTGGACTTGATTGAATAGCCTTTATCCACGACTTCCACCAGTAATTGATATGCTCCATTATCGTCTTTTGTAGCATTTTTGATTGTTAGTTCAGGTGAATCTGCACCACTAATTCTATCGTTATTGGTTAGCCTATAAGATCCTTTCATCCATTGATATTTAACTTTAACGTTGTTTTGATTGGTTAATGTAGTTGGAATGGTGATGGTTTCGCCGCTACAAGTTCTTTTATCTGTGGGTTGTTGCGAGAAGGAAACTTCGAATAAACTTAATTTAGCTGGTTCGGTTGTGGCTTCTCCACAAAGAGCAGAAATTTTGCATGTATAGCTCTTTCCAATATCGGTCGATTGAACTAAGTTAAATATTAACTTACGTGATTTTGTTCCTTGTATTCTTGAATTATCTGTCATTGCGACGCCATCAGCATACCATTGATAGCTGTAAGTGTAGCTTACTGGAATTCCATTAGCAGCTGGATCAACTTCGAAATAAGCCGTACCACCAGTATTTGCAAACATAGTTTGGGGTTGTTTGCCAATTGCTGTGGGACGAGCAACATAAACAACAATATCGTCGGTTTTTACTGACTTGCATCCAGCAAATGGACTTGAAACTATACAATAATATATTCCGGTATTTTTGTAATCGATCTTGTTGAAATACAGGAAAGGATTTGTCTCGCCGGGCAATGCTACTCCATCGCGATACCATTGGTAAATTAGGCCAGTTCCTGTTGCTACTGTTTCCAATGTTACTTCACTGTTTATGCAATACACTTCTCCCTTAGTATGATGTTCGATTACTGGAGTATCAAAAATTACAACATCTGTTGCTAAATCAAGCAAATAAGGATGTTCGTCGGAATAAATGCGGAATTGCAATGGCTTGTTTGCCCAAGTTTGACGTTGAACTTTCCAATCTAATTTTCCTAAAGTTGCATCAACACCAGTTGCTATCGTTGTCCAAGTGTTTCCATCATCAACTGATACTTGAATTGTAACTGAATAAACACCGTGAGCATCCCATAAGAAAGTATAAACACCTTCATTACAAATTTGAGTATTATTGCCAAGATTCAAGAATTTAAGGTGTGGTGTTTCGAAATACAATCCAGCAGATCCGTCATCGGGATTAACAGTCGAAATTCCATTCCACTGACCATCAGGGTCTGTCCAAGTGTAAGCAACTGTTCCATTCATTGTTATATGTTCAATTTTTGTTACGCCACTTGGCAAATTGTTCGGCAAAAATGTTGCCCACGCACCATTTGTGTTTTCGAGCATTTCGTAGAAATATGGTGCCTGATGCGGAAAACCAGGTGTTATCAAGGTTGCTCCTTCATCTTGAACTAATGCTGTTGTTATTGGATTGTTTGCATTATCGTAGAACACTAAATACGTTTTTGGAGCCAATCTGCTATTATTATCATAAAAGCCAGTTGCTTTGGTGGTATTTGTACCATATTGAATTTGCTTGGAAGTTGCTGTGGATACGTTACGACTAATTACTTCGCCAAATTCATTACCAAGCAGAACCATCCAATGGATTGGATTGGATAAATTTGTAAATCTCGAGTTGGAAGTTGGAACAATGTTGACCCAAAATGTTATGGAAGTTTCGTTAGGACCAGTTTTAACAACTGAACGGTTAGCGGGATCAGCCAAATTAGTTGCTGCTGAGGTATAACTATATGTATCTGTTTTATAGTTATAGTAAATATTATTACCTGCTCCTAAAATTGTTGGATTCCCGACTTCTGATGGTAACACACCAGCCGTAATAAAGGTATATTCTGTATTTGGATGTAATCCATCAAACTTTACTAATGCAAATGATGGTGTACGACCGTTTCCAGAGGGAAGGAATGAACCATTACCTTTGATATATTGTGGAATAATTACAGTTGAAAAAGTGGGCTGATCAAGTACTTTTACTGTGATGTTCTGTTCAAATGCTAATCCGGGAACTGTTGCATTTAAGACGTAAGTTCCAGCAACTGGGAAGATTATATCATCAAATGTAGCAATACCATCAAAAGTTTTCTTGGATGTTGTTCCAGTTAAAGCAGAGGGACCAGAAACCAAATTGAGATTAATTGTATAACCATCATAGTATTCATTAGGCGTGCCGTCGGAATTTTGTGCTTGGACATAGAATTTGTGGTGAATCACTCCAACATGTCCTTTATCATATAAATCGACGAATTTTGCAACAGTCGGTGCTGGTTGAATAATATAGCTTTTCTTAACAAATTCTAATGGATCTCCAGAAACAACCTCGAATTTAATTTCTAATGGTTCAACTTTGTTGTATTTTAAGTCGTCAAAAGTAATGCGATTTGTGCCCGCAACCATTGTTTTGGTTGTTGTTCCAGCTAATATTCCCGAACCATAATAAACTGAGGCTTTAATTGTTGTGTTTGAATTAACATATTTAGCTATTCCATTATCATCAACAGATTTTAACACAATGGTGAAAGGAATATTTTGCATTGGATTTTCAGGAAAATAGGAATCTACAACCAATTTAGTAGGAGTACCAAAGCTACTTTCGCTTGTTACAACAACATCGTCCAATCTATATTGCGGACGGTTACCACTACCACCTGGTATTTGATAATAAATCCATCGTATTTGGACGTTGGGTTGATTGTCGCATTCGCTGGGTAATATCACCGAAAAAGATTTTTCTTCAGCAGGCGTGCTTGTTCCCATTGTAATGTAATTGGTATTTTTGTATTCAGCGAGGTTTCCGTTTACATCATAAACATCATTCCATCCACCAGTGGTTCCAATTCTATATTGCATTCGAAGAGCATATTGACGAGTTGAAGTTCCAGCAATATTAACAAATCCACCAATCCAATTAACTTTAATTTGTGTTTGGTCAATCGTGCTAATTGCCAATACTGCTTGACCGATATATCCTTGCCCCGTTACCATTGAACCTGTATTTAAAAAGCCAATTCCATTAGCATTCAAACCTATGAAACGAGCATTTGATCTTAAATTGTAAGCAGCAGTCCAATCCTTATCGAATATACCATTGATAGGAACATCAAGTGTTTGGGTTGTATGGAATATCATATTTGCTGGATAGGTTCCTGCTGGACTTGTCGAACTCCAAGAAGTGAAGGAATAGGAACCTAATGAAAGGTCGTATGGTGTTGGATTAGTTTGACTTAGCCCAATGTAAGTTGTAGCTATTACAAACAATAAAACAATACTTGTTTTGGTTAATAATTTGTACATATTATACCTATAATTTTATTTTTAATTTTCTTATTTTCCAAATTCTAAAATTAGCAAAAACAATGTAAATATTAACAATATTAAATAAAAAAATACCATTTTTTCGTTGTTTGTGTATTTTCCTTAATTATTACGCAAGTATATTTAAAGATTATTCATAAACTTCAAAATAGACTTTTCGTATGCTATAATAAAAGATCAAGATATTCAATAATACAATCGCTGTTGCCCAAAACCAATACGGCAAGAGAAAAATTGACTGAATTACTTCTGTATCAGTTTTTCCCGAAAAACTTACATAATCGCTACTTGTCGAATATAAATACCCCAAGGACTGATAAACACTTATTATTGCTTGGATCCCCATAAATGTCGAAATTCGCCTTAGCCAAATATCACTAGCTTTAATAGTTATAAATAATAAAATCAAGGAGAACATAGCAATAAAAATTCCTCCAAACCAGGACCTTATCCAAATTAAAACCGAAGCAAACATAAACAAAGAAAAAATTACCATTACTGTTCGTGCAGATTTGTTTTTGGAAACCAAAATAAGAAAACTTCCAAAGACTCCAGGACCAATTGGACCAGCCGCCGCAACGATTGCTGTGCCTATTGAACCTAAATATAAATCAGTAGTGAAATAAGCTGCACCACTTCCATTTGGCATTATTACTAATTTATCGAAATCCCCTCCAAGTAATAATGCCGCCAATCCGTGAGCCATTTCGTGAAACCAAGTGGATAAAATTGTAAAAGGATACATCAACACTTGTCCAAAATCAAATTGCCAAAAAGATATGGTCCCGATTGTCATTAACACAAAGACCCAAGCTTCCTTTCGCATATCGTTGGTTTTAGCCAGCGTTTTTGTTTGTAAGTTATTCATATCGATAATCAATACTTAAAGTGATTAATCTTGTTTTTGCCAAATTTCCAACCATATAAGTGTAATAATAATCGAATAAATTATAGCAATTCAACTTAATTACCAACTCATCCTGTAAAGATAAAATTCGTCGAAGATTATATGAGAAATTTAAATCGAAAACGTGCATTGGAACTCTTTCCTTTGCATCTTTAACTTGAAATATAAGTTTTTCGTCGATTCGCTCTACCAAACTTGCATATCGATAGCTTAGTCTTGCCGAAAAATCATTGATTTTGTAATTAATTGATGTATTCCAAAAATGCTTAGAGCGGAATTTAAGTATTTCGTTGGTGCTTAAATCTATTGGATCTAAGTAAGTATAGGAAGTAGTTAAAATTAAATTGGGATGAATCAGTAAATTCAAGGAGGTTTCCAATCCTTTTATCTCTGCATTAGTTATATTCGAGAATTTTATGGTTGTTAGAAATTCATCAACAAAACTTGGCTCGATTAAATTCGAAAATTTGTTGTAAAATCCAGCAATGTCAAATTCGAACGGAATAAAAATTGTAGTATTTTTCCAATTTAAACCAAGTTCGTAATTCCAGCTTTCTTCGAATGTTAAATCAGGATTTTCTACAACTTTGAATCCCTGGAAAGCAACAGAAGCATATCTCTCGGCTATGGCAGGGGCTCGAAATCCCTTCCCAGCCGAACCCCGTATATGCAAATTAGCTGTAGGCGTGTAATTAAATCCTAATTTTGGCGACAACATCGACGAAGTGCTACTATCCATTTGAATTTCGGTATCGAATCGAGCACCAATCGTAGTAATCAATTTATCAAAGGGATGAATTTCGGCTTGCAAATATCCAGCCACTAATTTTTGATTACGCAATCCATAACTTATCGAGGCAACGTTGTTGTTTGTAAAATTGCCACCCGTTGTAAAAATTATCGATGGTGATAGGTTTGCTGTTATTTGCAAATCCATAAAACTTGATAAAGCATCCGAGGACCTATAATCAGTATCAGATCTATCTAAATTATTCCAAAATTGTGTATAAAATCCACCTAATTTTGCTGAAAGCAGCCAATTATCGCTAAAAAAATGATTGGCTGTGATACCAAGCATAGATTTCCCCGAATATAGGCGTGTATTTAAATTGGTCCCAGCAGGTGGATAAGTGGCCGAATCCAAGCTATGCCAATAAACCCAATCTGCTCGATCTGTGGATTGATGTAGCAGAATTGAACTAATTTCGGTTTTGTTCAATTTAAAATTAACTTGTGAATAACCCTGATAATAATGGGCATCATCGTAGAGGCGATAACTTTCGTCTCGGTAATATCTTCCGCTTATTAAAGTGGAAAAATTGGATTTTGTGTAAGAGTAACTTAATTGTATATTATTTTGAACTTGAGCGTCCGGAGAAAACTTCCATTTTTCGTATCGCGGAGGGGTATACAATCCGGTGGATGATTCTAATCGGAATGCACTTGGCTTTTTAGAATAATTTTTTTTGGTGACAATATTGATTACTCCACCAATTGCACTGCTACCATATAAAGCAGAACCCGCTCCTTTAACAATCTCCACACTTTCGATTGTAGAAATAGGAACGAGATTTAATTTGGTATCCCCGTTATCGGCACTAATCAATGGCATACCATCCAATAATAGCAAATTGCGAGAGCCCAATCCAAAATCGAATCCATCTGAACCACGAATGCTAATCGTCTCGTCGGCTACCTCCACACCCGGCACATGTGCTAAAATTTGTTCAAAATCGAAGTTACTCGTTAGTTGCATTGAATTATTGTCCAACACAAAAACAGAATTCGTAACTTCTTGCACATTTTGAGTTCGACGACTAGCAGTTACCACAACATCCTTGCTTTGAAAAACTTTAGGTATGAGGTAAATTTCCAATTCAGAGGTAATTGTTAAATTTATATTTTTTTCAATCGACTCATAAGCAATGTGAGATATTTGTAATATTACTTTTTGTTTATTAATATTTTGGATTTTAAATTCGCCGTTAATGTTGGTATAATCACCGTATTTTGAATTTTTAATTTTAACGGTTGCACCTATGACTGGTTTTTTTGTGTTAGCTTCTAGTATTACCCCTTTTAATGAATAGGGTTGTGCATAAGATGCACATACAGTAAGCGAACTTAAAATAACCCAGATGACATTAAAAACCAAAGGGTTGATATGGTATTTTTTCCCAATCAACTTGTATTTCGATTTCATATTTTTTTCCCTTTTCAACATTAATTGGTGTAATTGTGTCTTGGTTAATATGATAAACTCCAATAGCCCTCCATTGGAGCAAACTACCGTAATTCTGGGCTGCAACTATATACTTTAACACCACTGGAGGGTCGGTTATTTTAATCTGGAATGGAACAGTATCCAAATCGTAACTTAGTGGTGTCTCGGTGAAATAGGCTTTGCCAGTTAACACATCTTCGATGATATTTTTGGGGGGATAATCTTTAAAACAAACAACCCTTAAATCTTTCAGAGAATCTTTGGCTGGGAACTTATCGCGAGGTGAAATAAACACAATTCGACCTGTGATATAAGCATTACGCTCTATTTCGGGATTCAATCCACCATCACAAGATATTAGCAATGTAGTTAATAAAATTAGTAAAATTTTCCTCATTCAGTCCGATTTTATTAGTCCAAACAAATTGACGAATTAAATTAAAATATTAGTCTTTCCAAATGAAATCGAATAATAAATACGAAACGGTTGCAACCAATCCAGTATAGGCAATCATCATCTGAATATCTCCAAGATTTTCTTTAATTGTTGAACCAGCAAAACTTGCAACAGTTAAATCAATTCCTATTTTTATTATCGGAAGTAAAATAGGAAAAGCAAGAACCGGGAAAAGTGCATTTTTGGAATTTGCTTTTGCAATAATTGCAGATATAACGGTTGTTGCTGTTGCAATGGCAAAAGAGGAAATACTGATAGTTAAAATCAATAAATTTATTGATTTAACAACCTGAGTATTTAGAAAAAGAAAAAAAAATGTTATTGCAAAAAAGTTTATAAACAAACTAGTTATAATGTTAAATATAAGTTTGCCGAAATATATTGCATAGGAATTTGCGATAATCTGGAGTAGTAAAGCAGTTCCTCGTTCTTCTTCATTAATGAATGTTTTTGATAATCCAATCATTGATGTAAAAAAAAGCACAATCCACAGTAAACCGGCCGTTGTTTCCGACGAAATTTTTTCAGAACTATAAGATATTGCAATCATCGATATTGTAGTGAAAATAAATAACAATATCGTACTTATGGAATAACGTGTCCGAAATTCCGAAAGTAACTCTTTGTAGACTATTGCTAAAATTTCTCCCATAATTTTTGAATATTATACGAATACTTGAAGCCTAATAGGAATGCTAATTTGGATACTTTCCAATCCCCATCGTCAATGATATCATATAAAAAATAATTGTAATTTGTTTCGAAAAATAAAGAAAAATTATATTTAATTGGATAAGACACACCTAATCCTAAGTATAAGCTAATGTTAAACTTATTAATTGAACTTAATTCCGTGGGATATCTTTTTTCGATTTCATTTTTTAGTTTAATTGGATATTCCAAATAATTTGGTTGAAGTATTCGAGATTGGTAATTTATGGATTTTCCAGTATTCATTATTACTGAGGTACCAAAAATTCCGTAAAGAATATTCTGAAAATAGTAATCAACTTGAAAGTTCAAGTTGAAAATAGTAGAGTTTAAAGATAAAAATCTACCTTCTTGGAATGGAACCAATTCACCAGTTTCGGGATGCCTTGTGTTGCCGATAGTTACATCGGGGGCTTCCAATACCCCATTGAATTTATCAAAATAAATTTTGGAAGTAAGGTATAATCTTTTCATTAGTTTTTCGGTAATCGAAAATCCGAAAGCTGTTGTAATGTCGTTTGCTTCCGAAAATTTTCCTAAGATTCTTGGTGTGATGGGAACTTGATTGTTCACTTCTCCAGATGTTGCAAAATTAGCATTATGAAAAACAAAAGTTGGGGCAACAAAAGTACCAAATTTCGTATTTTCTTGTATATCACATTCCTGAATTTGTCCTTCGGTAACATTGAACTTGTAATCAGCAATGGTTTGATCGAATTGATAGCAAATTGTATAATACTTGGAATTTAATGCAACATCATTAATTTTAACTATTGCCCGCCCACCTTCCATTGCATTTGTGGGTGATATATTGAAATTAATTTGGGGAACACCTTCAACGAATTTAGGTATTTTTATGTCTAAATTTTCATTTGCTAAAACTATTATATCCCCAATTCCAGTATCATCTTCTCGATCGTCGCGGGCTATCATTTCGACAGAAAATTTTTTTAAAGTTGATTCGACTAATGGAGGAATTGTATCCAAAGCTGGTTCATACTCAACGAAAGATTGTCCACCCATCGTTCCATAAGCATCAAAAGCATCCGAGCCGTATCCAAATCCATAGGAATACATCCCAAAGGGTTGAGCTGCAGTTAATGAATGTGTCCCATATGGAACTTCGATGGATGCAATTGAATAACGCGAAATACCAATACGCCGAAATAGTTTTTCGTCAACTTTCTTGCTATTCAATTTTAAAGTTGGAATTGCGTTGGTAGGTATAACAACCGAAACAAAATGGTTCCATTGTCCATTAACAGGAGTTGCAAAACGGTAGCGAGTTAAAAATTGTTGTGTTGGGCTGATTAATATCATCGCTGGATCTCCAATAGAGTCGCCATTACGATAACCTTGGGAAAATTGAGCTACAAGTATTGGTTTGTCGGCTGAAACTTGTAAATCTTCTTTGGAATTATCTTCGTAAAACTCACCAGCACTCAAAACTTTTACTAATTTGGAATTTACAAAAAGTTTTGTGGAATCAAAATTGGCTAACGCTCGCCAGCTGTATTTAGATCGTTTTTCTAATCTGCCCAAAAAATAATGTTTTCCCCAGGAAGTTGTTGGAGGTAATTGTTCCACCAAATGATTGCAAGCAATAATTACTGGTGGTGGTGCAGGTACATATGCACATTGATGACCACCAAAAACTGCTATCGGTTTATTCGAGGTGATTAATGTCCCCGTAAAATCAATTTTATCGTAAAATAATCCGGATGGTTTTGCTATTACTTGGTAAACATCGCCCTGATTGAGGGTTACTGTGAATGTAGCATTAGCCTTGTTGCCGGCTTGAGTTTCGGCTGTTGGAGTAATTTGGACGTATGTATTGTTTTCGGTTGCCACAATAGAAAATTCGGGCATCAAGGGACTCGACATTGTATAGGACATAATCCGATAATTTGTCCCAAGCACTTTGGTTGGCAAACCTAAATAAGTATCTGTGGTTTGAAATCGTCTATTTAATCCATAAACCGAAATAGGCACATCAGAAGTTATATGAACCGACATCCCGGGTTCAATTATTTCGCTGCTGATTATTTCGGCTAATGGTGATATTTTTACATTTTGTACAGTTAACGCTGGTACTTTTATTTTTTTGATATAGTTTAATGACTTTATCGAAATTGTAACTTCGGCATCTTTTTCGGAGGTAATAAATAATTCCAACATAAGTGCATTATTTGGATTTCGGTCGTTATCGTCAGATTTATAATTTTGCATAAAACAAAGCCAAAACTCTTCCCCTTCGGGATTTTTGATAACCAATTTGTCTCCAGCTTGATTTTTTTGAGCTAACGTATCAATTTCTTGTTGGGTATAAAGATTGCAGATAGCAAATATAAAAATCAGTATGTAAGCTAATTTTCTCATCATTTTAAATGTAACAAGTTTGTATTGTAAATTCCACTTTTAGTTCGCATTTGCAAAAAGTATAAACCCGAAGCAAATTGCCAAGGAACCGATAGAACTTTTAATTTGTAGTAACCTTTAGGAAACTCTTGCTTATAAGATGGATTGATCAAATTCCCTTTACTGTCGAAAAATTGGTAACTGTCGTCGGTTTTATTTGGAAAAATATAGACAATTCTCCCTAAAGATGAATAAATTGTAAATGTCAATTCTGTTGGAGTTTCGATCCCAAAATCGATAACAAATTGATTATCGAAAGGATTAGGAAATACTTTTGATATACCTTCCTTAATAATGGGTTCCAAAGCAAATCCAATGTTTATCTTGCCATTGATTTTATTGATATTATCCTTCTCAATTCCATCAACTTTGATACTAACTGGATTGAAATAAGCAATTGAATCCAATCCAAAAAGTGGTTCTAACTCAACAAAACATAAAATGCCATTATAAGATGAATTTAGTATTGAACTGTTAATAGTTAGAAAACCTTGCTTAAAGTTGTTGTTAGTTACAACGTAATTTGGCTTTGTTTCATTGATTAGGGTATTTTGGTCGGTTTTGATTGATATAATGTTAAATAAGGTGTAATCGAATTCCAAATTTACTTCTAAAGATTTTGCAGATGATATATTTAAATTGATGTAAATAGGTAAAAAATACTTCGATCCATTGTGTATAAAAGTTGTATCAGGCACCTTTATGAATTCTTGAGAAAATAAACGAGCGAAAGCAAAAACAAAAAAAATTGAAATTATATATACTTTATTTCTGAGCATTCAACCTAATTAAATTTCGAATACAAAATTATGAATAATTTATCAATGACGAAGAAAAGATTAATTAAATGCAAATGTTGTAATATATAATTATGAGCGTAATATAGACAATTTAATTTCAAAAAAAAATTAATTTGAAAATGAAAAATTTCAAAATTTATTATAAACATAATGAAAATACTAACAAATTAAGAGAATTTAATTAATTTTGTTCTTTTTAACTTTATCAGATTTCAAAATGGTAAATTACAAGAAAATATTAGTTACTGGCGGGCTTGGCCAGATTGGTTCAGAATTATCATTGGAATTACAAAATCGCTATGGTGCCGATAATGTAATTATTACCGACATTAAGAACGAAATACCCGAAGTGTTTGGACAAGATTCAATTTATTTAAAGTTGGATGTTTTGGATTACGCAAAACTTACCGACACCATCAAGAAATACAAAATTGATGCTATATTCCACTTAGCTGCTATACTTTCTGGTCGGGGAGAAGAAGATCCATTCCATTGTTGGAATGTGAATATGAATGGTAACATAAACATTTTCAAAGCTGCAATCGAATTCAAAATCAAACGAGTGTTTATTCCAAGTTCAATGGCTGCATGGGGAATAGGTATACCCAAAGAAAATGTTCCCCAAGATTCTGTTTTAAGGCCAACTTCAATGTATGGTGTTACCAAGGTTGCTGGCGAACGACTGTGCGAATATATGTTCCACAAGTATAACCTTGATTGTCGTGGACTGCGTTATCCGGGAATTATTTCTTCCGAAGCGTTGCCAGGTGGTGGAACAACTGATTATGCAGTAGAGATATTCTACGAAGCAATAAAACACAAAAAGTATACTTCTTATATCGACAAAGGAACAAAACTACCAATGATGTATATGCCTGATTGCATCAAGGCAACAATAATGTTAATGGAAGCCGATGTTGAAAAATTAACTTGCCATGGTGATTATAATCTAGCTGCTTTTAGTTTTGCCCCCGAAGAAATTGCAGCCGAGATCAAAAAAATAATTCCAGAATTCGAAATTGACTACAAGCCCGATTTCCGTCAAAAAATTGCTGAGTCTTGGCCTGCTTCCATCGACGACTCGGTAGCACGTCGCGATTGGGGTTGGTCACCTGATTACGACATTGCTACAATGACAAAAGATATGATAGAAAAATTGACTAAAAAATTAAAATTAAAGTAAAATGATTACTTTAAATGTTAACATAGACCATATTGCAACAATTAGGAATGCCCGTGGTGGAACTGAACCAGATCCAGTTGCAGCAGCAATTGTCGCCGAATTAGCTGGAGCAACTGGTATTGTGTGTCACTTGCGAGAAGACCGGCGTCACATCAAAGATCGCGATCTTCGTTTGTTACGCGAAGTGGTTCAAACCAAATTAGATTTAGAAATGGCTGCAAACGACGAAATTATACAAATTGCACTCGAAGTTGTTCCCGATTTAGTTACAATAGTCCCCGAGAAGCGCCAGGAACTCACAACCGAAGGTGGTTTAGACGTCCGCAGCAATAGGAATAAGTTGCGAGAATTATGCAAAAAAATGCACGACAAAGGTATCGAAGTTTCTCTTTTCGTCGATCCAAACGAAATGCAAATCGAAGAAGCTTATATTGTTGGTGCCGATATGGTGGAATTACACACTGGTGAATATGCAAACGCAAAATCTCAAAAGGAAAAATTAGAGCAAATCTCTTTGCTTTTATCAGCTGCAGCGTTTGCACATCATTCGGGATTGAAAGTTGCCGCTGGTCACGGATTGAATTATGTGAACACTCCAGCTATTTGCAAAATTAGGGAAATAAGAGAACTTAGTATTGGACATTCAATTATTGCCCGAGCTGCCTTTGTTGGATTGGAACGAGCAGTAAAAGAAATGCTTCATATTATCGAGACACATTCTCGAACCTAATTTATTTTACACTTTTTTGAAACTACTCGTTATTACACTTTATATTGTCAAGATTAATAAAAACATCCGATAATTTGATTTTATCGGATGTTTTGTTTTTATGGCTCTTTTACTTTTAAATAGTATCTTCAGTAAGTTTGCTAATAATCACCGTATTTTTTTCGTCTCTTAGGTGGTTCGTCGCCATCTTTTTCGCCCATTCGTTTAAAGATTTGCTTTCGTAATTCGTTTTGGAAGCGGCGCTCGAAAATTAAATATTTAGCAAATTTTTCTTTTGGTAACAATTTTTTGACGTTTTCGTACTTGTCTTGGATTGCTTGATTCAACTCTTTATTTGCATTGATATAGTTTTCGTTTAGTTTGTCGATGTTTTTGTAGTCTTCATCGAGAATTGCTTTGTGTAATTCCTCGGATGCTTCTTCCAATTGTTTGTACTTATCCAAGACGTTTTTCTCGTATTCGTTATACTTGACGATAAACTTATCTGATTCTGCTTCGTTTAGTTCCAACACTTCGAGTAGTTTAATTTTTTTGAGAGATTGAATTCTTTCCAATGCTTTCATTGGTGGCTTTTGGGCATATACGAAACCAAAAGCTAAGGAAAATATTAGTGTGATCAGCACTACCTTTTTTAAATTATAATTTAGCATTTTTTAAATCCTCCATAATTTGTTCAAAAATTTCTTCATTTATATCATTTAAATGATTGTCTATTGTAATGTAGGTTTCGATATTTGGAATATTTGCAGTTGTAAAATAAGTATCAGTATCGAATACAAAATCCTCATAGAATTTTTCGAGATCTTCTTCTTCAATTGGGATTAATGTATCTTCGTTAACTATTTGTAATTCGTCGGATTGTGTGATTGCATCTTGAAAGTCTTTTTCTGCTAAAACCTCGTTTATCGCTTGATCAATTTTATCTTCTTTGGTGAGTGTTACGGTGTTTTTATGTTCAATTTGTTGCCAATAATTTTTAACTAATCCAGTTTTTATTGCAATAAACAATAATGCTGCCGTAACAAATGCAGGGATGAGAAATCTAAATGGTATAAGTAAATTTGATGACTTTTTGTTGGTTTTAGTAATTTCGCGAACAACACGAGTTGGTAAATCTTTGGTTTTATCGAAAAGAACTTTATCATAATCTATACGATCAAGTAAATCGAAAGTTCTACGCACTTGGATAATTTCATCTTGTATATCAGGAAAATCTTCTACTGATGTTTCGAATATATGCTTTTCTGCTTCATTCAATTCCCCAAAAATGTAGGAAGGAAGCCTTTCTTCCATTTCCTTTCTGTTATATTTTTTAATCTCTTCCATTTATAATCCCTTTATCCAATATTTTCTTAAATCAAATGTTTTAATAATTCTGCTAATTTTCGTATGGCATAAAAATAATTTGCTTTCAATGCTCCAACGCTAACACCAGTGATTTGGGACATTTCCTCGTATGTCAATTCATCAAAATATTTCAGCATAAAGACTTCTCGCTGTTTTTTTGGTAATTTGTTGATTGCATCCATTATCTGTTTATATAATTCCGAAGCTTCATAATTTTGTTCGGGGTTTGGCGAATCATCTTTAAATTGCATTTCGTTATCGTCATCGTCATTGCTATTTATCGAAAAAAATTGACGCAACTTCTTTTTTCTCAGAACGTTTATAGATTCGTTGACTGCTATGCGATATAACCAAGTTTTAAAAGAACTTCGATTATCAAATTTATTTAAAGAATTTAGAACTTTGATAAATACCTCTTGGGTTATGTCTTTGGCTTCGTCGCTATCGCTTATTTTTTGCAAAACCGTTAAATAAACAAATTTTCTGTACTTTTGAACTAAATTGTAAGCGGCTTGTTCGCTTCTATTTTCGAGATATTGCTTTATGTAAAGTGCGTCTTCGTTCAATTTCGTTTGTTTATTTACTCATTAGACAAAATTAGTAACAAAAAGGTTTAATTTTTGTCCCAATTTTATGTTGATGGTGTAAATAAATACTATACTGGTAATTTGAATTGGTTAAAGTTGCAAACATAAATTTATTGATCTCATTATTTTAATAATTGTAACAAAATATCAAAGTCATTTAAATATTTGTCAACCTCAAAAAATTATTAATCATAAAATCAATATTACATTTTTTGTTCAATGTATGTTTATTTTTATTTTTGTAATAAAAAACTTTATGCGAATTTTAATTACATTCCGACCCGAAAGGAAGTTTTTTTTGCTTCCAACTAATTACAATTACGAAATAAGTTCAATGATATATTTTATTATGTCGTTAAGTGGACCCAATTTTACTAATTGGCTTCACTCGCGAGGATTTAGTTTGGATGGCAAAAAACGTTTTAAGTTCTTTAATTTTTCACGTTTATTTTTCAATGAAAAAGAAATTCAAGGTGATATAATCAAAGCAAGTGGAAATTTTCGTATGATTTTTAGTTCACCAATTGACGAATCTGTTGTAACTAACTTTATTTCAGGTATGATGGAAAATGTTAATGGTTTTTATTTAGGTAATCGGGAAGTGGGAACAAAAATCAAAATTGCAAATGTAAAAATATTACCTTATCCTCCATTAATGCAAAATACAAAATACATTATGCTTTCACCAACAGTAGCATCCCAACAAGATATAAATAAAAAGGTTCATTATTTAACACCATTTGATACTGATATTTATGATGTATTACGCAAAAATCTGATTAATAAATATGAAATTTTATTTCAAGAAAAATGCCCATATGAAATAGATTTTGAGTTC
>Ga0209018_1000617_pt1 | contig 32107 bp, 31 predicted proteins | sample YNPBryBLVA2012_FD_185814 | JGI IMG/M metagenome (GOLD analysis project Ga0209018, IMG submission 185814) | Anoxygenic and chlorotrophic microbial mat microbial communities from Yellowstone National Park, USA - YNP Bryant BLVA 2012 (SPAdes)... ...
TGGATACATCACTCGCCGGGTAACTGCAACGGGGAAAGCACAGATCACCTCATACTCCCTCCTCACTGACTGCTGACTCAGGAATGCCCCAGTCCTGGACATCTTTCACAATGACAGGGACAAGGATCGTGCTGGTGCGGCGCACGCCGGGTACCTTGCCCACGACCTCGGTGACAAAGTGATAGAGGGATTCGTTGTCCCGCGCCTGCACCTGGATGCTCAGGTCGCGGTCGCCCGTGGAGCAGGCGACGTAGGAGACTTCGGGGAACTCGGCCATCTTCCGGGCCACTTCCAGCACGCGGCCCGGCTCGATCTCCAGCCAGATGTCGGCGCAGACAGGGAAACCGACCGCTTTGGGGTTCACCAGCGCGCTGACGCGCAGCACCCCACTCTCCACCATCCGGCGGATGCGGTGCCCCACGCCACGCGCCGTGATCCGCCCCCCCAGGCGACGGGCAATGTCCGCACAGGACATCCGCCCATCCTCGATCAGCAGCGCCACAATCTCCCGGTCCAACCGGTCAACCTTGTGGCCCATACCCCCTCCCCTGGAGCGCCGTTTGCGCTGCTTATTATAAGAAACTCTTCCGAAAATGTCAAGTTTTTGGACAATGGAGATATTTTTTGGTCGCCCAACAGCGACACGCCTGTAGAAATCTCTGTGCGCCTTCAATGTCCCTGCGGTGATTTCTTGCAGCGAGACCCGGTCGAGGCGTGCACAATCTCCAGAAACGTGTATAATACACCAGTCCCTCACCCTCTAACCGGCGAGCCATAAACTTCGCGCTATGTGTGGAATCTTCGGCATTGTCGTCAAACAGGAACAGCCGCTGGGCGAGATGCTCACCCAGGCCGGGCGACGGCTCTCCTATCGCGGCTATGACTCGGTCGGCTGCGCCACCCTTCATCAGGACGGCACGATTGACCTGCGCAAGGACGTGGGCAAGGTGGATGAGGTGGCGGCACGGCTGCGCTTCGCCGAGATGGTCGGCCAGCGGGGAATCGTGCAACTGCGCTGGGCCACCTTCGGCGCCCCCTCCCAGGCCAACGCCCAACCCCACCTCGACTCTGACGGCGACCTGGTTGGCGCACACAACGGCAACGTGGTCAACAACGTCGAACTGCGCCAGGCCTTCCTCGCCGAGGGGCTGACCGTGCGCTCCACCAACGACGGCGAGTCCTGCGTCCACGCCGTGGAGCGATACGTGAACCGCGGCCACGATATGGTGGAGTCCATCCGCCGCGCCTATGCCGACCTGCAGGGGGACTACGCCTTCGTCATCGGCCGCGTCGGCGAGGAGCGACTCTACGCCGTCAAGAAGGGATCGGGTCTGGTGGTTGGCCTGGCGGAGGGGTTCACCTGTGTCTCCTCTGACCTGCCCTCGATCCTGCCGCTTACCCGCCGCGTCCTGCGCGTGCTCGATGGGGAGATCGTCACCCTGTGGGCCGACGGGGTCGAACTGCGCCGCGTGACAGACGGGACCATCGTCGAGCGGGAGCCGGAAGAGGTGACCGAGAGCATGGAGGCCGTGCAGAAAGGCGGCTACGCCCATTTCATGCTCAAGGAAATCCACGAGCAACCCCAGGTGGCCGGCGAACTGTTCCATCTGTTGGAGGCCTCTCGCCACGTCGCCCCGTTTGTCGAGCGGCTGAGAACCGCCCGTCACCTCTACCTGGTGGGCTGCGGTACCAGTTACCACGCCTGCCTGCTCGGCTCGGTCTACATGGGCCGTCTGGCGGGTCGTCCTGCCATCCCCGTCCTGGCCCCGCAGTTCATCGCCCAGTACGGCCCGGCGCTGGGACCGGAGGATGTGGGGCTCTTCGTCAGCCAGAGCGGCGAGACCAAGGACGTGCTCAACGCGCTGGAGGTGGGCCGACAGCGCGGCATGGGCATCCTCGGCCTGGTCAACGTGCTGGGCTCGACGCTGATGCGCGAGAGCGAGCGATACCTGCCGCTGGCCTGCGGCTACGAGATCAGCGTCCCCGCCACCAAGACCTTCACCAACCAGGCACTGGCCTTCCTGTACCTGGCGTTGCGCCTGGGCGGCCACTCCACCGCCCCCCTGTCTCGCCTGCCGGCCCTCCTCGAGGAGACACTCACGGCGGTGGAGCCGCAGGTGACCGCGCTGGAACCTGCACTGGTGGAGCGGGACGACCTGTACTGTCTGGGCTACGGGTTGACCTACCCCATCGCCCTGGAGGGAGCACTGAAACTCAAAGAGGTCACCTACGCCCACTGCGAGGGAATGCTTTCCACCGAGTTCAAGCACGGGCCGCTCTCGGCGGTGAGGGACGGCTACCCGGTGCTCTTCGTCTCCGGCCCGGAGGACGTGCCGCTGCTGGTGAGCGGCATCAACGAGACCACCTGTCGCGGCGGACGGGCCATCGTCATTGCCGAGGAGGACGCCCGCTTGCAGGCCAACGCCCACGATCTGCTCCGGCTGCCCCCTGCCGGGCCGTTGCTCAACCCCCTGCTGGCGATCCTGCCGCTGCAACTGCTGGCCTACCGGCTCAGCGTGGCCCGCGGCTACGACCCCGACTTCCCGCGCAACCTGAGCAAGACGCTCACGGTGGACTGAAGGCAATCCAACCCCAGCCCTGCGCGCCGAAGGGCGCGCCACGGTAACTGCTCAGGCTGGCAATTGAAACCACCCCCGCTCTCTGCCTCTGAACGCTCGCAGGGGCGGGACCCCTATGCCCCCCTTTTCGCACGCCCGTAGGGGCGGCATCCCTATGCCGCCCCGCCAGCGCATGGGGATGCGCTGGCTACGGGACAAGACCTTCCGCACGCCCGTAGGGGCGGCATCCCTATGCCGCCCCGCCAGCGCATGGGGCTGGCTACGGGACAAGACCTTCCGCACGCCCGTAGGGGCAGCATCCCCATGCCGCCCCGCCAGCGCATGGGGCTGGCTACGGGACAAGACCTTCCGCACGCCCGTAGGGGCGGCATCCCTATGCCGCCCCCATTTCCGCACGCCCGTAGGGGCGGCATCCCCATGCCGCCCCGCCAGCTTCAGTCGGCAGGCGGCGGACGGCCGAACAGTTGCGTGCCACGAACCAGCGCACGCGATGAGGCCCCCGCCCCGGCGATCTACCCCTCCTGCCGAGTTCGCAGGCCGCGCACCTCCAGCACCGGCAACACAAACAAGATGCCGCTGTGGGGTGTGGCAAATCGCCCTACCAGGCGGTCCGTCTCCTCCACCAGCCGCTCCAGGTCGAACTCGTCGCCGACGACGCTGAGGAGCATGCGTCGGTAGTGCTGGATTTCCTCCTGCTCTTCCAGACAGCGGATCGAGGGGATCAGCGGCAGGTCATCCCGCAGAAGATGCGCCTGCATCGCCGCGTACCCCACGCTGTCCAGCATGGTCACCCCTGGCACGCCCAGCCGTTCCCAGAGGTGACAGATCTCATGCGCCTGTTCGACCGTCATCGCCACGGCGATCACGCACTTGGGCATCCTTCACTCTCTCCTTCCTGAGCCTCGACCAGGGCCGGTCGCTGAAGGCAACCCGGAGCAACAGCGGCGTCGTCAGCGTGGTCAGCAACGCCGCAGCGATCACATCTGTGTATTCCCAGCCGAAGATGAAGCCACGACTCAATTCGACGGCAGCGATGATCAGACCCACCTCGCCGCGGGAGACCATGCCGGCCCCCACGCGCAACGCGGACCTCCATGAGAGGCCGCCCCATCGCGCCCCCAGACCACAACCCAGGACTTTGCCCGCCACGGCGGCGACGAACAACAAGACGACCAGCAACACGTCTGCACCCACCACGCCTCGCCCGTCTAGACGCAGCCCTACGCCCACCAGGAAAAGCGGCACCAGCAGCGCGTAGGCCACCGGGCCGAGGCGATAGGCGATGTCACTGCGGTGCGGGCTGCGGCTCAGCGCCAGACCGGCGACGAACGCGCCCGTGATGGTGGCGATCCCGCCGAACTCTTCCGCTGTCCCGGCGAAGAAGAAAGCGGCAATGAGCCCCAACGAGGCCAACCCCTCACTCACCGGCTGCCGCTCCACCCAGCCAGCAATGCGGGGTAGCAGCCAGAGCCCGACGGCCACAGCGGCAGCCAGGAAGAGGACCATCCGCACCACAGAGAGCAGCAATGTGACTGGCGAACTTTCCCCATCGGCCACCGCGACGAAGATACCCAACACCACCAGCGCGACCAGATCGTCCACGACAGCGGCTCCCAGCAGGGTAACCCCCTCCTGGGTACGGAGTTTGCCCATCTCCAGCAGCGTCCGGGCGGAGATGCTGACACTGGTGGCACTCAACACTAAGCCCAACGCCAGTGCCTCACCCCAATCGTGGGCAAAGGGCAACGTCGTCACGGTGACCAGGAGGATCGCCAGGGCCACACCCATGAGGCTGGCCAGCAACGCCGGGCGGCGCACGGCCAGGAACTCCTCCAGGTCCACCTCAAGGCCGGCCAGGAACATCAGCAAGACAACGCCTGCTTCACCCAGGAAGGCGAGTAATTGCTGCTGGCTCGGATGATGAAAAGGCGGCCATCCCAGGATGTTCAGCGCGGTGGGTCCCAACACGACACCCACCAGCAACTCGCCCAGGATGGCCGGCTGTTTCAAGCGCACGCTGAGCCAACCGCCCGCCTTTGCCGCTATCAGCAGCGCTGCCAGCAGAAGGAGGGTGGAAGCCAACGGCAACATCAATGCGTGACGACGCGGTCGAGCCTCTTGGCCTCCTCGATCCACCCGGCGACCGCATCGCGAGTGGGCAGGCGACGCACCAGCCCCTTCTCGGCATTCACCTCCACGATCTTGTTGTAGAGGTTACCCGGGTCGCGCCGGGCCAGTTCTACCACCGTGTCCACGCCGGCCTTCTCCAGCAGGTCCGAGTACTCCTCGCCCACGCCCCTGACCCGCATCAGGTCGGCGCGGTTGACCCAGTCCAGGATGTGCTCGTGACTGATGCCGGTCTTCTCGACCAGCGCCTTGCGCCCCTCGGGGGTCGCCCCGGCCCGCAACAACCCTTCCACCGTGGCGATGCCCGCCGCGCGCAGCCGCTCGGCATAGGCTGCGCCGATTCCCTCAATCGTCTCCAGCTTTGCCATCTTGCCCTCCTTGCTCTATGAGTTATTGTGCCCCGCCAGTGGTTCTGAAACCTGAGTGGGCATCTCGTCCAATGACGGCAGGTCGCTCAGCGCCCGCAGGCCAAAGTGCTGCAGGAAAGTGAAGGTCGTGCCGTAAAGGATCGGCCGGCCCACCGTCGGCGCACGCCCCACCTCCTCGATCAGCCCGGCGGTCAACAGCGTGCGCAGCACCCCATCGCTGTTGACCCCCCGCACTGCCTCGATACCAGCGCGGGAGACAGGCTGGCGGTAAGCGATGATGGCCAGCGTCTCCAACGCTGCTGGCGAAAGCCGCCGTCGCTCGCTCAACCCCAGCAGCCGCTCCACGTAGGGGGCCGCCTCCGGCGCGGTCACCATCTGCACTCGACCGCCCAACCACTCCAGGCGCAACCCCCGTCCCTGCAACGCCTCGTCGAGCGCCCGCAGCGCCTCTTCAGCCTGCTCCGGTGAGACCTGCAACGCGTCGGCCAGTTGCTCCACGCTCAGCGGCTCGTCCGCCACGAACAACAGGCTCTCGATCAGCGCGCTTGGCTCCACCTCTCCCCGTCTCCGCGTTCCCGCGTCACTCTATCGCCCGATCCCGTGGCGGACGCAGCGCCGCCGTCACCGGGGCCGGAGCCGCACGCATGCGCACCTTGGGCGGCTGCGCCAGTTTCACGCCGATGCGCTCCTCCACCCCTTGACGTACCACCTCGATGATCCGCTCCGCCTGCGCCGGCACTTCCACCTCGCTGGCCGTGTCCACCTCGACCTCCACCACCACCCCGCCCCGCCGCGCGGAGACCTGGGGGCGGACCCGCAGGATGCCGGGCAACTGGTCCACGTCAAAGGTGACGCGCTCGCTCACCGTGCGCAGGCTCACCTCCACCTCGCCCCCACCGACCTTCTCCACACGCACCATCCGCACCGGCGGGCGACGCAACTCCAGGATCAGAAGAAGGACGCAGATCACCAGCCAGGCCAGGGCGAAGAGCAGGCCCACCAGAAGCCGCAGCCAGCCGGGTTGGGCCGCGAGCGCCTGTCCCCAGGCCTGCATCTGTGCGCCCAGCCCGTTCAGGATCGGCACGGGGGCCACGAAGAGAGCCACACACAGGAAGAGGGCCACGATCACCAACAGCACCACAACCACACGGTTCAGGACGTTCATCTCCCCTCCTTGCGCCGACGGTCAGCACGAAAAGCGGTCACAGTCCAGGGACCCTGGAGACAGTATAGCATATTTCGGGCCGGAGGACAAAGCCCCTGACCCTGTCACCCATAATGGAACTCCGTAACCGCCACCCTTCCACCCGCCGTGAAAGACACCCCCTCCTGCTCCAGCAGCGCCCGCTTCATCAGCAGGCCGCCGCGGAAGCCGCCCAGACGGCCATCGCTGCGCACCGCCCGATGACAGGGGATGATGATGGGAAAGGGGTTATGCGCCAGCGCCCCGCCCACCGCCCGTGCGCCATCAGGCACTCCAAGGAGACGGGCCAGACGCCCATAGGTAGTCACCCGCCCGCGAGGCACACCGTACTCGGCCAGCAGGACGCGGCGCTGGAACGGCGAACACCCCTCCAGAGCCGCCACCCCGAGGTCGAACGTCACCGCCTCGCCGGCCAGGAAACGTTGTACCTGCTCACCCAGCCGCACCATCTCCGCACAGGAGAGAGGACAGGCTTCGGGAAACAGCGCCGCCACCTGCTCATTGGGCAGGACGACCCGCAGCAGCCGGGGGCTTCCCCTCTCCTCCCACCAGACCAACGTCAGCGGACCAAAGCGGGAGGGGACGGACAGGTAGCCGACAGGGGTCATCCCATCACCGCCGCCACGTTCATCCCGCCGTCTACCAGGAAGACCGCACCGCTGATGTAGTCCGAAGCGGGAGAGGCCAGGAAAAGGGCCAGCCCGGCGACATCCTCTGGCTCGCCGAAGCGTCCCAGGGGGATGCGGTTCAGGATCGCCGTCGCCAGAGGCTCCGTCTGCCACAACGCCTGGCTGAACTGCGTCTTGATCAGCCCGGGGGCGATGGCATTGACCTGGATATTGGCTGGCCCCAGTTCCATAGCCAACGTCTGGGTGAGCATGATCGCCCCGGCCTTGGAGATGCCGTAGATGCCCATGCCCGGCGAGGGGCGCATACCAGCGATGGAGACAATATTGATGATCTTGCCACCGCCCTGGGCCTCCATATGCGGCACGACCGCCTTGCAGACCCGGAAGATGCTCTTGAGGTTGGTGTCGAGGATCTTATCCCACTGCCCCTCATCGGCGGTGAGGATCGGCCCGAAGTGGGGGTTGGTGGCGGCGTTGTTGACCACCACATCCAACCGACCGTAGGCTTCCCTTGCGCGCGCCACCAGCGCGACGACGTCGTCGGTGCGGCCCACGTGCGCCGGCACCGCCAGCGCCTGTCCGCCAGCAGCGGCGATCTCCTCCGCCACCGCCTGCACCCCCTCCGCTTTGCGGCTGCAGATGACCACCCGCGCGCCGGCTGACGCCAGTCGCAGGGCGATGGCCCGACCGATGCCGCGAGAGGCGCCAGTGACCAGGGCCACCCGACCGCCCAGAGAGAACTCGCCCATGCCGCCTCCTTACATAGGATCAACCCGCCCTGGCCGGGTCTGTAACCCGATAGGAGCGGGCTGAACAAGTGTGGGAACTGCTGCCGGTGATGTCACGCGCCGACACCGGACACGTCTCCTGCACCTGATGCCCCTGGCGCGATTCGAACGCGCGACCTTGAACTTAGGAGGTTCCTGCTCTATCCTTCTGAGCTACAGGGGCACGATCGAGACGCTGAAGGGGAAGTCTTAGATGACCCGCGCAGGACTCGAACCTGCAACCAAGGGATTAAGAGTCCCCTGCTCTGCCGAATTGAGCTAGCGGGCCAGCACGGAAAGGGATTATACCGCGATGCACCCGTTTGTCAACTTGACGGGCCCGCCCTCTGCGAGTAGAATGGTCCTGTAACATCTATGCGAAAGGGCGACTGCCTACCCTCCCGCAGGTTTGGGCGCCAGCCACTTTCTATGCGGGAGGGTACGCCGACGCATCCCTGCGCGTCGGCGGGCAACTGCGGCTATTCGGACAGGCGCCCAATACCGCGAACAGGGAGGTGCAAGATGTCTCAGGCGACAGACAGACAAGAGGCTCCGTCCAACCTTTCCCGCCAGTCCTCTCTGCACGCCGCCATCGCTGCCTTCCAGACCCCCATGCAGCAGCGCGACTTCAGCCCGCACACGATCAGCGCCTTCAACTTCGACCTGCAAATCCTCGAGCAATACCTGGGCGCCGGCACCGCCATCGGCCAGATCAGCACCCGCGACCTCAACGCCTTTCTGCGCTGGCTCACCCAGGAGCGCGGCGTCCCCTGCAGCCCCAAGTCCCTCGCCCGCCGCGTCACCACACTCAAGGTCTTCTTCGAGTGGCTGACCGAGACGGGAGTGCTGTCAGAAGACCCCGCCGCCCCGGTGGTGCACCGACCGGTGCTTACTCCCCTGCCCCGCGTGCTGAACGATGACGAGGTCACCCGGGTGTTGACGGTCACCCAGAAGCGGCGCAGCGACCCCCGGCCGGACGCCCGCCCTCACCTGCTGGTGACCCTGCTCCTCCACTGCGGCATCAAGAAAGGGGAGTGTATGGGCATCGTCCTCAACCACCTGGACCTCTCCGATCCTGCCCAGCCGGTGTTGTGGATCCGCTACCCCAACCCCCGCCGCCGCCACAAGGAACGCCGCCTTGTCCTCCCTCCCGATTGGCCAACGGTGCTGGCCGAGTACCGCGCCCAGTACCAGCCGGAGGAGCGCCTCTTCCCCTGCACGGCGCGTAACCTGGAATACGTGCTGGACGACGTGGCCCAGGCCGCCAGCCTGACCGATGGCCTCTCCTTCGAGACCCTGCGCTGGACCTGCGCGGTGCGGGACTATCGGGCGGGGATGCCAGCAGAGCGGCTGCGACAGAAACTGGGCCTCTCGAAGATCTCCTGGCGAGAGGTGGGACCGAAGATCGCACAATTGGCCGGGGAAACCCCTTAGACGGTGGACCACGGACCACAGACGACGGACTACGGTGGTCTGTCGTCTGTCGTCCGGGATCCGTGGTCCGTCGCCCGCGCTATTGCTCCGTCACCGGCAGGAAGGTGCGCAGCGGCAACGGCTCGAAGGCCAGGTTCAGCCCCACATAATCGTTCGTCCACCCCCCCACCGCATAGATGATCAGGTCGAGCATCGCCACCCCCGGGCTCTGCCAGACGCCGGTCAGGGGCGTGTGCACCGCCGTCCAATGATCGGTGGGAGGGTCGTACCGCTCGTTGAAGCCCAGGTATTCCCCGCCGCCGATGGCGTACAACTGCCCACCCAGGGCCACCAGCCCCAGTCCGCTGCGGCCCACCGTCAGCGGGGCGCACTGCCCCCAGTGGTCAGCAGCGGGGTCGTACACGTCACAGTCGCTCAGCGCCCGGCCGTCGCGGTAACCGCCGACCACGTAGATGCGCTCCCCCAGAGCCGCCGCCGCCGCCACGGTCCGCGCCCTCGGCAGCGGCGCCCGTTCCGCCCATCGCCCGCTTGCGGGGTCATACACAAGGGTGACGCCCAGCGTCTCTTCCCCATCACTGCCGCCGAAGAGGTAGACCCGTCCATCGTAGACCACCAGGCTGTAGGCGCATAAGGGGACAGGTAGCGGCGTCACATCTGACCAGTGATCACTCTGGGGGTCGTACACCTCGACGACAGCGGTTGCCCCGCCATCCGACGTGCATCCCCCCGGCACCATGATCCCCCCGTCCACCACCGCTGCGGAGACATAGGCCACCGGCGTCGGCTTATCCGCCGCGCGCGTCCAGGTGTCGTTCTGTGGATCGTAGACCTCCACCACGGCGGTGACCCCCTCTGGCCCCTGGCCGCCGATCGCGTACAGCCGCCGTTCCCACGCTGCCAGTGCCAGGCCCGCGCGACGGGTCGGCATCTGCGCCCGTTCCTCCCACAGCGTCTCGCCCCCCACGCTGATGCCGCCGCTGACCTCCGAACCGCCGCGCGCCGGCAGGAGACCCTCCCTGCCCGCACCCCTCCCCACGCCACGCGGCCAGGCCAGCGCCGTCGTCACCACCGCCAGCAGGGCCGCGACCAGCAACGTGATGCGGCGAGACCAGGGCAGCGGCGCTGGAGGGACAGGGACGGGAACCTCTTCCTGCACCGTCGGGGGGAGCGCTGCGGACGGCGTGGCCGGCACCTCCACCCATCCCTCCTGTACAGCGATCATCGTCGCCGCCGTGCGCGACTCCGCCCCTATCTTGGCGAAGATGTTGCGCAGATGAACTTTGACCGTGTTGCTGCTGATGTGCAGGCGATAGGCGATCTCGCGGTTCGAGGCCCCGGTCGCCACCAGCCGCAACACTTCCAGTTCTCGCTCGCTGAGCGCTTCGCCGTACTCGGCCACAGATGCCATCTCCTCAAACTGCGCCCATAGGGCAGATGCCTCGCATTATACAACACCTCCCCTGCCCGATGCAAGGCCCCCTACCCCGTTGTGTTTGCCCATCTCCATCCTTCGTGTTACAATCCCCCTGATGAACCCTGTCGAAAGAGACGAGGAAAGGTAGAACATGCGCACCACGTCACGCGCGATCTATCTGGACTACTCCGCGACCACGCCGGTTGACCCTGGTGTGGTCGCGGCGATGGCTCCTTACTGGAGCGAACAATTCGGCAACACCTCCTCCATGCATGCATGGGGAGAGGCCGCGGCCACGGCACTGGAGCGGGCGCGCCAGACGGTAGCCGACCTGCTGGGCTGCCGGCCGGCGGAGATCGTCTTCACCGCCTCCGGCACCGAAGCGGACAACCTGGCCCTGCGCGGCGTGGCCTGGGCCGCCCGTCGTGCGGGCCGCGGCAACCACCTGGTGACCACCCCCGTGGAGCATCACGCCGTCGGCGCGACAGCGGAGCAACTGCACAACCTCTTCGGCTTCGACCTCACCCTGCTGCCGGTGGACGGCCATGGCCGGGTGGACCCCGACGACGTGCGCCGCGCCATTCGCCGTGACACGGTGCTGGTCAGCGTGATGACCGCCAACAACGAGGTCGGTTCAGTGCAGCCCATCCCCGAGATCGCCGCCGTCTGCCACGAGCACGGGGTCCTCTTCCACACCGACGCGGTGCAGGCCGGCGGGCGGCTCAACCTGCACGTGGAACATCTGGGGGCAGACCTGCTCTCCCTCTCTGCCCACAAGTTCTACGGCCCCAAAGGGGTCGGCCTGCTCTACGTCCGTCACGGCGTTGACCTGCTGCCAGCCATCACTGGCGGCGGCCACGAGCGCGGCCGCCGGCCCGGCACGGTGAACGTCGCCGGAGCGGTGGGGCTGGCCGCCGCGCTGCAACAGGCCGAGGAGAGCCGGCCGCAGGAGATCGTCCGTCTGCGCGCGCTGCGCGATCGGCTCATCGCCGGCGTGCTGGCTGCCGTCCCCGACTCCCGCCTGACCGGTCATCCATCCGAGCGGCTGTGCCACCTGGCCAGTTTCGCCTTCCGCGGGGTGGAGGGAGCCTCCCTTGTCGTCGCGCTCGACCTGGAGGGGATCGCCGCCAGTTCGGGCGCGGCCTGCGCGGAGGGGGAATCTCAGCCTTCCCCCGTGCTTCAGGCGATGGGCCTCCCCACCGACTGGGCGGTCGGCGCGTTGCGCCTCTCCCTGGGCCGCGCCACCACCCAGAGCGACATAGACACGGTGCTGGAAGTCCTGCCGCCGATCATCCGGCGTCTGCGGGCAGAGTAGCCCGATGCCCGGCGCTAACGGTCCCTCGCTCGTGGCCTGCCCTATGAGATGCGTGGTGGCGCTCAGCGGTGGAGTAGATAGCAGCGTCGCGGCGGCGCTGCTGGTCGAGCAAGGGTATGAGGTGATTGGGGCCATGCTGCGCCTGTGGGCCGAGCCGGGCGCGGCTTCGCGGGATAACCTCTGCTGCGCGCCGGAGGCGATAGAGCGCGCCCGCATCGTCGCTGAACGGCTCCGTATTCCCTTCCACCTGGTTGATGCCCGTCAGCGCTTCTACGAGGCCGTGGTCTCCTACTTCATTGCCGAGTACGCCGCAGCGCGCACCCCCAACCCGTGCATCCCCTGCAACCGCGAGGTGCGCTTCGGCCTGCTGTTGGACTGGGCGCGGGAACAGGGGGTGACGCACCTGGCCACCGGCCACTACGCCCGCACACGGCTATCGGAGGGACGGCACCAGTTGCTGCGCGGTCGCGACCCGCTGAAAGACCAGTCCTACGTGCTCCACGGACTGAGCCAGGACCAGGTGGCGAGTGCGATCTTTCCCCTGGGCGACCTGACCAAGGCCCAGGTGCGCGAACTGGCCCGCGAGCGTGGCCTGCCGGTGGCAGAGCAGCCGGAGAGCCAGGATGTCTGCTTCCTGACCGATGGAGACTACCGTCGCTTCCTGGCCGAACACGCCCCCGAAGCCGCCCGCCCCGGCCCGATCCTGGACACCGCCGGACGGGTCCTGGGGCAGCACGCGGGCCTCTCCGGCTACACGGTGGGACAGCGCAAGGGAATCGGAGTGGCCGCGCCGCGCCCGCTGTACGTCGTCGCGCTCGACGGGCGACGCAACGCACTGGTGGTGGGACCGACGGAGGCGCGGGAACGGATGGAATGCACCGCCGCGCGCATGAACTACATTTCCGGGGAAGCACCGTCCGGCCCGTTCGAGGCTGTGGCCAGGATCCGTTATCGTCACCGCGGGGCGCCGGCCGTGGCGACCCCCCTGCCAGGGGCGCGGTTACACGTCCGCTTCGCCCACCCGCAACGGGATGTCACTCCCGGGCAGTACCTGGTGCTCTACGATGACGAGGTGGTGTTGGGCGGAGGAGTGATCGAAGGAGCGAGCGATGTGGGTGAGGGCCTGGAACGAGAGCCGGGATGAGCCTCTGCTGGGCCGGGTACGCTGGTGCCAGTCCTTCTTCTGTCGTTTGCGGGGGCTGACCTTCCGCCGTCGCCTGGGAGCCGACGAGGGCATCCTGCTCGTGGGCACCCGCGAGAGCCGGATGGATAGCGCCATCCACATGCTCTTCGTCTTCTTCCCCATCGCCGTGATCTGGCTCGACCGGACAGGACGGGTGGTGGACACGGCCCTGGCCCGCCCCTTCCGCCTGGCCTATGTCCCCTCCGGTCCGGCTCGGGACGTGCTGGAAGGTCCGCCCGACCTGTTGAAACGGGTCAACCCCGGCGATCGTTTGCGCTTCGCGTAGCGGAGTGTTCTCTAACGCGGAGCGTCAGAGAATGCTCCGCCCCTGTCAGTTGCGCCCTGCGCAGAACGTGCTACAATGAATTCACGATGAGCGAACCCCCTTCAGCCCAAACGGAGCTCCCAGCACCGCCAACCGTGGTTCCGGCCAGCGAGCAGCGCGCCCGGCGTACCCTCATCATCGGTCTGGTCGTGGTCGGCATCCTGCTGTTGGGAATGGTTGCCGTGCTGGTCCTCCTGTCCATTGACGCCTATCACACCGCGGCGGCCTACCAGACAGCCATTCAGGAGCAGCCGCAGGTGGAGGTCGTGGCCGTGCCAGCGCCCAGCCCCAGCGGGGCGGTCATCGGCCTGCTGCGCGATGTGGCGATCGTGCTGGTGGCCTTCGAGACGCTGATCATCGGCGCGTTGCTGGCGGTGCTGATGCTGCAGGTGCAGGCGCTGGTGCGCCTGCTGCGGGACGAGATTCAACCGCTGCTGGCGACGTTGAATGAGACGGCAGCGACCGTGCGCGGCACGGCGCAGTTTGTCAGCACCAACGTCGTCTCGCCGACGATCCAGGCCGCCAGTTTCCTGGCCGGCGTCAGGCGCGTGCTGAAGGAGTTTACCCACCTGGTGGGTGGCCGTTAGCGCCTGCTCGTTCCAGGCTCGTCTGGCGAAGCGACCTCCAGAGCGCAAGGGAGATCGCTTCGGGCGCTTGGCGCCCTCGCAAAAGACGGGCAGAATTGGAAGCCTGAGCAGTCACCAATCACCAACTAAGGGCAAGAGTCCCGGGGAAGGAGTGAGATAAGATGGCAAGAGATGACAGTAGCGAGATGGGGGCGTTCCTGGTCGGCTTCCTGGTCGGCGGCCTGGTCGGCGCAGCGGTGGCGTTGCTGACCGCCCCGCAGTCCGGCGAGGAGACGCGAGCGCAGATCCGCACCAAGGCCGGCGAGATTAAGGGCAAGGCCGAAGTGGAGATTGACCGCGCCCGCGACAAAGCGGTGCAGACCGTGGAAGAGGCCCGTCAGAAGGCGGAGGCCGTTGCGGCGGATATCCGTCGCCGGGCTGAGGAGTTGCAGACACAGGGCCGCGTGATCCTGGAAGAAGGGCGCAAGCAACTGACCGAGGCGGTCGAGGAGACCAAGAAGGCCGCCGAGACTGCCCGCGGGACGAAGAAGGGCGCGGGCGGGACCCCCGCCGAAACCACGCCGTAAGCCAGCAAAGCGACTGCTGACCTGATCCCGTCGGGTCTGTGACCCGGCAACGTTCTGTAGCCCTCCGATTCGGTAGGGACGCATGGCTGTGCGTCCCTACCGTCTTCTCTGTCCTACAGCCTCCTCCATGCGGCAGGCAGAAACCTGAGCAGGTCGCCGGCAGCCATCCCCGCAGCGGTCAGTTCGGCGGCAGCCAGTTCCCCCGCCAGGCCGTGGAGGTAAGCGCCGACGAGGGCGGCGTCGAACGGGCCCAACCCCTGCGCGCGCAGGGCAACGATCGTGCCTGCCAGCACGTCCCCGGTGCCTCCGGTCGCCAGGCCAGGGTTGGCAAAGGGCTCCAGTGCCGCCCGTCCGTCTGGCGCGGCGACCACGGTATAGGCCCCCTTGAGCACCACGACGTGTCCCCATTCCTTCGCCTGCCGTCGCGCCACCTCGACGCGGTCGGACTGCACGTCGGCGACCGAGACGCCCATCAGCCGGGCCATCTCTCCGGGATGGGGGGTGAGCACGGTCTCTGTCGGCAGCCGGGCCGACCAACCCTCAACTTCGGCCAGCAGGTTTAGCCCGTCGGCATCCACGACCAGCGAGGGAAGAGGGGGACGACGGGCAGGTTCCTCCCCCTGACGCAGGAAACCGACCGTCCGCTGCTGCGGTCCGACCAGGAGTTCCGTCAGGAAGGCCGCGGTCTCCGGGTCGCGGCCCAGGCCCGGACCGATGAGCAGCGCGTCGAACTGATCCAACCGCTCCGTCAGCACCTCCACCGCTGAGCGGGCCACCACGCCCAGTTCATGCGGCAGAAGGAGATAGGTCGCCTCGGGTAGGCCAGCGGCAACCGCGGTGTGGATGGAGGCCGGCAGGGCGACGGTGACCAGGCCCGCCCCGGCGCGGACCGCCGCCGCGCCGGCCAGACGGGCCGCGCCGGTGTAGTTGGCCGACCCGGCCACAATCAGCGCCCGACCGAAGGTGCCTTTGTGTGCGTCGGGAGGGCGGGGCGGGAGAAGGGCACGGATCTTTTCTGGCGTCGCCACCTCCAGGGTCACCCCCCCCGCGAGGGCCGGGTCGGTGCCGATGTCGGCGACGACGAGTTCGCCCCGCGCCGCCGCGCCAGGAAAGCGGAAATGGCCGCGTTTGGGATAGGCGAAGGTCACCGTCACGTCCGCCCGCAGGGCTGCCTCGTCCAACGCCCCGCTGTCGAAGTCCAACCCGCTGGGGCCGTCCACCGCCACGACTAACGGACGGGAGGGGGATGACGGCGGGCATGGGACGCCATCCAGAGAGAGCCAGCCGGCAGTTGGGGGTACTGGCTGCGTCAGGGCCTCACCTACGGCGCGCAACACCTGGGCCACCGTCCCGGTGACCGGCAGGCCGGTTCCGGTGCCCAGCAGGGCGTCCACGATCACATCGGCGCTGGCGGCCCGACGGCGGAGGGCCTGGTTGTTGGCATCGTTGGCCAGGACACAGGGGATGTGCATCTCCTGCAGGCGACGGAAGTTCTCATCCTGGCGGGGGTCGCGCGGACGGGTGAGGAAACAGGCCACATCAGCGCCGGCCTGGGCCAGGAAGCGGGCCGCCACCAGGCCATCCCCGCCGTTGTTGCCAGGGCCGACCAGGACCAGCACCCGCCTGCCCTTGACGTCCATACGGTGCAGCAGCACCTCCGCGACGGCGCGGCCGGCCCGCTCCATCATCGCGGCATAGGAGTGGCCGGCGGCATCGGCAGCCGCCTCGATAGCGCGCATCTGGGCAACAGTAACGACCTTCACGCCTCACCTTCCTCACCGAGAGTTTGTGTGCGTCGTTGCTCAGTACTATACCCGTCCTGGGGCGAGAAGTCAAGGGAGCAGGACAACTGCGCGCAGTTGTCCTACAGATTTGCGGCCTGGCCCACTGGTTCCCGACAGTTCTGGGACACACCCGCCGGCAATTGGCTCTTGACAAGGAGCAAAATCCCACTATAATAGACTACGTTGGTTGGCCCAACAAACTAACCAACGCGCGCGTTTCTTTCCCCTGTTCCGCAAGAAGGCCAGGCTAGGCACGTGCCGAGGCAGAACCGCTATCAAACGGGCGACCAGGCCCTGGTACGGCAGCTCAACCGCTCGGTGATCATGCACCACCTGCGCGAAAGCGCGCCCATCTCCCGCGCCGCCCTGGCGGAGAAGAGCGGCCTGAACAAGACCACCGTCTCCAGCCTGGTGTTCGAACTGATCGGGCGGCAGTTCGTGCGCGAGATCGGCCTTGGTCCCACCAGCACAGGCCGGCCCGCTGTGCTCCTTGAGCTCAACCCCTCCGTCGGCTGCATCGTCAGTGGCGAGATCGGCGTGGACTTCATCTCCGTCATCTGCACCGACTTCGCGCCGGAGATCCTCTGGCGGCATCAGGAGCAGACCGACCCGTCCACCGGGCAGGCGGTGATCATGGAGCGGATGTTGAGCACCCTGGAACAGGCGGTGCAGGTGGGGCGAAGCATCCACGGCCAGATCCTGGGGTTGGCGGTGGGCGTACCCGGGCTGGTGGATCAGGCGACAGGCACGCTGCTGCTCGCCCCCAATTTGGGTTGGCGGGGAGTGCCGTTGCGACGCATCCTCGAAGAGCGTTTTCCCCTCCCCATCTTTGTGGACAACGAAGCAAACATGGCCGCGCTGGGCGAGCACTACTTCGGCGCAGCGCAAGGCCATGAAGAAGTGCTGTACATCAGCGCGGGCGTCGGTCTGGGCGGCGGCATCGTCCACGGCGGAGGCCTGTTCAGCGGCGTCGGCGGGTTCGGGGGAGAGTTTGGCCACATGACCATGGACCCCGCCGGCGAGATGTGCAACTGCGGCAACCGCGGCTGCTGGGAGACGCAGGTGAGCCAGCGGGCGCTGTTCCGCCACGTCCGCCAGGCCATCGAACAGGGCCAACCCAGCCTGCTTCTGGAGGCAGCGAAGGGAGACCTGGGACGGCTGACAGTGCCGATGGTCGTGGATGCGGCCCGCGCTGGCGATAGAGTGGCCCTGACGGCGCTCGACCGGGTCGGCCACCATCTGGGCATCGGCATCGCTTCGTTGGTCAATGCCCTGAACCCGGAACTGGTGGTCTTCGGCGGCATCTTGAGCCTGGCCGGCGACTTCCTTCTCCCTCCGGTAGAACAGGAGTTGCAGCAGCGGGCCCTGCTCTGGAACCGGGAGGCCACCCGTGTTGTGCTCGCCCGGCACGGCTTCGATGCCTGCGTCATCGGCGGCGTCGCCACCGTCTACCAGAACATCCTCACCCAGCCCTACTAGACAGACGACGGGCCGGCCCCTGCGGGCCAACCCAACGGTCGAGTCCAGCGCACAGGAGGTGTAACGGCAGGTGAGAGAACGTATCCTATCAGACCGGCTGTTCTGTGCTCAGTACCCAAGTCAGGAGGAGAAAAATGCTTAAGCGAGCGTCTTTCGTGTTGTCAGTGCTGGCCATCGTGGCCATGCTGGTCGCCTGCGGCCCCAGGCCCACTGAGCAGGCCCCGGCCGTCACCGAACTGACGATCATGTGGGCCGAGTGGGACCCCTCGAACTACCTGCAGCAGATCGGCCAGGAGTACGAGGCCCAGACCGGGGTCAAGATCACCGTCATCCAGGAGCCGTGGGGCAGCTACTATGACCGCGTGGCTGCCGAGTGGGCCGCGCAGGGGACCGCCTTCGACATGGTGGTCGGCGACAGCCAGTGGCTCGGCCAGGCGGCGACGCAGGGTCACTATGTGGACCTGACCGAGTTCCTGACCAGCGAGGGCATCGCTCAGACGGTCACCCCGGCCACGCTCACCTACTACGGCGAGTATCCTGCTGGCTCCGGCACCTACTGGGCCTACCCCACCGAGGGTGACGCTGTCGGTTGGGCCTATCGCCGCGACCTGTTCGAGGATCCCGACGAGATGGCCGCGTTCCAGAGCCGCTACGGCTACCCGCTCGACGTCCCCACCACCTGGCAGCAGCTGCACGACATCGCCGAGTTCTTCACCCGCCCCGATGAAGGCCTCTACGGTGTGTCTATCTACACCCAGAAGGACTACGACGGCATCACCATGGGCTTCGAGAACGTCTTCTTCTCCTGGGGCGCCGACTGGGCCAACCGGGAGACCAACGAGGTGCTGGGGATCGTGAACTCGCCGGAAGCGGTCGAAGCGCTGGAGTTCTACCGCAGCCTGTACGCCTTCACCCCGCCAGGCAGCAGTAACGACTTCTTCGCCGAGAGCAACAACCACTTCATCGCTGGCGAGGTCGCCATGGCCATGAACTACTTCGCCTTCTTCCCCGCTCTCTCCAACCCCGGCATCAACCCCTACGCTGAGACCACCGGCTTCTTCGCCGTCCCCGCCGGCCCCACCGGCGAGCGGTACGCCGCGCTGGGCGGCCAGGGCCTGAGCATCAACGCCTACATCTCCCCCGAGCGGCAAGAGGCGGCCAAGGACTTCATTCGCTGGTTCGCCCAGGAGGACACGCAGCGACGCTGGGCTGAGTTGGGCGGCTATACCTGCAACATCAACGTGCTGCAGAGTGAGGCCTTCCTCACCGCTCAGCCCTACAACCCCGCCTTTGCCGACACGATGACCGTCGTCAAGGACTTCTGGAACATCCCCATCTACGGTGAGCTGCTGGAGATCGTCCAGCGCGAACTCCACGCCTACGTCGTCGGCGGCGAGGGCACCGCGGAGGAGGCCCTGACCCGCATCGCCGAGCAGCACGATGCCATCCTGCGGGAAGGCGGCTACATCCAACAGTAACATCGGTTCCTGAACGGTGGGGAGGTGGTGATGGCCACCTCCCCACCCTTCCCAGACAAGAGGGGGTGAAGTGACATGTCCCCAGCCAAGACCACGGTGAGTGCCGCTCCGGGCCGTCAGGGCGCCCGGCGCCCACGCCACCAGCTCAGCGATACCTCCATCCAATGGCTGTTCATCGGCCCGACACTGGCCCTGTTGGTGGCGATGAACATTTTCCCGCTGTTCTACAGCCTCTACCTCAGTTTCACCGACTACTCCGCCATCGCTCGACAGCCACCCGTATGGGTCGGCCTGGCCAACTACCGCAACATCCTCCACAGCGGGCAACTGTGGCAGTACTTCACCGTCACCGGTCGGTACGCGCTGTTGGCGGTGGGCCTGGAGACCATATTGGGCTTCGGGTTGGCCATGCTCCTGCGGGAACGGTTCAAAGGCAGCGGCTTCATCACCACGCTGATCCTGGTACCGATGATGCTCTCGCCGGTGGTGGTGGGGTTGTTCTGGAAACTGATCTTCAATCCCAGTTCCGGCATCTTCAACTATCTGCTCGGTTTCACCAACCCAGCCACCGCCCCCGACTGGCTGGCCAGCCCGCAACTGGCCCTGTGGGCAGTGGTCATCGTGGATGTGTGGATGTGGACCCCCTTCGTGATGCTGCTGTGCCTCTCCGGCCTGAGCGCCATCCCCGACTACATCTACGAAGCGGCGGTGATTGACCGGGCCAGTTCGTGGATGCAGTTCTGGCGCATCACCTTGCCCCAGGTGGCCCCCCTGTTGCTGATCGCTGTGCTGTTCCGCACCATCGAGGCGTTCAAGGCCTTCGACCTGGTGATGGGGTTGACGGGAGGCGGTCCGGGTTCCGCTACAGAGGTGATCGCCGTCAACCTGTACCGCACCGCCTTCCTGGGCCAGTGGCGCACCGGCACGGCCAGCGCGATGGCTTACATCGTGCTGGTGATCATCGTCGCTGTCAGCAACCTCTATATCCGCTACCTGAATCGCATCCGCGGAGAGGAGTAGACCATGCCCAGAGTAGATCGCGTCAGTCGCAAAGTGCAGACCGGACGCACCATCCGCGCCATCATCGCTATCCTCATCGCCATCATCACACTGATCCCGGTCCTCTGGATGACCCTGACCGCTTTCAAATCCCGGTCGGATGCCGTGGCGGTTCCGCCGAAGGTCTTCTTCACCCCCACACTGGAGGGATTCATCAGCCTCCTGACCACGCGCGCGGTGCTGAACCCCAGCGCCCTGGCGCAGTACCAGGGGCGCACCGACCTGCCGTGGTATCAGCAGGTGATGTTGCAAAGAGGGCAGATCGTCACCGGTCCCAGTCAGTACGTGAGCCGACTGCGGAACTCGGTCATCATCGCCGGCACCTCGACGTTGGCGGCGATCGTGCTCGGCGTGCTGGCTGCCTATGCCTTCAGCCGCTTCCGTGTGCCGGGCAAAGGCGACCTGCTCTTCTTCATCCTGAGCACACGCATGCTCCCCCCGGTGGTGGTGACCATCCCCATCTTCCTGATGTACCGCCGCCTGGGCCTCTCTGACACGCACATCGGCCTGATCATCCTCTACACCGCCTTCAACCTCTCATTTTCCGTCTGGTTGCTCAAGGGCTTCATTGACGAGATTCCCCATGAATATGAAGAGGCGGCGATGGTGGACGGCTACTCCCGCCTGCAGGCGTTCCTGAAGATCGTCCTGCCGCAGGCAGCCACGGGCATCACCGCCGCCACTGTCTTTTGTCTGATCTTTGCCTGGAACGAGTACGCCTTCGCGTTGATGCTGACCACCGACCGGGCACGCACCGCCCCACCGAGCATTCCATCGGTCTTGGGCACCGGCGGCATCGAGTGGGCGGCCATCGCCGCCGGCTCGCTGGGTTTCCTCATCCCGGTCGTCATCGTCACTTTCGCCTTGCGCAGGTATCTGCTGCGCGGGGTGACCTTCGGGGCGATCCGCCAATGAACACGCTTCTGCGCCCCCACTCCACACCTTTCAGGTGAGACTATGGCCACGATTGAACTCCGCCAGGTAGAGAAACGCTTCGGCGACCTGCAGGCCGTCCACCCGATGAACCTGACCGTCCACGACGGCGAGTTCGTCGTCCTTCTGGGCCCCTCGGGTTGCGGCAAGACGACGACGCTGCGCATGATCGCCGGTCTGGAGACCGTCACCAGTGGGAACATCCTGCTGAACGGGGTGGACGTGACCTGGCTGCCGGCCAACCAGCGGGACATCGCCTTCGTCTTCCAGTTCTTCGCCCTCTATCCCCACCTGACCGCGCGGCAGAACATCGCCTTCCCGCTTCAGGCGCAGGGAGAGTCCCGCGCCACGGTGAAAGCGCGCGTGGACGAGGTGGCGCGCCTGCTGGAGATCCAGCCCATCCTCCACCTGCGGCCCAAAGCGCTCAGCAGCGGCGACCAGCAACGGGTGGCCCTGGCCCGCGCCCTGGTGCGCCAGCCCGCCGCCTTCCTGATGGATGAGCCGCTCGGCGCGCTCGACGCCGACTTCCGCGAGAGCATGCGCGCCGAAATCAAGCGGCTGCACCTGGCCCAGAACGCCACGACCGTGTACGTGACCCACGACCAGATCGAAGCGATGGCCATGGGGGACCGCATCGTGGTCATGTCTATGGGCGTCATCCAGCAGGTGGGCACCCCGGCAGAGGTCTACCACGACCCGGCCAACCTGTTCGTCGCCCGCTTCATCGGCAGCCCGGGGATGAACCTGTTGACCGGGCGGTACGAGGACGGCGTGATCTACCTGCCCGGCGATAACCGCTACCCCGTGTCCGCCGACCATCGTGCACTGCTGGCGCGGGCGCTGCGGGGAGACACGGTGATCCTGGGCTTCCGCCCCGAGGCGGCCACCGTCAGCGAAAACGGGGCGCTGGGCGGGCTGGTCTACAGCGCGGACCTGCATGGGTCATACACGATGTTACACCTGGCGCTGGGCAGCGAGGAGACCATCGTCCATGTCCGCGGCAGCCGGGGCATGGGCCGCTCGGTCAACACGCCGCTGCGCTTCGACCTCAACCCGGCGATGGTGCGGTTCTTCGACCCGACCACGGAACGGGCATTGACAGGGGAGGTGAGCCGTGGCTGATGTCGCTCTGCAGCACATCACCAAACGATTCGGGGCGGTCACGGCCCTGGAAGATGTCTCTTTCGACATCAAGGATGGGGAGTTCTTCGTCCTGCTTGGGCCCACCGGCGCGGGCAAGACGACCACCCTGCGGGTCATCGCCGGCCTGGAGAAGCAGGACGAGGGACACGTCCTTTTCGACGGCGAGCCAGTGGATGCCCTGCCTCCTGCTGAGAGGGATGTGGCCTTCGTATTCCAGCAGTACTCGCTCTATCCCACTATGACCGTCTTCGACAACCTGGCCTTCCCGTTGCGCGCACCGCTGCGCCGGTTGCCCGAGGCGGAGGTCCGCCAGCGCGTCCTGGAGACGGCCCGTAAAGTGCACATTGACCACCTGCTGGACCGCAAGACGGCCAACCTCTCCGGCGGCGAGATGCAGCGCGTCGCCATCGGCCGCGCCCTGGTGCGCCGCCCGCGCATCTTCCTGATGGACGAGCCGCTCTCCAACCTGGACGCCAAACTGCGCGAGGCGTTGCGCGTGGAACTGGAACACCTGCAAAAAGTGGAGGGCAGCACCACGCTCTTCGTCACCCACGACCAGGTGGAGGCGTTGACGATGGCCGACCGCATCGCCGTCCTCAACCACGGCCACATCATCCAGATCGGCACCCCCAGGGACATCTACGACCGCCCGGCGACGACCTTCGTAGCGCAACTGGTGGGCACCCCGCGCATCAACCTGATGGAAGCCCGCTGCGACGACGCCGTCACCGTCCCCGGCTCCGCCATCCGCCTCCCCGTCCCGACAGAGATCCACCTGCCCCCCACCTTCATCCTCGGCGTGCGCCCGGAAGACGTGCGCCCCTGCGCCGACGGGGAGTGCGTCGGCCAGGTGGTGCTGACCGAGCCGCTGGGCGTCGAGACCATCCTGCACATCCGCTCTGGAGGGGCGGAACTGCTCAGCCTCGTGGCTGGCCTGAGCGATCTGCACATCGGCGCCGAGACCCGTTTCCGCATCGCTGAGGAACGGCTGCACTACTTCCACCCTGACGGACGACGCATCACCGCCTGAACGGCGGGACGTAGACCCAAAACCCGGCCCTAGATTGTAAGGAGGAGAGAATGCCAAAGGTCGCTATTATCGGTGCGGGAAGTATCGTTTTCTGCAAGACATTGATGCTGGACATCCTGGCCACACCCGGCCTGGAGGGCACTGAGTTCGCCCTGATGGCCCCTTCCACCCGCCGCACGTCGCAGGTGGAAGCCTTCGCCCAGCGCGTCATCCGGGCCAACGGCCTGCCGGCGCAGGTGTGGAAAACTACCGACCGCCGCGAGGCGTTGAAGGGGGCCGATTACGTCATCGCCACCTTCCAGGTTGGCGGCATCCAGGGCTTCGAGGCCGACTACAAGATCCCGTTCAAGCACGGCGTGGACCAGTGCATCGGCGACACCCTCGGCCCTGGTGGCGTCTTCCGCGCCCTGCGCTCCATCCCGGTGATGATGGACCTGTGCCGGGACATGGAGGAGCTCTGCCCCAACGCTCACCTGCTCAACTACGTCAACCCGATGGCTATGGTCTGCTGGGCCATCGGCAAGACCCGCGTCCCGTTCGTCGGCCTGTGCCACGGGGTGCAGACCACGCTCGACCTGATCTCCGGCTATGTGGACGTGCCCAAGGACGAGATTGACTTCCTCTGCGCCGGCATCAACCACATGGCCTGGTTCCTGCGCCTGACGCACAAGGGGCGTGACCTGTACCCCATCCTCCGCGAGCGCTTCGAGAAGCCGGAGTACTACGTCAACGAGAAGGTGCGCGGCGAGGTCTTCCGTCACTTCGGCTACATCATGACCGAGTCCACCGGCCACCTCTCCGAGTACGTCCCCTACTTCCGCAAGAACCAGAAGGCACTCGACCTCTACTGCGACGAGCCGGCCTTCGGCGGGGAGACCGGCGCCTACTACAACTGGTGCAAGTACGTCGCCGACAAGTACGAGAGCCGGGACATCCTCGCCGACGAGCCGACGGCCCTGCCGCCGCGCAGCATCGAGTACGGCTCCTACGTCATCGAGGCCCTGGAGACCGGGCGCACCTTCAAACTGAACGGCAACGTCATCAACGGCGGGATGATCACCAACCTGCCGCCCGACTGCTGCGCCGAGGGGCCGATCTACGTGGACCGCACGGGGTTGCACAAGACCTTCGTCGGCGACCTGCCGCCGCAGTGCGCGGCGCTGAACCTGACCAACATCAACGTCCAGCGGCTGGCCGTCGAGGCGGCGCTGACCGGCGACCCGGAGCACATCGTCCACGCCTGTGCGCTGGACCCGCTGACGGGTGCCGTGCTCACGCTCAAGGAGATCCGCGACATGGTCGCCGAGATGCTGGAGGCGGAGAAGCAGTGGCTGCCGCAGTTCGCCGGCAAGACCCTCCGTCCGACGCCGATCATCAGCATCCCCAAGGACGTCCAGCGGGCCAAGGTGCCGATTGACCCGGCGCTGGCCATCTTCGCCCGCTTCGGGGAACTGGCACAGTAGTCTGGACCCGAAAAGCAAGAGAGCCAAACGAGGAGGTAAGAACCATGTCTCGACCGATTACCCTTTTTACCGGCCAGTGGGCCGACCTGACGCTGGAGGCGCTGGCGCAGAAGGTCAGCGCATGGGGCTTCGACGGCCTGGAACTGGCCTGCTGGGGCGACCACTTCGAGGTGGACAAGGCCCTGGCCGACGACGCCTACGTCCGCTCGCGGTGGGACATCCTCAACAAGTACAACCTGAAATGCTTCGCCATCAGCAGCCACCTGGTGGGCCAGTGCGTCGCCGACGACCCGATTGACGAGCGCCATCAGCGCATCCTCCCGCCGCGGCTGTGGGGCGACGGCGACCCGGAGGGGGTACGTCGCCGCTGCGCCGAGGAGATGATGAACACCGCCCGCGCCGCCAAAAAGTTCGGCGTCAAGGTGGTCAACGGCTTCACCGGCAGCCCGGTCTGGAAGAACATCTACTTCTTCCCTCCCACCAGCCAGGAGGACATCAACCGCGGCTTCGCCGACTTCGCCGCCCGCTGGAAGCCCATCCTCGACGTGTTCGCCGAGAACGGCGTCAAGTTCGGCCTGGAGGTGCATCCCACCGAGATCGCCTACGACATCATCACCACCCGCCGTGCGCTGGAGGCGCTGGATTACCACCCCGCCTTCGGCTTCAACTTCGATCCCAGCCACTTCATCCATCAGTTCATTGACCCGGTGGAGTTCATCAACGAGTTCGGCGACCGCATCTGGCATGTCCATGTCAAGGACTCCCGCGTGCAACTGACCGGGCGCAACAGCATCCTCTCCTCCCACCTGGACTTCGGCGACCCGCGGCGCGGGTGGGACTTCGTCTCCCCTGGCCGTGGGGATGTGAAGTGGGACCGGCTGGTGCGCGCGCTCAACCGCGTGGGCTACCAGGGGCCACTCTCGATCGAGTGGGAGGACTCCGGCATGGACCGCGAGTGGGGCGCGCCGGAGGCGCTGCAGATGATCCGCCGTCAGGACTTCACCCCCTCGGCGGTGGCCTTCGACGCGGCCTTCGCCGCCAAGAAGTAAACGGTATCGGCGGGTCGCATCCCGTTGACCGAACCGACTCAGTCAGGAGGGTACAATGAGTGAAGAGACCGGTTTCACGACCATGGCCGGAGCCCGGGCCGAGGGCGCGGCCCCGGAGATCGGCGTCGGCATGCTGGGCTACGCCTTCATGGGCAAGGCCCACACCAACGCTTACAAGAAACTCCCCTACATGATGTACCCGCCGCCGGCCATCCCCCGCCTGGTCGCCATCTGCGGGCGCAACGAGGAGGCCACCGCCGAGGCCGCCCGTCGCTACGGCTATGAGGGGTACTACACCGACTGGCGCAAGATGCTCGAGGACGAGCGCATCGCCCTGTTCGACAACGGCGGCCCCAACGATGCCCACGCCGAGCCCTGCATCGCCGCGGCGAAGGCGGGCAAGCACATCCTCTGCGAGAAGCCGCTGGCCCGCACCGCCGAGGAGGCCGAGGAGATGCTCAAGGCGGCACGGAAGGCCGGCATCAAGCACATGGTCGCCTTCAACTACCGCTTCGTGCCCGCCATCCGCCAGGCCCGCTACCTCATCGAGAGCGGCGCGCTGGGCCGCATCTACCACTACCGCGCGGTCTACCTGCAGGAGTGGATCATGCCCCACTACGGCACGCCCAAGATCTGGCGGCTGGACAAGAAGGTCGCTGGCAGCGGCGCGCTGGGCGACCTGGGGGCGCACATCATTGACCTGGGCCACTTCCTGATCGGCGGGATGAAGAGCGTCAGCGCGATGACCCGCACCTTCATCACCGAGCGCCCTCTGCCCGACGGCAGCGGCACGGGCAAAGTAGATGTGGATGACGCCTTCGTCGCCACGGTGGAGTTCGAGAATGGCGCGCTCGGCACGCTGGAAGCCACCCGCTTCGCCGGCGGCCACAAGAACTTCGAGATGCTGGAGATCAACGGCGAGAAGGGCTCCATCCGCTTCAACCTGGAGCGCATGAACGAACTGGAGGTCTTCTGGGTGGGCGAGCAACCCAAGGAGACCCAGGGCTTCCACCAGGTGCTGGTCACCGAAGGGTACCATCCGTGGTGGTCGAACTGGTGGCCGCACGGCCACATCATCGGCTGGGAGCACACCTTCGTCCACGAGATCACCCACCTGCTGGACTGCATCGTCAACAACAAGGACGTGGCCCCTTACGGCGCAACCTTCGAGGACGGCTACCGCGCCGCCGTGGTCTGCGACGCCATCCTCGAGTCGGCGGCGAAGAAGAAGCAGGTGGACATCCGCTACTAACGGCGATGCTGGTGGGGCGGGGCCACGGCCTCGCCCCACCCTGCCCTGTTCCCGTCCCCAGGGGGAACGGCCAGGAGAGGAAGTATGACTCTGCAAGCGGTCCTTTTCATCGTTGGCTTCTTGGCGATCCTGTTGGCCTACATCTTCTTCATCGCCTTCCTGGCACGCCGGCTGCGTGGCAAGATCCCTCACCGGGTGCACGCGACGGTGGAGATGATCATCATTGCGGGTATCCTGCTGGGCGTAGTCGGCATCTTCCAGCCATGGCTGCAGGCTGGCTATACCTATGGCTTCACCCTGCTCCTCTACTCCACCCTCTCTTTCATCGTCTGGAGCCACATCCCACCCCAACCCGCGCCCCACAAGAGCGCTGCCGTCACCGAAACGGAACGGAGGCGATAGATGAGCCTGCCAGACCTGCGTCCACAGGCACTGCGCCGCACCCCGGAGCAGATGCTGACCCATCTGCGTTCCTTCACGCTCGACCTGAAGTTCTCGGCAGGGATATGGTACTTCTCCCCGCCCGCCAACCGCTTCCACGCCGCCTATGGCGCTGCGGTGGACATCGAGCGGCGGCTGGAGATCGCCGCCCGACTGAAGGAGTACGGTCTGGCGGCGATGGAGGCCCACTACCCCAACGAGATCAACGAACAGAACCTCCCCCTCTGGCAACAGTTCGTCGCCGACACCGGCATCCGCCTGCTCACCGTCATCCCGCTGCTCTTCTGGGATGAGCAGTTCGAATGGGGCTCGCTCTCCAACCCACTCGACGGCCCCCGACAGGCAGCCATCGCCCGCACCCGCCGTGCGCTGGAACTGAACCGCGAACTGGACACCGACTTCGCCGTCGTCTGGCCAGGCATTGACGGCTACGAGAACCCCTTCGGGTTGGACTTCGTGGCCATGCGCGACCGCTTCGTCGCCGGGCTGGTCGAAGCGATGGATAGCGTGCCAGGGGTGCGGGTGGCCTTCGAGCCCAAGCCCTACGAGCCGCGCGGCCACATCCTCTTCGGCACCACCGCCGAGGGGTTGCTGCTGGCCCACCAGGTCGAGTCCCGCCTGGCCCACCCGGAGAACCGCCGCCTGCTGAATGAAGGCCATGCCCTGGTCGGCCTGAACCCGGAGGTCGGCCACGCGCTGATGGCCTACGAGGACCTGGCCTATGCCTACAGTTGGCCGCTTTCCGAAGGCCGTCTGGCCCACGTCCACCTCAACAGCCAGCCGCTGGGCAACTACGACCAGGACCTGAACGTGGGCGTGGTCTCCCCCGAGCAGACTGAGGCGCTGCTGTACGCGCTCAAGATGTACGGCTATCGCGGCTACTTCGGGCTGGACATCAACCCAGAGCGCATGCCGGTGGAGACGGCGCTGAAGATCTGCATGGACGCGCTGCGCGCGGCCAATGACCGCATCGAAGGGCTGGACCACGAGGCGATCCTCTACGCCACGACCCACCCCGATCGCGCCCGTGGCTGGCTGGAGGCCTACCTGGTGCGCGCACGGGCGCCTCGTCCCGACCGCCTCCCGCCTTTGCCGCCCCCTGATTGACCGTCCAGACCCTGACAGTCTCGGATTCCCTGGTGAAAGCATGACCACCTACCTGCTTGGTATTGACGTCGGCACCACCGGCAGCAAAGCGCTCTTGATCGACGACGCTGGGGAGGTGAAGGCCAGCGCCACCACCGAGTACCCGCTGTTCACCCCTCATCCGTTGTGGGCAGAACAGAACCCTGCTGACTGGTGGGCAGCCACCGCCACCAGCATCCGACGGGTGCTGGAGCGCGCCAACGCGCGCGCCGACCAGGTGGCCGGTGTGGGCCTCACCGGACAGATGCACGGATTGGTGTTGTTGGACGACCATGGCGACGTGTTGCGCCCCTGCATCATGTGGAACGACCAGCGCACCGGCGCGCAGTGCGCTGAGATCACCCGTCGCCTGGGCCCGCAGGAGGTGCTGCGCCTGACCGGGAACCCGGTCCTTCCAGGCTTCACCGCGCCGAAGATCGTCTGGGTACGCGAGCATGAACCCCAGGTCTACGGACGGATCGCCACGGCGTTGCTGCCCAAGGACTACGTGCGCTACCGGCTGACCGGCGGCTTCTTTAGCGAAGTCTCCGACGCCTCCGGCACATCCTTGTTCGACGTGAGCCGACGCTGCTGGTCGGAGGAGATGTTGCGGGCTTTGGACATCCCCCGGGCCTGGCTGCCGGAGGTGACCGAATCGCCAGTGGTGAGCGCGCACGTCAGCGCCCGCGCCAGCGCGGAGACGGGCCTGCTGGCGGGCACGCCGGTGGTCGGCGGCGGCGGCGACCAGGCTGCCCAGGCGGTGGGTACCGGCATCGTGACGGAGGGGATCGTCTCGGTGACCATCGGCACCTCCGGCGTGGTCTTCGCCGCCTCCAACACTTACCGCATGGAGCCAGAGGGCCGTCTTCACGCCTTCTGTCACGCTGTCCCCGGCATGTGGCACCTGATGGGGGTGATGCTCTCCGCTGGTGGGAGTTTCCGCTGGTACCGGGACGCGCTGGGCGAACCGGAGCGCGCTCAGGCTGCCGCCACGGGCCGCGACCCCTACGAACTGCTGACCGAAGCCGCGGCGACCGCGCCGCCAGGTTGCGAGGGACTGATTTTCCTCCCCTACCTTAGCGGCGAGCGTACCCCTCACCCCGACCCGCTTGCGCGGGGCGTTTTCTTCGGCCTGACCCTGCGCCACGGCAAGCCCCATCTCACCCGCGCCGTGCTGGAGGGGGTCTCCTACGGCCTGCGCGACTCCCTGGAACTGATGCGCGATCTCGGCCTGCACATCGAGCAGGTGCGCGCCTCGGGCGGCGGCGCGCGCAGCCCGCTGTGGCGGCAGATCCTGGCCGACATCTTCGCCACGGAGATCGCCACGGTGAACACGCTTGAGGGCGCGGCCTACGGCGCAGCGCTGCTGGCCGGCGTGGGCGCCGGGGTCTATGCCGACGTCCCCGCCGCGTGCGCCGCCACGGTCTCTCTGACAGGTCGCATCGCGCCGGGGCCAGCAGCGCCGGTCTACGCCCGCCTGTACCCGCGCTACCGCGCGCTCTACCCGGCCCTGGCGGGAGAGTTCGCCGCATTGGCCCACGCCATCCAGGATTGAGGAAGCCTCAACACCTGACGACCGCTCATTACCCCGCAGGCGGCCGGCCCTCCCTCGCCTGCGGGAAAGTCACCTGAGCAGAAAGGAGAGATAGGGATGCTGACCCGTAGTCAGGTGAGGGCGGCGCAGCAGCGCGCCGCGGAGATGTTGGACCAGGCCCACATCGTGCTCACGCCACAGGAGCGGGAGAACATCGAAGTGGCGGAGTTCGGCCTGGGCGACCTGGAGCACACCGGCCTGGAACTGGTCGTATACGTCAACACCGACCGCTACTGCGCCAAGGAACTGGTGCTCTTCCCGCGCCAGACCTGCCCGGAGCACCGTCACCCGCCAGTGGCTGACGGGCCGGGCAAGATGGAGACCTTCCGTTGCCGTTGGGGACGGGTCTGGCTTTACGTCCCCGGCGAGCCGACCCCCAACCCGAAAGGTCGTCCCCCCGCTGACAGCCTTCCCTACTACACTGTTTTCCACGAGATCGAACTGAACCCCGGCGAGCAGTACACCATCCCCTCTGACACGCTGCACTGGTTCCAGGCTGGCGACGAGGGGGCCATCGTCTCCGAGTTCTCCAGCACCAGCCGGGACGAACTGGACATCTTCACCGATCCGCGCATTCAGCGTATCCCCCAGGTCCTGGAGGACTGAGATGCGGCTGTACGGTCGTGCCTGGAGCCGCCGCGAGATAGAAGCGCGCGTGGGGCGGCTGGAGCAGGTCGGCGGGGTGCGCCGCCAGCAGTGGACGGAGGGGCCAGAGGCCGGCGTGGAGCACATCCAGGTCCGCACCGGTGCGGGCCTGGCCTACACAGTGCTCCCCTCGCGCGGCCTGGACATCGGCCTGGCGGAGTTTGCCGGCGTGCCGCTCTGCTGGCTCTCCGCCAACGGCGAGGTCCACCCGGCCTTCTTCGACGCCGCAGGGGTGGAGTGGCTGCGCACCGCGGTGGGCGGCCTGTTGATGACCTGTGGGCTGACCCAGGTGGGCGCTCCCTGTGAGGACGAGGGGCGCGCCTGGGGATTGCACGGTCGCGTCCATCACCTGCCGGCCCGCCAGGTCGCTGCCGAAAGCGCCTGGGTGGGGGACGAGGTGGAACTCCGGGTGAGCGGCGTGGTGGAGGAGACGGCCATCTTCGGCGAACACCTGCGGCTCACGCGGGAGATCCGCAGCCTGCTGGGCGAGAACCGCATCGCCATCCGCGACCAGGTGGAGAACGTCGGTTTCGCCCCCACGCCGCACATGCTGCTCTACCACTTCAATTTCGGTTTCCCGCTGCTGGACACAAAGACGCAGGTGGAGTTCCCCTCTGTGCGCGTGACGCCACGGGAGGAGAGCACCCCCCTGGCCGGCTATGACCGTTGGGAGGCCCCGCAGGCAGATTACGCGGAGCGCGTCTATTACCACGAACTGCCTGCCGATGTGGAGCAGGTCACTGTCACCCTGCGCAACCCACGCTTCCCGCTGCCGGGTAGGGAGCGCCCCCTCACCGTGCGGCTCTCCTGGTCCACGCGTTACCTGAACCGCCTGGTGGAGTGGAAGATGCCCGGCGCTGGCGTCCACGTGCTGGGTATCGAGCCGGCCAACTGTCACGTGGGGGGACGGGCAGTGGAACGACAACTTGGCACGCTCCAGTACCTCCAGCCGGGAGAGTCCCGCACGTACGAACTGTCTCTGGAGGTAGAGGCCTGATGCGCATCATCAACAGCGTGGCCCCCATCCGTATTTGCGACAACGGCGGCTGGACCGATACCTGGTTCGCCGGCCATGGCAAGGTCTTCAACATTGGCGTCTACCCCTATGCCGAGGTGCAGATCGAGGTCCGTCCC
>Ga0209018_1000618_pt1 | contig 32082 bp, 27 predicted proteins | sample YNPBryBLVA2012_FD_185814 | JGI IMG/M metagenome (GOLD analysis project Ga0209018, IMG submission 185814) | Anoxygenic and chlorotrophic microbial mat microbial communities from Yellowstone National Park, USA - YNP Bryant BLVA 2012 (SPAdes)... ...
TGGCCAGCCCCGCCAGGGTGTAGCAGACCGTGTCCAGGTCGGGGCAAATATACAGGCCGAAATGCTCGAAGTCATCGCCGGTGTTGACGACGATGGTCAGGTCTTCGGGGGGCAGGAGTTGGGCGAGACCGTCGGCCAGTTTCGCGCCGCCGACCCCGCCAGCGAGGGCGAGGAGGTTCATCCGTGCGCGTCCACCTTTTCGATTTTCACCCGGTAGGTCACGCGCACTTCGCCGGGGGTGCGGTAGGGGTAGGTGCGCTCGCCGGTTAGTGTCGTGATTGTAGAAGGATAGGACTGGCCCGGAAGGAAGGGGACAATCCCGCCAGGCAGTTGCGTGTCACGATCGAACGCTGAGAGACACATAAGGTCTAGCTGAGCCACCAAAGCGCAACAACCATCGCCGCGATGACCAACAGGCCGGCGACGATCAGCGTCAAGCCGCAGCCAAGGCGCCCGCCGCGCAGTTTGGGCGCAAGTGTGGGCCACCATGCCTGCCCATCCCAGCGCAGCCATTGCCCATTGAAGGGATTGAAGGCCCACAAGATACCCTGACGGTCACGCGCTTGCAGGCGCTGCAGGATTTGCGGGATGGCGCTTGCAGTCACCTCGCCGGCCTGATAACGGCGCATCCACACGCCGCCCTCTTTTTGCAAGGCGGCCAGCCCGCGCTCAGCGGGTGTCACCGCCAACCATAACCCCCGTCCCATGGCTGCCAGACCTGCCAAGCCGGCCAGGCATCCCACCAAATAGAACAAAGGCATGGGCGACCATAAACCGGTGAGCGGTTTACCCTGTACCTCTAAATTCACCGAAGCGCTGGCCTGCTGACCCTGCGAGTCAACCGCCGTGACGACCAGCGTGTGCGCGCCGGGGGCAAGATCAACTTTCAGCAGACTGCCCTGCCCGATTTGCTGCCCCGTCTCGCTGTTCCAGAGCAGGCTGGTGTCGGGCAAGTCGCCAGCTTCGGCGTCGTAGGCATAGGCCGAGACGACGACCGGCTCGCCCTCGGCAAATACTGCTCCCCAGGGCAGGTCAATCGCCACGCTGGGCAACCGGTTGGGGATGACGGCAGGGGGCGTGAGCAGGGTTGTCTCGTTCAACCCGTCGCTGACCACGACGCGGAACTGGACGTTGCCGCCGGGCAGCGCAGCGGCGTTGATCTCGATCTGGCTGGCGCTCACATCCAGAGCGATCACCTGCCAGGTTTGGCCGTTGTCAGCCGTGTAGTAGACTGACGAGCGCAGGTTATCGCCGTCGGCGTCCTGGGCTGCCCATCTCAGGACGATGGGATCGGCAGACAGGTCTGGCGCGGCAGGGAACGAGACGCTGGGCGCTGAAGGAGAGCGGCGCAGACTGGCCAGGGTGGCTCCCTTGCGGCTCAGGCGGATTTCGGTGGCCAGGTTGAAAACGTCGCCGGGGCCTTCCAGGGGGATGGTGACCAGGAAGGGTATCTGCCGGTCAATGTCGAGCGGGTAGGTGTCGAAATCGGCCCAGCCGGGGCTGTTGCCCAGGTCGTCGAGCGCTTCGAGGCGGTATTCGCCGCTCGTGGCAGTGGGAGCCGTGTAATGGTGCAGCCGGTCAACTGTCAGGATGGCGGCGTTACCCTGGGCGTCGAGCGTTCCCATCACCAGCAGGGCGAGGCCATCTATCTCGGTTGGTGAGGCTCGCCCGGCGGGGATCCCAGACAGGCTGGCAACTTCTATAGGGGCGCGCACCCTCCCCTGTTGGCGGATCTTGTTCAGAATGGCGTTCCAGGTCTCAGCGTTCACCCAATAATCGCTGCCCCCCAAACCGACGCCGGCATTGCCCATGAAATTATAATAATCCACGTCTTTAAGCGGGAGGCTCAAGAATTTGCCATCGCGCCAGATCAGGGTCGCTTGAATGGGGAGGCCAAGGTTCTCATCGTCGTATTCGTCCTCCCGGTCGAAGTGGTGGCCGATCTCGTGAGCGGTGTTCATGGGGTTGTTGACGGAAGTGATGGGGGCGCGGTCCAGTTCGCCGCGTCCTCCCGAAGTCCAGTCAACCCCCTCGGCTGCCCAATCCATCCATTTCAGCCAGGTTTTCGAGCCGCGCCCATACAGCCAACCTTCGAGATCGCCGTAGACTCGATCCGGGAAGATGCCAACCGCCAGGTCGGCGGGTGGAACGTTACAGGGGACGATGACCTGTGTCGTGCCGTCCGGCAGATATTCGTTGCAGCGCTGGTTGTTGTACATCAAAAAGGTTTTGGCGACTTCGAGACTGATCATGTATTTGTCCTGGACGCCGGGCAGCACCAGGTAACTGCCGTTGATGCGCTCCACACGCGGCACTGGATACACCTGCCTCAAGTAGGCCAGGGCCTGGCCGGCAAATTGATTCAACGTATCATAGTCAAGGGCCGTGCCGTTGGGCGGCTGGATACGCACGAACAGCAGCCGCATGGGGTGCGAGGCGTAGGTGATAAAGTCCTTTTCAATGTCGTTATTGGCCGGGTTCGTGTCTTCGAGCGACGCTCCGACCATTTGGGCATGGATCCAGAGTTTGTGCTGGGTATCGCTTCCCTCCGGGAAGAGCAAGGCCGGCAGGATGAACTCGAAATTCGTGCCGATATCGGCGGTGTTTTGCAGAACAAAGGAATCGTCTACCTTGACCGTGACCTGGATCTTATAGCCGGGGGGCAGGCCTTGTGGATACTGGTAAGCCCAATAGGGTTTTACCAATACCGCCACATCCCGCCCAGCGACCAGGTTGCCATGCTGTATAGCCTGGAGCATGACAAGAGCGTTTTCGATGGATAGATCGCCGGAAACAGGGGGAGTGCCTGAATCCGTTGTGGGTGTCGGCGGCTCCGGCGGCGCAGTCGGCTCGCTGGGCGGGGGTGCAGCATCGAACTGATAAAGCTTGATCGTGCCTCTGGAGGGCCAGTAACCGTATACTGCGCCCTGATTGGTAACAACGTGGCTGTAGGCTATGATGCGGTACTTGCCCGGATGAAGCGGCTGCCAAAGGTTATCGTAAGGGATTTTATTCATCCAATCCGGATCAATCGCCTGCCCCTCCAGAACACCATTTCTGGTAGTCGTTCCTGTTGATGGATAGTACACATAGTTGGACAGCGGGCCGGCCCAATTGCCGTTTGCGTCGAGGAATTGGATGTCCACCCCCAGCGTGCCCGGATATGTGTCGTCAATGGTGCGATTGACTTCCAGCGCCCACCAGGTATCGGCCTGGAGTTCGAACTCGAAAAAGCGGACGGTCGTGGGCCAGACTACTTCGATATCTTGAAGAGGCGCCGATGCGTCGGCGCACGGCCTCATCCCTGTTTCTATATACCCGACCCAACACAAGGGGAAATCAATGGTCTCATTGAGAACCAAATGGCTTGTGAGGTAATGCGGCGTTGGGGTGGAAGGTGGTTGTTGCGCGACAACGATGGATGGCGCCGTTGACAGTAAAATGGCCGACAAAATGACCAACAGCGAGGGAGGAACGAATTTCGTCGTGTTCATAGTTGCATCCTAACCCGCATGAAGCGGAACAACTCCAAATCACTGCTTTTGACGCACACGTGGCTTCTTACGCTCTTTCTCCAACCAATGCTGGCTCGCCTCCGCTGGCCAGGCCTTGTTTGCCTTGACTTTTGGTTCCCCCTGTTCCCCTTTGAGATGGTGGTTTTCATCTCTCGAGGCCTGGTTTTCTGCTTGCAGGTCGCGCAAATCCGCTGACAATTTTTCAATCAGATTCAGCAGCCGCCGAAGCGGTCGCCGGGCGTTTTCGTCCTGGATGACGCTTAGTCCGATGCCTTCTAACATATCTTCAAGTTTACTCCCTTTCGGAGATTCGCTCTACCCCAAGTTTTGGGATGATACGTTTTGAAAAGCCCTGCTGCTTCGCAGCGGCGGCTTTCACCTCGGCTTAGATGCGGGTATAATTTGCTCAATGAGAACCCCTTTAACTCGCTGGGGATGGCTAATATGGATGATGCCAATTGCCTGGCTGTTGACAGCCTGTGAGCAGAAGCCCACTCAGCCTTTGCCGGCTTCTGCCACCTTGCCTGCCTCACTCCCCTCAGGCACATCCACGGCTACACCCACCCTGAACATCCCATCGCCAACGCCGCTGCCGCTGGCGGCGCGGGTCAACGGAGAACCCCTCACGCTGGCGGCCTATCAGCTCGAATTGTCGCTTTACCAGGCATCGGGGGTCAATCTGGCAGCAGACGCAGGGCAATTTGTACTGGACAACCTCATTGACGAGACGCTGTTGGCGCAAGCTGCCCGGCAGGCGGGTTTCGTCGCCGACGAAACGGCGCTGCAGCAGCGGCTGGAACGCTTGGCTGCGCAAATGGGCGGGGCCGCCTCCATAGACGCCTGGTTGGCCGACAACGGTTACAGTCAGGGGGACTTCCATCAGACGCTGAAAAGGGCTGTCGAAGCAGCCTGGATGCGGGATCGCATTATAGCCGCTGTGCCTTCGTCTGCTGAGCAGGTACACGCCCGCCAGATTTTGCTATATAATTCTGCTGAGGCTGAACAAGTTTTAGCGCAGATTCGAGCGGGCGCAGATTTCGCCAAGCTGGCGCTGACTTATGACCCGCTGATGGGCGGCGAGTTGGGCTGGTTTCCACAGGGTTATCTGCCCGAAGCCGCTTTGGAACAGGCAGCTTTTGCCTTGCAGCCGGGCGAGTACAGCGCCGTCATTCAAACCCCGCTGGGTTTCCATATCTTGCAGGTCGTCGAACGCCAGGCCGATCGCCCGCTCACTGCCGATGTCCGCCTGATTTTGCAAGAGAAGGCCTTAGCACGCTGGCTATCAGAGCGCCGTCTGCAAAGTCACATCGAGACGATACCCTAATCCCTCTTTGGGGAGAAAACCTATGGATGCTTTTGATTACACCGATGTCGAACAAGCCCCTGCACCAAGGGGGGGCGGACTCATTTGGAATATCCTCACCATCCTTGTCCTCTTGACGATAGGGTGTGTGGGCTTGGCCTCTTTGTTGATCTTTGTCAACCCCCAGACCAGCCTCAACCCCTTCCCGCCGCCTACCGAAATACCGCCATTCATCTCACCCACGGCGACGAACACCCCCTTGTTCAATCTCCCTCCCACCTACACGCCTACACCCACCCGCGAGCCAACCTCAACCGATACACCGCGCCCCACCTGGACACCTTATCTCTCACCCACACTGTACAATCTGCCTACCGATACACCCGTCGGCGGCGTATCCACGCCTCAACCTGGCGGCTGGAATTTCGTCCTTCAGCAAGGCACGCCCAAGGCGATTTCGAATATTTACCATCCAGAGCTAGGCTGTGATTGGATGGGAGTAGGCGGGCAAGCGTTGAGCGTCAAAGGCGAACCGGTTCTGTACTTGTTCGTCCAGCTTGGCGGCACACTGGAGGGCAAGTTGTTCGAGACGCAACTGCAAATGACCGGCACCGCCCCGCAATATGGCGCCGGCGGTTTCGAGTTCAAAATTGCCGACCGCCTGATTGCCTCCACCCAGACGCTCTGGATTCAATTGCTCGATCAGGCCGGTCTACCGCTGTCGGATAAAATCTATTTCGACACTTTCGCCGATTGCGACAAGAACCTGATCGTCATCTACTTCACCCAGGTCAAGTGAGCGGCGCGCACAACAGCCGCGCACTCTTTGCACATCCCCAACCCGTTTTGGGCATTCATTGGGCAATTTCAGGGCAGAGAAGCATTCAATTTGACCTCTCGTTTGGCTGAGATTGTTGATTTTTCGCTGGAATTTCTTTAACAATCCCGACCCTAGATATAGGGTGAGGATTGCTTTTTAATCTTGATGCCCTATATGTGGGGGTTGCCGAAGGCGGCAACCTTATAAGTCGGCGTGCTTGGATTTCAAACAGATGTTCGGCCTATGCTGATTGCGCCCCAATTTTTTTAAGCTCACTTATCTTAAAGTATCGTTTTTTTTTAGATTTGCGTAGGTTAATCGTATTGCACACTCAGGCATTTATTTGCTAGAATGCGTACACTACGCAACTAGCCGCTCCCTGCTCGATGGGGTGGCGTTCAATCTAGCGGTTCGTTGTTAGGTCAGTTTGCGCATCGTTTAGGAAAATCGCAGTAGCCGATCCCTGCTGAAGGTCGAGGCAGGGGAATTGTTCTCTGTTGCTAATAAATCCAAACGTGAGGAGCACATAGACCATGAAAGCTGATCAAGCTTGGCAAGTTGCTCTCGGGCAACTCCAAATGGAGATGCCCAAAGCCACTTTCGACACTTGGGTGCGCGAGGCAGAATTCATGACCTACGAAGATGGCGTCTTTGTGATTGGCACCCCCAATGCGTATGCGCGTGATTGGCTCGATGGCCGCTTGTCTAGCACTGTGACCCGTTTGTTGACCGGCATCATGAACCGCACGGTTCAGGTGAAGTTCATCGTCGCTCAGGGAAGCCAGGAGCCTGCCGAAAGTGAGGAAATCCCCTTCGAGGGCAATGCGCCTCAAGCGAACAAAGCCTGTGCTCGCCTCAATGGCCGCTACAGCTTCGATACTTTTGTGGTGGGGGCGAGCAATCGTCTGGCACATGCCGCCTCGCTGGCGGTTGCTGAACGTCCGGCGCAAGCCTACAACCCCCTTTTCCTCTACGGCGGCGTTGGCTTGGGCAAGACGCACCTACTTCATGCCATTGGCAATAGTTGCGAACAGCGCGGCTTGTTGGTGCTGTATGTCTCCTCCGAAGAATTTACCAATGACTTGATCAATGCTATTCGCACTCACACTACCCAGGCATTTCGCGAGAAATACCGCCGCATTGATGTCTTACTCATTGACGATATTCAATTCATTGCCGGCAAGGAATCTACGCAAGAGGAGTTCTTTCACACCTTCAACACGCTGCATAGCCAGGACAAGCAAATCGTCATCTCTTCGGATCGGCCGCCGAAGGCGTTGGTCACTCTGGAAGAGCGCTTGCGCTCGCGCTTCGAATGGGGCCTGGCAGCCGACATCCAGCCGCCCGATTTCGAGACCCGTCTGGCCATCCTGCGCTCCAAGGCTGAGCGCGCCGGCTACAAACTGCCCGCTGAAACTTTGGAGATCATTGCCCGCCGCGTGCAGTCCAACATCCGCGAGCTGGAAGGAGCGTTGACCCGCATTGTGGCCTTTGCTGAGCTGAGCGGCTTGCCCTATACCCCCCAATTGATCGATGTCGCCCTGGCGGACTTACTGCCGCGCAACCGCCGCGAAGTGCGCACCGAAGACGTCGTTCATCACGTGGCGCAAACCTTTGGCGTCACCGTCGAGCGCATCTTGGGACGTGACCGCAGCCAGGAGGTGGCTTTACCCCGGCAGGTGGCCATGTATTTGCTGCGGGAGGATGCCAATTGTTCCCTGCCCCAAATTGGCGAAGCCCTGGGCGGGCGCGACCATACCACCGTCATGTACGGTTGCGAAAAAGTGGCCGATTTACTCGAACGCGATGACCGTTTGCGCCGCCAGGTCATCAAAATTCGCGAGCAAATCTATGGTCAGGCGAGCTACACTCCGTAAAAGGTGGCTTGCTTGCCTTGAAAACACGCCCGGCAGCGCTTGCCTTCCCGCTGTCGGGCGTGTAGTTTCTAACGCTGCCGCCTTCGCCACCAGGCTCGCAAGCGCCGCCACAATTTACCCAGCAGAGGAAACTCAATCGGGCGGGCCACCTCCTGCCGCTCAGGCCACGGATCGAGATCGAACAGCTTGCGGATGACGTATCCCCCAATCAGCTTGAGCGTCGCCACCCCCGGAGCAGCCACCACCACCCCCACCAGACCAATCAGATTGGCCGCAATAATTGCCGCCACCAGCACCGCCGCCGGGTGAACCCCCAGTGACTGCCCCATGATGCGCGGCGATACCAGATTGTCGAAAATCTGGTCAATGATCAACGCCACCACCACAACAACCAACGTGAACAGCCAAGCTTCCAAGCCAAAATAATTGCTGCTCTGGAAGAAGGTGACCAATCCCAACACTGTCCAATTCACTACCGGCCCAATGTAAGGAACGAAGCGCGCCACACCCGTCAGCAGCGCCAAGGCCACCGCGTAGCGCACCCCCAACGCCGTCAGGACAACACTATACACGCCGATGACCATCACCACAATGATCAACTGGCCGCGTAAGAACGAGTTCCAGATGCGTCCCATCTCCGCTGCCATGCGTCGCAGATCGGCATCATAACCTGGAATGGTGATGTAATCGCGCAAATCAGGCAATCGCCCAATATCGGCCAGCACGAAGTACGAGACCAGCAAGACAAACAGCCCCCAGCCGACTGTCGCCGCCGCACTGCTCGCCAGCGTGCCGACCAGCGTCCCCACTCGGCCCACCATTGGCTGAACGGCCTTGGTGATTTGATCGCTAAGCCAGGTCAGGTTAGAAGCCTCGCTCAGGTCGAACTGAAACGGGCCGATCCAATAAACCTGGCTGCTCAGTGTGTCAATCAAGTTAGGCAAATCCGTGATGAGCACTTCCACCAGGCGAATCAGGCTTTGCACCTGCTGGACAACGGCCACGCCGGTGGCTGTGGAAGACCCCAACAGCAGAAGCACCAGGATTGCAAAAATCAAATTGACTGCCGCCCGCCAGCTCAGATGGGTGAGAGTGCTCAGCCGGGCCGCCAGTGGGTGCAACAAGTAAGTGAGAATAAACGCCAACAGCAGCGGCCCAATCAGCGACCGAAAGCTGAAGACCAGAACCCCAACGATGGAAACCAGAGTCAGGCCTACAATCAGCTTGGTGGTCGAATTCCACTTGGGCGACTTCTGCTCAGGATTGACTTCACGACCGGCCATGGGGTTGCTGCTCCTGGGGTGGGCGCCGCCACCATTGGGGGTTGGGCGGCGGCAAAGGCAAGGTTATACTGCCCCCAAAAGGATCGAGGTCAAACAGATTAGCATACACATAGCGCCCGATAATGCGCGCCGAGGCAATCGTCGGCGCTGCCAGGGGGATGCCCAAAACCCCTGCCAGCACCGCACCTGAGACAATGCCCAGGATAACGACCAGCGGCGGCAAATGCACCCGCCGCCCAATGATCCGCGGAATGAGATAGTTCAAATCGAATTGCTGGAAGAACAGGTGTAACCCCACCACCATGAGCGCAAAGACCCAATTCGGCAGCGGCAGCCAGGTCGAACCCAGCGAGAACGCCAACAGCGCCGCCAAAGTCAGCCAGATTCCGTGCCCAATGCTGGGCAAAAACTCTAATAAACCCGCCAGGACACCCATTGCCAACGCAAAGGGCAACCCCAGGATGAAGCCGATGACGATAAAAATTGTGCTGACCACAACAGCCAGGACAAGCTGACCGCGGAAGAAAGCCTCCCAAATCTGGTTGATCTCCTCCCGCAAGCGGATGAAATCGTCGCGGTAAGCCGGCGGCGGCAATTTCTCTAACCACTCCCACAATTGCCCGCTGTCTCGCAACAGATAGAACGAAATCACAACGACGAAAATGACCCATACCGCCGACGAAATCAGCTCCACCACCAGGTCGAGCGTGCGCCCAAAGATCGGCTCCAGCAATTGTTGCAACGAACCCACGATTTGCGCGAAGATCGTTGTCACATCAATGACCTGACCGGCGATGACATATTGCTGCCCTAGAAGCACCTGGGCTTGTCTGAGCAGCAACTGAATATCCACGTTCAGATCGGCCAACTGAGCCGAGAGCGTGGGGACGATGACCAAGGGAAGAACAGCAACCCCAGCCAGCAGAATCAGATAACTGAGCAAAATAGCCACGGTGCGCCCCACCCGCAGACGCGCCTGCAAAGCTTTCACCAGCGGCGAGAGAATATAGGCCAAAATTACTGCCAGAATGAGCGGTGGTATCACCACGCTGAAGCGAAACAGCAGGTAAACGAACAAGGCCAGCAAGATGACGCTGACCAACAGTTTGAGCGAAGTAGGCCAACGTGGACGAAAGCGGGTTTCCATACCCCCCATTCTAGCCAGTTTGACCTGATTTGACAATTGGCAGGCCGCCGAATCTGTGCCGCGGCCGCAAACCTAACCCGTATGAAGCACAACGGCCAGAGCGCTAATCCAGCAAATTCCCGTTTTTTGTGCACGGAGGCCGTCGGTTAGGCATTAACGCAAAAACACAGAAATCGCTATCAAGATGACAATGAACGACCCGGCCAGGAGGCCGATTCGCCGCAAATCCTTGAGCACATAGCTGTAATCGGGGTTGAAATCCGATGTCGGGGCAATATCAACGTTGGATGATGCTTTGCCTGTTTCGGCGCGCATCTGTCGTTTGGTTTTCTTGGCCATACTTTGAACTCCTCGAAAAGATGGCGCTATTTTACCGCGAAAACTGCTTGCTAGCCTGGGTGCTGTCGAGGGAATCAACGATTTGGTCCCTGCAACTCTGCCCGAACGACAATGCGCTCGGTATCCACCAAATACGGATAACACGAGATCAGCGTCACCACCGCTTCTTTCGTCGGCGCCATGACCTCCACGCGGGTAGGCGCTACCCTCTCGGTGCTGGTGACAATATACGTGTACGAACGTTGGCTGGTGTACAGAATCACTTCATCGCCTGGCTTGAGCCGATCCAAGTCGCGGAAAATTTCGCCGAACACATCATTGTGTGCGGTGAGCACCACGTTGTTTTTCTCGCCGGGATTGGCCGAGCCGATATGCTGGCCTACGCCCTTCTTCAATTGCTCCCATTCGTCCCCCTGCACGATGGGGGCATCCACGCCGATAGCGGGGATGCGAATGCGAATAGCTTGTTCTGGGCCGGGGGTGGGCAATACCACTTCGATTGCCATAGCTTGCACAAGGGGGCGCAAATGTTCAGGGATTTCGGCCTCGTTGGGCTTGGCGCCACCGGGGGAAGTGGGCGGGGTGTGTCCTGAAGGGAGTACAACCGCAGCAATCAGCGGCGTGGCAGTCAGCGTAGGCTGCTCCAGCGCCCGGTTGAATTCTTGATTCGAGCCGATCAGGATCGAAAACCAGGCGAAGATAATGAACCCTAAACCAAAAATGCCGATAATTTCGACAGCCAGCAATAAACTATCGAACCAGCGGCGCCGCTCACTGCCTGGTGAGGGGCGAGTCTCGACCGTCTCGGTCAGGGTGTCAGCGGGCAGGCTTTCCAGCGAAGGGGTGGCCATATCTGAGGCCAGCATCACCACCCGCCCGGTGCGCCGGAAAGTTTCCAGGTGCTCCTGGCGCAACTTGCGCCGTTTTTCGATCAACAGGCGGCGCAGCTCATCAATGGACAAATCTTCGGCAGAGGAGCGTCTGGCCATGTTCACGCCTCCTCCGCTGGAGGGGCCGCTGGGCCGTAATCTAACACCTCGAAGCCTTGCGGGCCGCTTTCCTTGCTGATGATGCCCTTCTCCTGCATGGTCTCGATCAGCCGTGTGGCCCGCGTGTAGCCGATGCGCAGCCGCCGTTGCAGCATCGAACTCGAGGCGCGCCCTTGCCGTCGGGCGAGGTCCACCGCTTCAGGGTAGAGCGGATCGCCTTCTTCCTGCGGCTGCATGTCCTCCCAAAGCGGCATTTGTTTGAGGGGAATGTCGGGCGGCGGGGCATCCACAATATGGCTCGCCGCGCTGGACAAGGGGGCAGCTTTGCCGGCAAAGCCGCGCCAATAATCCACCAGCCGCTGAATTTCGGCATCCGAAACGAACGCACCTTGCAAGCGCAGCGCCGCCGGCGCATCCGGGGCCTGGAAAAGCATATCGCCGCGTCCCAAGAGCTGCTCGGCCCCCGGCTGATCCAGAATCACCCGGCTGTCCACCCCAGCCGCCACTGCAAAGGCGATGCGCGCCGGGAAATTGGCCTTGATGAGGCCCGTCACCACATCAACCGACGGGCGCTGCGTGGCGATAACCAGATGGATGCCGGTAGCGCGCGCCAGCTGCGCCAGGCGCGTGATGGTGCGTTCGGTCTCGTCGGGAGCTAACATCATCAAATCGGCCAATTCATCAATGAAAACTACCAGGCGGGGTAGCTTCTTCTGACCGGGCAGCGCGCCTGCCTCCACTTTGGCGTTGAACTCGACGATGTTGCGCGTCCCGGCCTGCGCCAGCTTGTGATAGCGCGTGTCCATCTCGCGTAGGATCCATTGCAAAGCGCCTACGACGCGTTCCATCTCCACCACCACCGGGGCAAGCAGATGGGGAATGTAATTGTAGTTGGTCAACTCCACCCGTTTGGGGTCCACCATAATCAGGCGTAAATCGTCGGGGGTGTTGTGCAGCAGCAGGCAAGTGATAATGGCATTGACGCACACGCTCTTACCTGAGCCGGTGGCCCCGGCGATGAGCAGGTGTGGCATCGCAGACAAGTCGGCAGCCACAGCATTGCCGGCTACGTCTTGCCCCAGAGCAAAACGCAGCGGCGACTTCAACCGGCGGAAGGCCTCGCTCTCGATCACGTCGCGCAAGGCCACCAGCGCAATTTCCTCGTTAGGCACTTCGATGCCCACGTAACCCTTGCCGGGCACCGGCGCTTGAACCCGGATGGTGCGCGCCGATAACGCCAACGCCAGGTCGTTGGCCAGGGCGCTGATCTTACCCACCCGCACGCGCATACGCCCGTTGCGGGTTTCGACGAAATCGGGTTCAACGCCAAACTGGGTGATGGTTGGGCCGTGGTTGATTTCGACAACTCTGACCGGCGCGCCGAAGGAAGCCAAAGTTTGTTCGATGATACGGGCGCGTTGGCGGTCTATTTCGTCGTCGTGGACGGTCTCTCCGCCAGGGTCGAGGATTTGGTTGATAGAGGGCAGCACCCAGGGCTGAGAAGCGCCAACCTGCGGGGTAAACGCCCGCACGGCCTGGGAGGGCGACGTTTCCCCGGTGAGCTGCCCCCCTGCCGGTCGAGATGTTTCTGCCGGGGGAGCGCTTGTCCGTGGGGGAACAGAGGAGCGCAAGGGGGTAATGAACTTGCGGGTGCGGTAATCGTCCCAAGCATCCTGCAGGCGTTCGATCAGCGGTGATACCCAGCCAAACAGGCCAATCACGCTGACATCCAGGGTCAGAGCGCTGGCGATGAGCAGGCCGGCCAAGAGGGCAATGGCTGCGCCGCCCCAGCCGAGATAGGTTTGCAGGGTGGCAAAGACATAAGCCCCCACAAGCCCCCCGCCGCGACCGGCCTGAGCGAGCGACAAGGCCTCGGCGCGGTCGAGCGGCATGGCGACCCCATGCAGAGCGCCCAGCAGGCCCACGTAGAACAGGCTAATGCCAGCTACCCGTTCCAGTTGCAAAGCAGGGATATGTTCGAATTTGCGCAGGATGAGCCATAGCCCCAGAGCAGCCAGGCCAAGCGGGAAGAGAGCTGTGCCCCAGCCGAAGGCGCGCCGCAACACCGTCAGCACCCCGCCAGCCAGGGGGCTGTTGGCAGAGGAGAGCAACAGCAAAGCCAGCGGCAGGCCGATGAAGGTCAAGATCACGCCGAGGATGTCCAGCCGCTGGTCGAGCGACAAACCAGCGTCTATGACGCGGGGAGCTTCGACGGGCGGCGGGGTTTTGGGCGAGCAGGGTGAGCGGCGGACAGCACTCTGCCGGGCGACAGCTCGTCGGGCAAGCGATTGGCGCACGCGGCGCACCTGCCGTGCCAGCCAATTGCCGGCTTGGATGAGCAGCCGCCCGCGCCGCGGGGGTGCGGTGCGGCGCGTTTTGCGCTTGGTTTTGGCAGAGGTGCGGTGGGAAGGGCGTGGCATGAAGAACTATCCACTAAAGGGTGGTGTAACGTTGCTGGCGCAACCCGGTAAAGCCCGGGTTCCGCTCTGGCTGGCGATTGCCGGTCGTGGCAGGCTTCTCTGAGGAGATTATAGCACGCCTGAGGCGCATAACGCAGCCTCTCGCCGCAACCAAAGCTGGTGGGCGTCCCGCCGACCTGTAATCGGCCCTGTTGAACCAGGCATCGCCTGGCGGCACAATGACCACACGCTGCCCTAACCCAGCCATTCCACCAGGGTGGCCTCGCCTTGCCCTACCCCAACGCACAGCGTCGCCAAGCCGTAGTAGGGGCGTTTCTCGCCAGGGGCGCGGCGGCGCATCTCGTGCAACAAGGTCGTCAGGATGCGCGCTCCCGAACAGCCCAGGGGGTGGCCGAGGGCAATCGCCCCGCCGTTGACATTGGTGATCTCCGCGGGCAAGTTCAAGTCTTCCATCACGGCCAGGGCCTGCACCGCAAAAGCTTCGTTCAATTCAATCAGGCCAACGGCTTCGAGGGTCAGGCCGGCGCGGGCGAGCACTTTACGCACCGCCGGCACTGGCCCCAGTCCCATGGTGCGCGGCGCCACCCCGGCGGCCGCCGAGGCAACGATGCGCGCCAGGGGCTTCAGCCCCAGCTCGGCGGCTTTGGTCTCGCTCATCACCAGCAAGGCTGCGGCGCCGTCGTTCAGGCCCGAAGCATTGCCGGCGGTGACCGTACCGTCCTTGCGGAAGGCAGGCCGCAGGCGGGCAAGCGTTTCGGGGGTGGTATCGCGGCGCGGGCGCTCGTCGGTGGTGACCCACAACGGTTCGCCTTTTTTCTGGGGGATCGGCACGGGGACGATCTCTTCGGCGAATTTTCCGCTATCTATGGCAGCAATGGCGCGGCGGTGGCTTTCGGCGGCGAAGGCATCTTGCTGCTGGCGCGTCAGATGGGGGCGCTCGGCGGCGATGTTCTCGGCAGTTTCGCCCATGGCTTCGGTGCCGTAGAGTTCCTGCATTCTCGGATTGGGATAGCGCCAGCCGAGAGCGGTATCCCAGGCGGTCAGGTTGCCAAAGGCAAAAGGTTGTTCGGCTTTGGGCAATGAATAAGGCGCACGCGACATGCTTTCCACACCGCCAGCGATGAACACTTCGCCCTCGCCGGCGCGGATGGCGCGCGCCGCCATGTTGACGGCTGTCAGCCCGGAGGCACACAACCGGTTGAAGGTGACGCCCGCCACGCTTACCGGGAAGCCGGCCAACAGCAACGCCATGCGGGCTATGTTGCGGTTATCTTCACCAGCTTGGTTGGCGCAACCGAGATAGACCTCCTCGACAGTGCCCGCATCGAGATGATTGCGGCTGAGGATGGCTTTGAGCACATGAGCGGCCAGGTCGTCGGGGCGGACGGCGGCCAGCGCCCCGCCCAGCGCTCCGATAGGGGTGCGGATGGCGTCAATGATGACAGGTGTTGGCATAGGCGGTCTCCTCGTAGAGCGGCGGATTTCAGGTTTTTACTGATGAGTTCGTGCCTATTGATTTTACCACCCCCCGAAAAGGCGCAAAAAAAAGACTCCCGCAATTGGCCTGCGGGAGTCTGAGGGGCTGGAGAGGCTCAGCGGGTGGGGTCGAGGACGCGCCCCACGAAGAGCACTGCCCCGCTAGGCACATCGCGGATGACGAAGATGAACGGCCGGTCAACGCGCAGGATGACGTTCTCACCTGTTGGGCCAATCGAGGTGAGGGACATGACGACGGCTGTGGCAGCGGCAGCCTCGGTGCCAGCCTCGTCCACGTTGACGAAGGCTTTGTGCAGCACCGCGCCGATGTACAGATCGCGCTGGCCATCCATGCCAGAGAAATCGGCCTCGCCAGGCGAGAACGCGTCGCGCATACCCAGATCCATCAGGATTTTATTCAGGTCGAAGTCCTTGCTGAAGCTGAAACGCGGCAGAGTGAGCATGACATTGGCGCTGGACATCTGGCCGAGGATGGCCTCGAAGCGGGCAGCATCTAGGCTGGCTTCGAACTGGGCAAATGCGCCAGGCTCCGGCAGCAGCACGGTCATCGCCGTCGTCCCGCCGAGATAAGGCAGCTCGACGGCCTGGTAGTTTTCGTCGCGGGCGTAGGGGAGCATTTGCGGCTGTTCGTAGCGCATCATTGGCACGCTGACCTGGCTATTGTCGAGCCGATAGAACGGTTCGTCTTGGGTGAGGTCTTCATCGAAAGGATGCATCCAGCTTGCGTTGAAATAGATGGCATTGACCAAGACAAGGCGGGTCAGCTCATCGAGGACACCTGCAGGGATCAAGTCTTCGATGCGCTCGTTGGTTTGCTGGCTGACCCAATCGTTGATAGCCCGGCGCGCTGCATCGGGGGCAGTGGCAAAATCTACCAGGCGCAGGCCGCTGCCATAGTTGACGGCCAGTGTGTCGAGAAAATCTGGTTCAAACGGGAAACCTTGCTGGCCCCAAATGGCATTGACAATGTTGAGTTGGAAGCGCTGCCCGCTCTCGTCAGGTTCAGCCGAGCGACTGCGGCTGTCCAACTCTAGCGCCAAGGCGTTGAAGGCCGGGTGCAAGCGCTGAGCAGGCAAGGTGAAGTGTAGGGCCTCGGCCATTTGGGCTTGCGTGTTGGCGCGCGCTCCGGCGTAGGTCATGGCCAGGGCGGTAGACAGGCTATGCGGCGAGTAGAAGAGGTTGCCCTCGGCGCTGCGTACCGCCTGGTAGAAGTCGAAAGCGAAGGTGCGGTTGCCCTCTACCACCGCCTGCAACTCGTCAGGCGAAACGTTGGGCGACAGTTCGTGCGGCAGACTGGATTGGACCACGTCGAGTGGGAGTGCAAGGGGGGGCATGGGGGTAGGGCTTGAGCGTAAAGGCAAGGTGGTGGGCATGGGGTTGGCAGTTGGCGTGCAGGCGGCCAACAACACACTGAACACAGCCGCCCAGGCGAAAATAGATCGGTATGGGAAATGAAGGGGTTTCATTCTGGCCTCCTATGTCTGTAGAAAGGTATCCTACAGACACAAGGCGGCCTCTATAAGTTCCCGATTGGCCTTTTCCCATTGGAGCAGGCGGGTTTTGAGCGCCACACCGCCCGGCGCGCTGTAGCCGCCCAGGCTGCCATCTGCGGCAATGATGCGGTGGCAGGGGATGATGATGGGCAGAGGGTTGGTGGCATTGGCGCGGCCGACGGCACGCGTGGCTTGGGGGCGGCCAATGCGCCGAGCGATTTCGGTATAGCTGGCAGTTTGCCCGTAGGGGATGGCGCACACGGCTTGTAAGACCTGCCGTTGGAAATCGGGCAAGCCCGACCAGTCTATCGGCAGGTCGAAATGGCGACGCTGACCATCGAAATACTCGCCAAGCTGGCGGGCGGCAGTTGCCGTGCGGGCGGCATCGTCCCGCAGGATTGCCGTCCCCACGCGGCGGCGCAGACGCGCCAAGAGGTTGCTCTGCGAGGCGCTCCAATCCAACGCTAACAGCCCCTCTTCCGAGAGAGCCAGCCACAGTGTCCCCAGCGGCGTTCCGTTGACTTGTCCAAGATAGATGGTGTCCATCAGTAATTTGTCACCCGATCGAGCAGGCCGCGCTCGCGGGCGCGGGTTTCACACCAACGGAAGACGCCTGCAGAGAGAGCGGCAAAAATCATCGTCAGACCCAGCAAAATCGCCAAAATTTGCAGATCGCTTAGGCCCGACAAGGTGGGAAAAGCCTGCGCCACCTCGCCAACCAGCGAGCGGCGCAGCAACTCTAGCCAGTAAGTGGTGGGCATGAGATATCCCAACGGGCGCAGGAAGGCGGGCAGCACTTCCAACGGGAAAATTGCCCCGCTGAACAAGTACAGCGCGCCGGCTACGGCCTCGCCGTAGGCCCCGTAGTGGTGAGCGGTCAGCAGCGTCACCCCGGCCAACATCAGCCCCAGCGTCGCCAGCATGCCCACACCCAGCCCCAGCGCCGTGAAAAACATCGGCCAGTTCACTGCCAGCGGGTCAATGCGCACATGCAGAAAAGCCACGCCAAACAGAATGGTGATCAGCACCGAGATTGAGCCGACGATGAATTTGGCTACACCGCGGCCCACCAGGTAAATGGGGACGGAGATAGGCGCTACGTACATGTACTTGAGCGTTTTGTAGTGTTCACGATCGTCAATGATCGTCCAGGAAATACCTGTCATGATCGCGCCGACGTACATGTAGAAAGCATTGCCCAGATAGATATAGGGAAACACCGGCGAATCGAAATTGCCGTGGGTGATGATGCTGTACATCACCACCAGGATAGCCGCTGCCGAGATAGGTTTGACCACCGAATAGACCGCGAAGAGAAAGGGATCGGCCCAATTCGATTCGATCTGCCACCCCAGCCAGGCCGCAATGGTGAAATTGCGCCAGTGGGATTGCCAATTGGAGGGTACAAGAGTAGTCATATCGTCCTAAAGATGGTTCACAGCTTCTGCCGACGGAAGCGTCAACGCCGGCTCTCGGTGAGGCGGCCTTCGCGGATAGCCAGCTTCTCCATGTAAGTCAACAGCAAGCGCGCCGCCACCAGGAAAATCACACACAGCCCTGCCAGTATGGCCATTTCGAGCTTTACCGACAGGAAACCCAAGGCTGCGCCGGAGGGGAAGGCCAGTTGGCGCATAGCATCCAAACTAAGCGTGAGGGGAATGATGGAAGAGGCCGCAGCCACCCAGAAGGGGAAATTGCGGATGGGGAAATAAAAGCCCGCAAGCAGGTAAACCGGCTCTTGCGCCAGATTCGACAGATGCCAGGCCTCACGGCTGAGCAACAGGAACATGGAAGCGAACATCATCCCCAAGCCATAAAGAGCCGTCATCGCCAGGATAAACACTGTGAAGAGCTGCACATAGCTGGCGACGGCATAATGCACCTGGAACATCAGGCTGCCGAGCAAGGTAATGGCCACGGCGCGCAATGTAGTGGCGACCATGCCACCCAGTGCCATGCCAAGCAAGATCGCCATCATCGAGTTGGGGGCAATGATATACAACGCCAAGTTGCCTTGCTCTTTTTCCCAATAGAGCTGGCTCGACATGCTCCACAAAACGTTCATCCAAAAGGCTGTCATTGCTCCCCCCATGATGACAAAGCCCACGTAGTCATCTGGAGCGCCAATGGCCTTATAGACGCACACATAGGCAATCACGCTGCCCAGCGGCAATACCACATCGAAGAACATCCACGAGCGTTCACGCTGCTGCCCGACAACGCGGGGGTAAGCACGGGCTATGACCGTTTGCAAGAACAACCGCCAACCGCTGTTCTTATGCAGGCGATCGGTTGCAGACGGTTGCTGACGGGGCGGAGCTGTCTCAGGCCTCATGGGATTCTACCTCTTCCATGGATTGACCCACCAGGTCAACAAAGACATCCTCGAGGGTGGGTTCGCGCTTTTGCAGGTTGATGATGGAGATATTGGCAGCCGTCATTGTGCTGACCACGCCTGCCAGAGCGGCGTCTTCTTCAAGAATCAGTTCCAACACAGCGAAGCCATCTTGCGGCCGGTGAGTGACCTGGCGGACGCCCGGCAGCACGCGGAATGCTCCCACTTTGAGGCCGTTGAGGGGAGTGGTCTCCAAGCGGAAGAGGGCATCCTGTTGGAGATGGTGTCTGAGATTGGCCGGCGTATCGCAGGCTAAAACCCGCCCCTGGTTGACGATGGCCACCCGGTCGCATAGCTCCTCTGCTTCGACCATGTAGTGGGTAGTCAGCAGCAGGGTGCGCGAACGGTCTGCGTCAATCCACTGGCGGATGAAGCGGCGCACTTCACGCGAGGCGCCTACATCCAGCCCCAAGGTTGGCTCATCGAGGAAAAGTACGTCTGGATCGGTGAGGAAGCCGCGCACGATATTCATTTTTTGTCGCAAGCCGGTGGATAGGTCAGATGATTTGGTGTTGAGGCGATCGGCCAGGCCAACCACTTCGAGAAGTTGCTTGATGCGTCGGTTGGCTTCAGTAGAAGGGATGCCGTAGAACTGGGCAAACATCCACAAATTTTCGCGCACGGTGAGCAAGCCATAGCCCGAAGCTTCGCCGCCGGAAACCATGTTGATGCGCGGGCGAACTTTGTGGGGTTCTTTGGCCACATCGAAGCCCGCTACCCAGGCCTGACCCGAGGTAGGGGCCAGCAAGGTGGTCAGCACTTTGATGAGGGTGGTTTTGCCGGCGCCGTTGGGCCCCAGCAATCCGAAAAGTTCCCCCTGATGCACGGCTAAATTCACATTACTGAGCGCCGCCAGCTCTTTTGGTTCATTCTTCTTGCCGCCGCGAATCTTGTAAACACGGCCTAAGTCACGAGTCTGAATTGCAAAATTCATAGGAATCCTGTTCTTTCTGACAAAATTGTTGGGCAATCGTAGGTTGAACGTAGGGTAAGCGTCAAGTAGTTTCGGTGGGCTTCTGGTATGATGAAAGTCGAAGGGCGATTTCTCTTCTTCTCCTCCTTAGAGAGAGCCGGGCGTGGCGTACCCGGCTCTCAATGATTCGGGGGGAAGCGAGGGGCATCGAAGTGCGCCAATTGGGCAAAGGCGGGGTAATTGGCAAAATTTGGATCGAGAGATAAGTCACGACTGACCTCGAAATGGGGTACAATCTGTCTGAGCAATCATCTTCCTCAGGAGGTGTTCTATGGCTCACGATACCCCTGTATCATACCGCAATTTGGTCATTTATGAAATCTATGTGCGCAATCACGGCCCAAATGGTACCTTTGCCGATGTAGAGGCCGACCTCGAGCGCATTCGCTCAATGGGGGTGGATGTCATCTGGTTCATGCCTATTCACCCCATCGGCCAGCTTAACAAGAAAGGCCGCCTGGGATGCCCTTACTCGATTCAGGATTACCGCGCCATCAACCCGGAATATGGCACGCGGGAGGATTTTGCTCGCTTGATCGAGAAAGCCCATGCCCTAGGGTTGAAGGTGATGATTGACGTGGTGTACAACCACACATCCCATGATTCAGTGCTGGTGGGCGAACATCCGGAGTATTTCCATCAGAATAAGCACGGCCAACCGGTGACGACAGTGCCGGAGTGGAGCGATGTGATTGACCTGAAACATCCACACCCCGGCCTGACACGCTATTTGATTGAAACTTTGCAGGAGTGGGCAGCTTTTGGCGTGGATGGTTTCCGCTGCGATGTGGCCTCCCTGCTGCCGCAGAAGTTCTGGGTGCAGGCTCGCAAGGCTGTGGACAAGGTCAAGCCAGGGGTCATCTGGCTGGCCGAGTCGGTTCATGCTGCTTTTGTGGGCGAACGCCGCACACGGGGGCTGGTGGGACTTTCAGATAGCGAGCTGTACGCCGCCTTCGACCTGACTTACGATTACGACATCTGGCCGATCTTTCAGCAAGCTGTGCAGGGCAAAGTGGCCGTGCGGCGCTATCTGGAAATGCTGCGTTTCCAGGATTGCATTTACCCGGCGAATTTCATCAAAATGCGCTGTGTCGAAAACCACGACCAAATGCGTATCATGCGCCTAGCGCCGACCAAATCGCAAGCATTGGCATGGACCGCCTTCCAGGCCTTCAACTGCGGCGCATTCTTGATTTACGGCGGGCAGGAAGCGGGGGCAAAACACACGCCTTCGCTGTTCGACGTGGATAAAGTGGCATGGGGCGACTACAAATTACAGCCTCTTCTAACCACGCTGGCACAGCTCAAGAAGGACACCGCGCTGGTAGAAGGCCGCTTCATGCTGCTGGAGGCCGCCCTGGGCATACAGGCTGCCTGGCAACACCCTCACGCCAGCCTGTATGGGGTGTTCAATGTGAGCGGCGAGAAGCGCAGCGCCGCCGTACAATTGCCCGACGGCAACTATACCGATGTACTGAGCGGCGCGACGGTCAAGGTACGAAAGGGAAAGCTGGATTTGCCCTCGACGGCTGTCATCTTGCGCTATGGCGAACCCTTGGAGTTGAAGCCGCTGTACTGCAAGCTATTGGACTACCACCTGTAGGGAAATCAGCGCTCGTCTCAAACTGTCTGCTGTTGTCCGTCCTTTACTCCCAACAAGGCAAATACCGAGAACAGGAACAGCACCCCGTAGATGGCAAACAAGACAACATAACCGACCCCAGGTTCGCCGGGCAAACGGGTGGTGAAGAAATCGGCAATTGGGCCGCCAATGTACGCCCCTACCGCGCCAGCCCCCGCCCCTGCCAGGTTAGAAATACCCAAGTAACGCCCCGCTTCGGCTTTGGGCACAATATCGGTGCCCAAAGCCCAATTCGCTGTATAAAACAGGCCGGTACCCATCCCCACCAGCACCCCGCCGGCGTAAATGAACGTCATACTCGGCGCGAGCAGCAAAACCAGCGTGCCGCTAGCAGCCAACAGACCGCTGATCACCAGCAGCGGTTTACGCCCAAACTTGTCGGCCAGGAAGCCGCTAGGCAGAGCCAGCAGCAGGATAGCCACCCCCACGAACATGATCAACGTACTCGCCGGGCCAGCCGCTTGCTCTTTTTGCAACCCCAAACGGCCTTGCAAGAAATACACCGCAAAACTCGCCAGGTTGGTCGAGCCAACCAGGTAAGCCAAGCGGCTGATGACCCACCAGGCAAAAGCCGGCTGGCGACGCGCCGCCCCGCCTATCCCAACCTGAATGCTGAACCATACCCCTAGCCCTACCGCTATCAACATAGCGGCCAGCCCGCTCGTAAACATCGCCGCAAACATCACCGCCGGACTGGTGACGCCCGTCAACAGGTTGATGACGAGATTGACGGCCAGACCCATCCCCAGGATGACCAGGGTAAACAGAGCCGTCATCAGCACAAGCTGCAGGAAGGGTTTCCAATCCATCGGCGGTGCCTTTTCGAGACGCTTTTCGGGGACAAGCAGCGTGACCAGCATCACCACCAACAGGGTCAGCATGGCGATTATCAGCGCACCCCACAAATTCCCTGCTTTGATCAACCTGCCAATGGTGAAAGAGACCAGGATGACCGGTAGCGGCGCTTCGAGAATGGCCTTGACGCCCGAAAACCGCCCACGCTGCTCCTCCGGCACCAGATCGGGGATAATGCCTTGTACAGCCCCATGAGCGGTGTTAGAAGCCAACATCATCAGCAATAACAGACCGAACAGCACCCAGTAGCCGTTCATCCCCTCCAGGCCAGCGCTCAGGCCGATGAGGGCAATCACAACCACGTTGGCCAGCGTCCCAACGACGATGAACGGCCGGCGGCGGCCCCACGGCAGGGTGCTGCGGTCGGAAGCCATGCCCATCAGCGACTGCCACAACAGCGCTACCATCAGCGACCACAGCCGGATGGCGCCATAGAAAGTGCCTTGCTGTGCCTCGCCAACGAATTGCTGCACCAGCAGCGGAACGACCAGCGGCGTCATGGTCTGTGAAAGGGTGGTGAGGCCGAAGAAGTAAATGCTGAACGTGATCGTGTCGTACCAGCGTAGTGGTCGGTTCATAGATGGGGGCTCCCTTCGTCGAAACTCAATACCCGCTCAATGAATTGCAAGGTCAGAGCGGCTGCCTGCTCCCGCTCGGCGTCCAAAACGACGCAGTGATGCGAGTTTTCCAACCAGTGAATCTCTTTGACCGTTGAGGTCACCCGCCGGCAGATAAAATCCGGCACGCCGGGGTCAATCGTTGGGTCGAGGCGACCCTGGATAACGAGAATGGGGCGGCGGATGAACGGCAGTTGGCGGCGCACCACACGCTGCAAGGCAAACATTTGCGCCGCAGCGGCCACCGGGTTGACACGATAACCCTGCCAGAGCGCATCGGCGGGGTTGGGCGTCTGTTGCGGCTTGGGCTGCCATTTGACGAATGGCGCTATCAGAGGCGCCAGCAGGGGTTTGATCTTCGACTGGACACTCAGTGCCGGGGCGTAGACCAGCACACCGGCAATTTCTGGATGGCTGGCAGCGTGATGCAACGCCAGCAGGCCACCCATTGACTCGCCACCGACGAAAACGCATTGACAGCGCGCCGCCAAGCGCCGGTAAACCTCGTCGAAAGCGGCGGCCCACTCCGGCCACCGCGTGCGGTTCAGTTCCTCGGGCGAGCTGCCATGTCCCGGCAGGAGCGGGCCGGCCACTGTGTAGCCGCGTTGGTGCAGAACCGTGGCCAGGGGGCGCACCTCAGCCGAGGTGGCAGTGAAACCGTGTGACAGCAACACGCCCACTGGCCCCGCCTGCCAGAAGAAAGACCCGCCATCAAGATGGGAGTTGACCAGATTGGGATTCGGAGTTGGTTTCGTACGCAAGGGTTTCAGCCTCTCTCGAGCGGCCATCAACGGCCAAATATGGCCCACAGCACATAGGCCAACAGACCCAAAGCCGTTAATGTCAGGAGAATGGCGGCCAATATCGCCGCTATTTTGACGGCATCGCGCGGTTTCTCGCCGCTCACTTTGCCGGTTTGACCATTGACGAGCAGGCGGTATTCCTTACCCCGATAGTGGTACATCCCCACCCAGAGCGGCAGCAACACATGCTTGAAGGTCAATCCGCTCCACTCGCCAGCACCCATGCGGAAATTGCGCTTTTCGTACCCCGGCTCGACACTGGTCGGCAGAGAGATGTGCATTGGCTGAATGACGCGCTGACGCGCCATCAGAGAGGCCTCGGCAAGTGAGCGATCATAAGTCAGCGTCGGCCAACCAGCGACATACTCCGGCTGAAACTCGACCAGGTCTTTCAAGTTGAACGGCTCGATATCCTTCATGTCGTTCAACGAGAACGCTTTCATGCCCGGAACAAGCACATCATCGAAGAATTCAGCTTCGCGACCGCTGCGCGGCGCCCACTGGGGATATTTGCTCGTGCCAACGTTGACTTCACACGACCAGCCGACTTCGAGCGAGCCGTCAAAGGTCCAAAAGGGATAATAGGCCGGGCGGAGCTTCAAGCTTCTGATCTTCTGGGTCAGATCGTCTGGGACAGCAAATCCCTTGCTCAGCCACTGCTTCACGCGTCGGGAGACCTCTTCCTGGTCGAGCCTCATGACGGCAATCACTTGCGGTTCCACCAATTCCTGGTCGGCGGAGGCCTCTACGAGGCGGTTCGAGCCGCAATAAGGGCACTGATCGGTCTTTTGCGTGGGTGGCAGCAACGAGACCGCGCCACACTGTTCACAGCTCACGCGGCGTTGCGTCCTGGCCCAGTCATGGCCGGCGCGGGTGGGAAGGGTGTAATCTATCGGGCGCTCGGCCTCGTCGGCGGCCAGTTGTTCGTTGACGGCCTGCACGAAACCGCAAAAATGGCAGGCCAGGCCGCCTTTCTGAATATCAAAGCTCATGTGGCCGCCGCATTGCGGGCATAAAAAGGTTTGGGCGCTTGCTTCCTGGGGTTGAGTGGCAAAATACTGGCTGAACAGGCTGCTCCCACCGCTCGTCTCTGTTGACTGGAAAGTGTCTGCTTTACTCGATAGCATCACCAAGCCGCGACGGGCAGCCGCGTTGGTCGGGTCGGCTGCTACGGCACATTCCAGGTATTTACGCTGTTCTTCGGTATTGTCAGTGGTGGCTGAGAGCCACAACCACGGACGGGCGTCCGCAGGCTTCAGCAGGGTGGCTTTTTGCAGACAACGGCGCGCTTCTTCTCGATGGCCCGTTTTTGCGGCGGCAATCCCATCCTTGACCAGCTCTTCGAAATGCTCCTCGCTCGAATTCCCAATGTTTGGATGAGTGCTGTACATAGTTGAAAGTTTAATGCGGTCTGCTATGCTTGTCAACGAATAGGGCAATTACCAACTTTTTCATGTCCACAACGGCCAACTTTCGGGTATAATTTGGGCCGCACGCCGAAGTGGCGGAATTGGCAGACGCGCACGACTCAAAATCGTGTACCCGGAAGGGTATGAGGGTTCGATTCCCTCCTTCGGCACAGTGACGCTCTCCCTGCAAGGGGGGCGTTTTTTCGTTTGGGGTTCGTTGGTTGCATAACGGGCAGGGCTGTATCAGCTCGTTCGCCACCCGCAGACGGTACGAGAAGATACGTCTCAACTTGAAGGCCAGGGGCGGGATGCGGAATCTGCTACGCGGCAAGAGTGCGGCAAGAGTGCGGCAAGCCTGCCGCAGGTCGGCGTGGACGCGGTACAATACGCTCGTGATTGTCCGAGCGAGGTCGCTTATCCCCCTTTTGTTGTTCCTGCTGGCAGGTTGTGCCACGCTCGCAGGGCCAATACAGTCTCCCATGCCGCTTGCCACCCCCTCGGCGACAACTCCCCCAACCGCCCGGCCTCTCACACCCACCGCGGCGGCGACCGACACCGGCCTCACCCCGCCGACGCCAACAGCCCTCCCCACGACCACACCGCTGCCTGCTGAGCAAACGCAGTATACGCTGGATGCGCAACTGGACTACACCGCTCATACGCTCGAGGTGACGGAGGTCGTTTCCTACACCAACACGACAACCGAGACGCTCGAGGCGTTGCTGTTCGTGGTGGAGGCCAATCTTTTTCCCGGGGCGTTTCGATTGGGGATGGTGACATGGGCCGATGGCCGCCAGGCCGCGGGGGTTTCGCTGAGCGGGCGGGAGTTGCGCATCCCCCTGGCAGCGCCCCTCGCTGCCGGTAGCCGCCTGACGCTGAAAATCACTTACTCACTGATCTTGCCGCCTATTCCCCCGCCATCCGAAACGACTCGTCCCCAGGTGTTTGGCTACACTCAGCGCCAGACCAATCTGGTGGATTGGTATGCTTTCCTCCCGCCTTACCGGCCGGGGCAGGGCTGGTTGGTGCATGAGCCGTGGTTCTACGGCGAGACGCTGGTGTACGATGTGGCCGACTACCGCGTTTTGCTTTCCCGCAGCGATACCACACCGCCAGTGACGGTGGCTGCCTCGGCCCCGGCGCAATTCGACGGCAGCACTTACCGCTATCAATTCGAGGATGCCCGCTCATTTGCATTGTCCATCGGCAGCGAATATCACGTTTTCAGTGAGACGGTGGGGGCAGTCACCGTTTATAGCTACGCCTTTCCATACCACACGGTGGGTGCTAAGGCTGCCCTGCAAGATACGGCGCGCGCCCTGGCTTTGTATAGTGAATTGTTCGGCGCTTATCTCCATACCAGTCTTTCCGTGGTGGAAGCCGATTTCCTGGACGGCATGGAATTCGACGGCCTGTACTTCCTGAGTAATGGCTTTTATAACCTGTACGACGGTTCACCCCGCGGCTATTTGACCATGATCGCCGCCCATGAGACCGCCCACCAATGGTGGTATGGCCGCGTGGGCAATGATCAAGCCCTGGAACCCTGGCTGGACGAGGCGCTCTGCACCTACAGCGAACGTTTATTTTACGAACGCTATTATGCCGATATGCTGGCATGGTGGCGCTATTTCCGCATTGATTATTACGAGCCGACCGGCTGGGTGAATCGCGGCGTGTATGCTTATCAGGGATTTTTGCCTTACCGCAATGCGGTGTACCTGCGCGGAGCGCTGTTCCTGGAGGATTTACGCGTCCGCATGGGAGACGAGGCCTTTCTGGCTTTTCTGCGAGAATACGCCACCCGCTATGACGGCAAGCAGGCCACCGCGGCGGATTTCTTCGGCTTGTTGGCGATATATAGCCCCACCGATATCAGCGATGTGGTGGCAACCTATTTCGAGCCTTAGCGGCTGTGGAAAACGAATATCGCCCTGCCGATTGCGACATTTCGCAGGGAGGTCATTCCACGACAATTTCGCGCCGTTGACGTTCCTGCCGGGGCATGATAGAATGCGGGACGCTCGGAAATTTCGATGCGCGGGTGCGTAGCTCAACGGTAGAGCAGTGGCCTTTTAAGCCATTGGCTGGGAGTTCGAGCCTCCCCGCACTCACTATCAACCAAACATCCTGCCGGCAAGAACGCACCTGACTCGTGGGTGCGTTTGCTTTTCGGCGAGGTTGGCAAGCCGCTGGCAAGTGTGGCGGTGGCCTGCACGTAGCGACGGCATGAGATCAATGACGTCGCCAGCAGGTTCGAGATGGTGGCGGCGCCATTGGCGCAAAGCCCCCCGGTGCGAGGCAAACACCGCCAGCGCGCCGCCTGGCGAGGGGCAGGTCTGTGTCGCTCATAGCGGATTTCGAGGCCGCAGGTTCTAGCAAACGGCGAGCGCTGTCTGCGGCCGGTTGAACCCTGCCAGTAGAGCACAGCGCCACGGCCAAGCGGTTTCGACGGTAGGGCAAGGCTGTCTGTTATAATTTCCACCATGAAACGGAGTCTATTGCTTTTCCTGGCCTGCTTGGTCACCTCGAGCGTGTTGCTGCCCGGCCCGGCTGGAGCGGAGCCGCTCCACCAGGTGGAGGCCGCCCCCCCTGTGTTGTGTCTCCCCGGCGTGTACCCCACCCCGCCGGCGGAATGCTTGCCCCTGGGACCATCGCAATATCTCACCCGCCTGGCTGCGCTTGGCGTCAGCTTCCCTCTGCACCCCTTGCCAGCCTCTGCTGCCGATCCATCGCTGGCTGTCGTCCCCTTTTCCTACGCCCGGCTGAAGGAAGAGACAACCCCTGTTTACGCCACCCTGGAAGATGCCCAGGCTGGCGTCAGGCCGGTTGGCGCCATTGACGCCGGCGGCCTCAAATTTATCTCATACGTCGAAGCTGTAGATACCGGCGGCAGCCCTAAGCCTGATTACTTCAAGCTCAAATCTGGCGGTTGGGTCAGCGGTGTGGCTGGCAGGCTATCCAGTGTGCCTCTCTTCCAGGGTTTAGTTTTCTACCGCACCCCTGATCACCCCTTCGGCTGGGTAACCCCTCTCAACGACTTCGTCGAAACCAAGCGCACCCCCGGCTACGCCCTTCAGGATTACACCGGCCACAAACTTTACAAATACGAGGTCGTCTCTATCTACACCTCCCAGCGGGTGGGCAACGCTGATTGGTACATGGTGGCCCCCGACGAATGGGTTGAACAAACCTCGTTGGGGATCGTCTTCCCCGACACCACGCCGCCGCAAGGGGTCGTCGGCGACCGCTGGATTGCCGTCAACCTGTACGAGCAAACCCTGGCCGTTTACCAAGACCGTCAGCTCGTCTTTGCCACGCTGGTCGCCACCGGTCTCGACCCCTTCTTCACCCGCCCTGGCGTTTTCCAAATCTACAAACGGCTCGAAAGCGGCGTGATGAGCGGCGCCTTCGAGACCGACCGCTCCGATTTCTATTACCTCGAAGACGTCCCCTGGACGTTATATTACGACCAGGCGCGCGCCCTGCATGGCGCTTACTGGCGCACCGCCTTTGGCTTCCCGCAATCCCACGGCTGTATCAACCTTTCCCCTGGCGACGCTCACTGGCTGTTCGACTGGGCGCAGGTGGGTGATTGGGTGTACATCTGGGACCCCTCCGGCAACACTCCCACCGATCCGGCCTACTACAACGAGGGCGGCGCCTGACCCTCGGCTTGTCACGACCCTCCACGGTTACCGTTCCCATGCGCAGATTGATCACCTTCCCCCTGATATTGTTCTTTCTGGCCTGCTGCCTGTGTTCCCTGCCTGCACGGCTGGTCGCCTTGGTCGCCACCCCCACGCCCACCGCCACGGTCACCATCACCGCCACCGCTACGATCACCGCAACAGCCACTCCCACCCTCACTCCCACACCTACTCTCACCCCCTCGCCAACCTTTACCCCTTCGCCAACTTTCACCCCCACACCCCCGCCGACGGCCTCGCCAACGCCCCTCTCGCCGGCTGTTCAGCTCAGCATCTTCCAAGACCTGTGGCAGACTGTTCGAGACAATTATCTCTATCGGGATTTCAACGGGGTGGATTGGCAGGCGACTTATAACGAGTACCGTCAGCGTATCGAAGGCGGGTTAGACAACGAGGCGTTCTACCTGGCCATGAAAGAGATGGTCTTCAGCTTAGGGGACGAACACTCGATCTTCCTCAGTCCGATGGAAGTTGCTGCTAGCGAAGCAGAATACGCTGGAAACCTCGATTTCGTCGGGATTGGCGTCATTATCTCAGCCGTTCCAGAGCGTCAGCGCGCCGTCATCCTCGTCGTTTTCCCCGACAGCCCGGCCGAAAGGGCTGGTTTGCAGGCGCACGATAGCATCCTATCTGCCGACGGCATCCCCATTCTCGACGAGGACGGCAAACTGCGCAATATTGTGCGTGGGCCAGAAGGAACTGATGTTACCTTGCTGGTGCAAACTCCCGGCGAAGAACCACGCCAGATCAGCATAACCCGCCAACGCATCAGCGGGGGTATGCCGGTAGACTACCAGGTTTTGACCACCCCCGGCGGCAAATGTGTGGGGTATATCCTCCTGCTCGGTTTTGCCGACAGTACCACAGATGACAAGGTGGGCAAAGCGCTGCGAGCGATGAGCGCCGAAGGCCCGCTGGACGGCATCATCCTGGACAATCGGCAGAATAGCGGGGGGGCGAGCGATGTTCTGGAGGGTGTGCTGTCCTATTTCACCTCAGGCACCGTCGGTCATTTCATCAACCACGACGGCTCGTACCCGCTGAGAGTGCGAGCACAGAATGTCGCCGGGGCGCAACACTTGCCGCTGGTCGTCATGGTTGGCCCGGAAACGGCAAGCTTTGGTGAGATTTTTTCGGGTTTGATGCGCGATATTGGGCGCGCCTATATCATTGGTGAGACCACACAAGGGAACGTCGAAATTCTGTGGGGCTATGATTTCGAAGACGGCTCGCGCCTGTGGCTGGCGCATGACACCTTCCGCCCGCTCAATCACCCCGAAGAGAACTGGGAACAAAGCGGCATTGTCCCCGACCTGGTGGTGGCCGTGCAGTGGGATTTGGTCACCCTGGATACTGATCCGGCTGTGCTGGCGGCGTTGGAATACCTGGACACGGCGAAACCCTATGATTCAAAGTAAACAGGTGCAAGGCCTGCTGTTGGTGGCATTCCTGCTGGCGCTGCTGGGGAGCTGCGCGGCGCGGTTGGCCTTCAGCCTGTCGGCCTCGCCTGGCTACAAGGCCGAATGGGTGGACGGCTTGTTTGGCGCACTGGTGGGCGTGAGCATCCTGCTGGGTATGGCCAACCTGACGTGGGGCAGTTACGTGCGCGCCAAAAGGAGCCAGAGCTTTTATGCGGTGATGAGCTTCAGCCTGGTGGTTGTCGTCAGCTTGTTGGTGGGGGTGGTGGGTGTGATGACGATTGCGAATGGCCTGGGCCGGCTGATAGCCTCGTTCCCCTGAGGGAGACGAGACTCAAGGGGAAACACCATCCCAACCGGCCAGGCGCGCCATCAGCCACCAGAAGGCTTGTCCCTTGAGCGTGCATTGCAAACCGTGGGTGTGGGCGCATTCGCTATCCGGCTGCGGCAAGTTCTGGCAGGCAAAGGCTGTTGGGTGAGCGTTGCACCAATCCTCGCACCACTCGCAGGCATCCGAAGCCGTGGGATAGAACACACCATCCGGGTCATAGCTTTCGATGTCGGCGAAGTCGAAGAGCACCTTGTCGTTGGCAGCCACGTAGTCGCGCACCATGTTGTTGTGCCGCCATAGGTCGCTGCCGGGTTCGCTGCCGTCGGTATGGCCGGTGTAGAAAATGAAACGTACGCCGGGGTATTCGCTCTCCAACTGTGCCAGGGCATCTATGTACTGTTGAATCTGCTCGTCGCTATAATAAGACATCTGCCCGCACCACGTCCACAGCGAGAAGTCGAACAAGCCGGTAGCCACCACACTGCGGGTATGGTTGAGGCCGTCGTCGCTTTCCCAGTACATATCCGGGGTAATGTAATTATCCCCGCCATAGTTGTTGCCGTCATAAAAGCGCAGCACGTCCGTATTCTGCGACACAGTGACCACGTCGCTGAACGAAATATCTATGGCGTATTTGGCATCCTGCGCTGCCAGCCATTGCAAGCCGGTAAGCACCTGGCTGCCGTGCGAGGTGTGGGCATAATGGATCACAAACTGGCGAGCGGCGTCAATCCAGTTGTCAGGGATTGCCAGCACGTTCGTATGCAGATGGTTGACCACCAGGGCACTGCCGCCAGCTTGAGTGGCGGTAGCCGTGGGAGAAGGGCCTATCTGTGTGGGGGTAACCGTAAGCGTGCGCGTGGCAGTGACCGTAGCTGTTGCCGGGGGCAGGGTAGTTCTTGTCGGTGTGAGGGTGTGCGTTGCCCCCTCACCCTTTGCCACCAGCGGCAAGAACTCCTGCGCAGCAAGACCGCCGCTCTGGGCCAAAGAAGACCCTGCCTGCCAAATCAGCCAAAAGAAAGCCAGCGCCAACAATATGCCACCTAGAACTTTGATTGGACGAGACATCGCTATACCTCCTCGAGAGATCAGATCAACGGTCAGTAACACTATACCCCCACTCCAGGGCGACAACAATGGGAAATTATTAGGGCAATCGCATTTGAAATATGAGAAAATCGCTGTGAGCAAAAAGGAGGCTCATAGCGATGGAAGACCAACCAACAGCCAGCCTGGTCAAGCATTT
>Ga0209018_1000619_pt1 | contig 32081 bp, 28 predicted proteins | sample YNPBryBLVA2012_FD_185814 | JGI IMG/M metagenome (GOLD analysis project Ga0209018, IMG submission 185814) | Anoxygenic and chlorotrophic microbial mat microbial communities from Yellowstone National Park, USA - YNP Bryant BLVA 2012 (SPAdes)... ...
GCGTCACCGCGCCGTTCGTGCCAACGCCGGCATGCGACAGCGCAGCAACACCCACCACCACCAACGTCCCCAACACCTTCTTCATGCGAACCCTCCTCCTGATAGGATGGTTATTCGGCGGCCCATCTTGAGCGCTTATATAAAACGCACCGCCCGATGTCAAGGGGAAACACAGCGATTGTTCCGCGAATAAACCGTCAGAAAGACCGGACCGGTCATGCCCGTGGATGGAAACGTTTGTATGCGGACTTGAGCTGGTCGCGATCGACGTGCGTATAAATCTGGGTGGTGGCGATATCGGCATGCCCCAGCATCTCCTGCACCGCGCGCAGGTCGGCGCCGTTCTTCAGCAGGTGCGTGGCGAAAGAGTGCCGTAATACGTGCGGGGAAACGCGCTTCGTGATGCCTGCGGCCCGGACGTACCCCCTGAGCTGGTTCCAGAACTCCCCCCGTGACAGCGGCCGCCGAAGCCGGGAGAGGAAAACCACATCCCGGTGCTCCAGCGCGGGCGGGCCGGAAAGCATGGCGGTCCGCACAGCGAGGTACGCCCTGATGGCGGCAACGCACCGGGACCCGATCGGCACCACCCGCTCCTTGCCGCCCTTGCCGAGCACGCGCACGGACCGGCCGCGCAGATCCAGGTCCTGTAACCGTACGCTGGTCGTCTCGGAAACACGCAACCCGGCGGCATACATCAACTCCAGCATCGCCTTGTTGCGCAGGTCGTTGTATTTCCTGCCCGGCACGTGCGCCAGCAGCCGGTCAACTTCGTCAATGGAGAGTACTGAAGGAAGTTTCCGCCGCAAACGGGGACGATTGAGCGATTCCGTGGGGTCGTTGGTGGTCACCCCTTCCACGATGAGGAACCGGTGAAAGTGGGTCACGCACGCGATCTTCCGGTGGATGGACGATGCGGTGAGTCCCCGCTGCTTGAGATCCCAGAGGTAGTCCGAAAGGTCATTGGCGGTAATGGTGAGCAGGTCCAGTTTGCGGCGGGAAGTGTATTCCAGGTACTGGTTCATGTCCCCCCGGTACGCAGACACCGTGTTGCGGCTGCACCCGCGTTCAAACTCCATGTACCGCAGGAACTGAACCGCGAGTTCTTTGGAATCCGGCATCGGGCGACTCCCGGGCGCCAACGCAATCGCCGGAGCCCACAACACACCCCGGCAACGATGTCATACAATATTGCCGGCTGCCAGACAAGAGCTCGTACCTTGCGCGGACAAACAAAATTATGATAGTAGCTCCGAACAGTCTGGGCAGCTCCGCAACCTGCGCAACGCGGGATGCGGCTGAAAAAACAACGTGCACCCCACATGAAAGGCGGTCGTCATATGAACACGAGAATGATCAGATTCCCCGAGGGGTTCCGGTGGGGCGCATCGATGTGTGCCTTTTCCATCGAGGGGGCGTGGAACGAGGACGGCAAAGGAGAGTCCATCTGGGACCGCTTCAGCCACCAGAAACGCGGGCTCAACCCCGAGGAAAACGGCGACATCGCCTGCGACCACTACCACCGCTACGAAGAAGACATCGACATCATGGCCCGCATGGGGCTGCACTATTACCGCATGTCGTTGTCCTGGCCGCGCATCATGCCGCAGGGCACCGGTCCGGTAAACCATCGCGGTTTGGACTTCTACGATCGGCTTATCGATCGGCTCCTGGAAAAGAACATCGAGCCCATGATTTCACTCTACGTCTGGGATATGCCTCAGGCATTGGTCGACGCGCGCAAAGACTGGCGCACCCGCGAGGGGGTCGCTATTTTCGCCGACTATGCACGGCTCATCGTGGAACGATACTCCGACCGGGTCACTAACTGGGAGACCATCTGCGAGCCCACCATCATCGCAGTCTATGGATACAAACGAGGGGAGCACGCTCCCGGGCTGAAACTCGGACCGGATGAGTTTTACCAGGTCGCACACAACCTCCTCCTGGCGCACGGCACCGGCGTGCAGATCCTGCGCACCTGCGCAAAAAAGCGGGCCGGCATCGGGCTCGCCTGCAATTTCGGCGTCAAAGTGCCGCGCACCGCATCGCCAGAGGATCTCGCCGCCGCGAAGCGCGCCTGGTACGACGGCGAAGACACGCTCGGCGGAAACGCCTGGTGGTACGACCCGATTTTCAAGGGACGATACCCGGAGGAACTGTTTGCGCAGCGCGAACGATACCTGCGCGATGTACGCCCGGAGGATTTCACGCTGATCTCTGCCCCCATAGACTACTGCGGGGTCAACATCTACTCCGGCGAGCTCGTGGAGCATGACCCGGCACCGGGATCCCGCGGATTCCGCTACGTTCCGTATCCCACCGACTGGCCGCGCAACAACCACAGCGAAGGCTGGCCGATCAACCCGGATGCGATGTACTACGGCATACGGATCCTGCGTGAGCTCTACGGCATAGAACGGTTCATTGTGACCGAGAACGGGGTGTGCCTGGACGACACCGTGAGCGCCGACGGGAAGGTGCACGATCCCGGCCGCATAGACTACTACCAGCGGTACCTCGCCGCGGTGCACCGGCTCATCGGCGAAGGGATCCGGGTGGACGCGTTCACCGCGTGGACGCTGATAGACAATTTCGAGTGCAACCAGGGCTACAAAACGCGGTTCGGCCTGGTGTACTTGGATCTCCGGACGAAAAACCGCATCTGGAAAGACAGCGCTTACTGGTACCGGGACGTCATCAGGAACAATGGGTTCCTCCTCTGAACAACCGGCGGGTTTCGGCGGGGGTGCCGATCAGTGCACCACCTTCCTGACGGCGGCGAGCGTTCGCAGCAGGCCGGGCAGTTCGCGCAGCGGTAGCATGCTCTGCGCGTCGGATTTCGCGTGTTCGGGGTCGGCGTGTGTCTCGATGAACACCCCGTCCGCCCCCGCGGCGACCGCGGCGCGCGCCAGCACGGGAATCATCTCCCGCTGACCGCCGGACGCCCCACCTGCAGCGCCCGGAAACTGAACGCTGTGCCCGGCATCGAACACCACCGGATACCCGAACCGCCGCATGATCGGTATCGCCCGCATGTCCGCCACCAGGTTGCCGTAACCGAAGGTGATCCCGCGGTCGGTGAGGATTATTTTGCTGTTCCCCGCCGATATGGCTTTCTTCGCGATGTGTTCCATCGCACGTGGATCCATGAACTGCCCCTTCTTGATATTGACCGGTCTGCCCGTCCGCGCCGCGGCGACCACCAGGTCGGTCTGCCGGCACAGGAACGCGGGAATCTGGAGGATGTCCACCACCTCGGCGACGGGTTCCGCTTGCGCTGGTTCATGGATATCGGTCAGCAATGGAAGGTCGGGAAACCGGCGGCGCACCTCGCGGAGGATCTCCAGGCCCGCTGCAAGCCCGGGACCGCGGTAGCTGTCGATGGACATGCGGTTCGCCTTGTCGAACGATGCCTTGAACACACACGGAACCCCAACCCGCCGGCACGCGGTACGAATTGCGCCCGCGTGTTCCAGCACCATCCGCGGCGATTCCATTACACACGGACCGCCGATGTAGAACAACCGGGAAGAGGGGAACAGCCGCACACCCCGTACCGTGATGGTGGTCATCGTTGTTTCCCCCGTTCGGGTCGTCCACCGTGGAGCACACGCACCTGGCGACGCACCACGGCAAGATCGGCGGGTGTGTCCACTGCGGCGGATGGTCGTTCCACGCGTACGGTCTTGATGGTGAATCCGTTTTCCAACACCCGTAGCTGCTCCAGCTGCTCTGCCCGCTCGAGCGGGCTGGGAGGGAACTCCACCAGCCGGTGCAGGAAGTCTTTGCGGTACCCGTACATCCCGAGATGCCGCCGCACCGGCAGACGGCCCAGCTGCGACCGCATCGACGGCGGAACACCGATGCGAACGGACACTCCGCTGTGCCCCGCCTGCAACCCGTCCCGGAAAAAAGGCGCCGGGGACCGGGTGAAATACAACGCCCTTCCATCCAAACCAACAATCGCCTTGACGATGTGCGGCGAGAGGTACTCCCCCGCGGTACGGATCGGGCAGACCGGCGTGGCCATGTCGGTATGCGGATCCTGCGCAAAGCAGCTGAGTAACTGCTCGATCGTCCGGGGGTCCAGCAGCGGCTCATCACCCTGCACGTTGAGCACCACGTCGCACGACAACATTCGCGCGACCTCCTCCACCCGGTCGGTGCCGCTGCGGTGGCGGCGCGAAGTCATGAGTACCTCGCCGCCGAATCCGTGCACCGCCGCGACAACCCGTTCGTCGTCGGTCGCCACAATGACCCGCGAAACACCCCGGGCGCGGGAAGCACGCTCCCACACCCATTGCACCATCGGTCTGCCGCAGATGTCGGCGAGCGGCTTCCCCGGCAGTCTCGTCGAGGCGTACCGTGCGGGAATGACCGCAACAGCCTTCATCGCGCATGCTCCCGCATGATGGCGGCCAGTTCCTGCGGTGAACAGGTCGCGGTTCCCACCTTCCCCACCACCACCCCGGCGGCGAAGTTCCCTATCTCGCAGCCGGCGCGCATGCCTGCTCCGGAAGCCAGCGCGAGCGTCAGCGAGGCGATCACCGTGTCACCCGCGCCTGTCACGTCGTACACCTCCTTCGCCCGGGTCGGAATATGGTGCACCCGCCTGCCCTCGAACAGCGTCATGCCCTTTTCGCCCTGGGTGATCACCAGTGCGTCGGAACGCAGCACCTGCAGGATGCGCCTCCCCAGCGATACCATTTCTTCTTCACTTTGCGGCTTGCGGTGGCAGCGCATGCCCTGCACCGCCTCATTGGTGTTCGGAGTCAGTATGGTGACCCGTTTGTACTCGAGGAAATGCTCGATCTTGGGATCGACGGTTATGGGAATGTCGCGCCGGCGCGCCAGGACGATGAGCCGGTTCAGCAATGCCCGGGTGATCACACCCTTCCCGTAATCGGAGATGAGAATGGCGTCGATCTCCCCCATCCGTTCATGCAGGAATGTCTGGATGCGGTTCCACACCGACGCGGCGATCTGCCGGCGGGATTCGCGGTCGATGCGGACCATCTGCTGGTTATGCGCAATGATGCGCGTTTTGACGGTGGTCGGGCGTCCCGTGTCGCTGAATATGCCGTCGGTTTCCGCGCCCGACGACCGCATCATGGTCCGCAGACGCTCGCCGTTGGCGTCGTCGCCGACGACCGTGAGTACCAACGCCTTCCCGCCGAGCGCGAGGATATTGTTGGCGACATTGCCGCAGCCGCCCGGCATTGCGGTGTCGCGTACGACTTCCACCACCGGCACGGGGGCCTCCGGGGAGATGCGGTCCACGTTCCCCCAGACAAATGTATCCAGCATGATGTCGCCGACGACCAGTATCTTTTTTGATGGGAACCGGCTGACAACGGTCATGAGCGAGGCGGTGTTCATGCTGCGACATCCTCCTGAACGGCGGCCTCGTCGGAGGCGCCGCGGTATGCCGCCAGGAACCGGTCGCGCGATGCGCGGAAGGTTCCGACACGCACGGCATGGCGCATGTGCGCGAACAACGAAATCATGAAATGGACATTGTGCAGCGACAGCAACCGCATGCCCAGCAGCTCTCCCGACCGGAAACAGTGGTGCAGGAAAGCGCGGGAGTACGTGCGGCACACAGGGCACGTGCACGCCGGATCCAACGGGGCGTCATCGGTGCGGTGGCGGGCGTTGCGGAGGTTGAGTTTGCCCCCGGAGGTCAGCGCCTGTCCGTTGCGGCCGTTGCGCGTAGGCAGCACGCAGTCCATCATGTCGTAGCCCATACCGACGCACGCCCATACGTCCTCCACCTCCCCGACTCCCATGATGTAGCGCGGCCGTGAGTCAGGCAGCATTTCAACGGTCCGCGCCGCGGTTGCGTGCAGCGCCGCGCGGGGTTCCCCCACCGAGAGGCCCCCCACCGCGTACCCGTCGAATCCCAAGGACACGATCTGCCGTGCGCTCCGTGCGCGGAGGTCGGCGTACACCGACCCCTGTACAATGCCGAACAAGGCTTGGGATCCCGGATGAGTGCGAAAACGGCGCAGCGACCGCTCCGCCCATCGGGCGGTGGTTTCCACCGCGTGCTCCGCCGTCCCATGATCGGCCGGGAAGGCCACACACTCATCGAGGCACAGGGCGATGTCCGAGCCGATGACGCGCTGGTGGTCCACCACGGATTCAGGCGTGAAGAAGTGCTGCGATCCGTCCAGGTGGGACCGGAACTCCACCCCGTCCTCACTGACGGTGCGCAGATCCCGCAGACTGAACACCTGGTAGCCTCCCGAATCGGTGACCACGGGACCATCCCACCCGGTGAACCCGTGAATACCGCCCAAACGCGCCAGCGTCTCCATCCCCGGACGCAGGTACAAATGGTAGGTGTTGGCGATGAACGCTTCCACGCCCATCCCCCGCAAATCGTCAAACCCCAGGCTCTTGACCACGCCCAGTGTACCGACCGGCAGGAACAGCGGCGTACGCACCACGCCGTGCGCGGTCTCCATCTCGCAGGTGCGCGCACTGCAATCCGACGAGGTGTGCACGACGCGGAACGGCATCACAGGTACCGGACCCCGTTGATGGTCATGGTGAAACGCCCGCCCAGCACCGAAGCCGCCTTCTGACAGAATGCCACCCGCGACAGGAACAACTCAAAGTACTCGAGCACCGAACACACGTCGGTGTCAATGGCCAGGTCCAGGTGCAGTGTACGAGTCTGTGCATCCGTGTGCAGCTTGCTGGTGGTGACGGCGTAGTGCACCCGGTCGTACTTGTCGAACGTCTGCATGTCGGTCTTGAGGACGCGTCCGCGGTGTACGTCGGTCTTGTCCGCGATGATCAGTGCGGACGCCGTCGGGTTGTATGCGCCGTAGGTCGTATCCTCGTGCGAACCGATCATCTCCACCACCGCCAGCAGATCCCGACGATCGGTGATGAGGCCGCCGCACAGCATGTGGGCCAGCGCCGCTCCCGTCCGCGCATGGTCGCGATACGACACCACGCAGCCGATGTCGTGCAGCAGCCCCGCCGCCCGCACGCGCTCCACGTCGGCCGGCGGATACCCCAAGGCCGACAGCAGGTCCCCGGCGACTGTCGCGGTGTACCCGCCGTGACGCACCCCCTGCTCGGTGTATCCCAGCGCGGCGAAATTGCGATCCGCACCGTCCAGATACGCGTGGATCTCCGCGGAGTTTTGAATCGCTTCGCTGTAGGTCATGACTTGTGGCTTCTCATCCCTCTCGATCGCGGTGCCGATCCCGGACCGCAGGCGTGCGCGCCGGCGGCGTGCAGTTCAGGGAAGCACCAGCATCGCGTCCCCGTAGGAGAAAAAACGGTACCCGCGTTCCAGCGCCTCCCGGTAGAACTGCAGCACGCGTTCCCTGCCGACCAACGCCGCCACCATCATGAGGTTGGTGGACCGCGGCAGGTGGAAGTTGGTCAGCAGCGCATCCACCATGCGGAACCGGTACGGCGGATAAATGTAAATGTCCACCGGCCCCTCGTACGGCTCGACGACACCCGACCTGCACGCCAGGAACTCCAGCGTCCGCGCCGTCGTTGTGCCGACGCACAGCACCCGCCCCCCGCTCTCGTGCGCCTGTTGCAGCGCAGCAGCCTCTTGCGTTCCGACCACGGCATGCTCGGGTGTCATGGCGTGGCGTGTAATGTCGGGAGACGACACCTGCCTGAAGGTGCCCATCCCCACATCGAGCCGGATATACACTATTCTGACCCCGTTTGCCACTAGGGACGACAGCAGCGGCTCGTCCAGGTGCAGCCCGGCGGTCGGCGCAGCGATGGAACTTCCCCCGGCGGCAAACACCGTCTGGTAGCGCTCACGGTCGATGGTGTGCCGCGCATCGTCCTTCGTGCGCTTGATGTAGGGCGGCAGCGGCGCCCTGCCGTGCGTCCGGAAGAGCGCTTCCAGCGACGCCGCGGTGAACGGGCCGTCGCAGATGAACTCTCCCGAAGCGGAGTCCCGATCGACGACCGTCACTGCAGTCCCATCGGGGAGCCGCAGCACGGTGCCTCGTTTGAGCGGCTTGAACGGCGACAGCAGGCAGCGGAACCTGCCGTCGGCGTAGCCAGTGACGATCAGCGGCACCGTCCCGCCCGTCGGCCGCGTCGCGAACAGCTTGCGGTGCACCACGGCGGAACGGTTGAGCACCACCGTCCATCCCGGCCCGAGCAGCGCGGGCAGATCCCGCACCGCCAGGTGCTCGACATGATTCTTCGCGCGGTGGTACACCAACAAACGCGCGGCGGATCGGGTGGCACACGGCTCCTGCGCGATGCGGTCACGCGGCAGCGGATAGTCGTAGGCGTCCAGCCGGACATCGTCAGTCATAGAGTCTCACCAGCCGCGTACCGGAGTAGTAGTATCGCAGGACGGCATCGTACGGCTCACCGGAACGTGCCATGCGATCCGCACCCCACTGGCACAAACCAACACCGTGTCCCCATCCGCTGCCGCTGAAGGCAACTGTGGATCGGAAAATGCTGATATTCGCGATGCGCGCGCTTTTCAACCGGTTCACTCCCATGATACGACGAAGCTTACGGACGGACACATCGGCGCGCCCCGCCGATCCGACCACCCGCAGCGTGTGCGCCCGTCCCGCCGATGTTGCCCGACCGACGCGTACCTCCCGCACCCTGCCGACGCGCACCCCCGCGGACTGCAGGACTTGCGCGAACCGTCCCGTCGAAACGACACACGTCCACGCACCGTACGGGGACTCCCTGCAGTGGGGGCACGGGCGACCCGCCAGATACCCGTGGTGCGTCGGGAAGCTCCACATCTCGCGGGCATCCTCGGTGTGGCCGCCGCAGGCTGCGTGGTAGTACGCGAGGATTGGGTTGCGTGCGTTGTCCGCGACGACGTACCCTCTGGTGGCCAGCACGGAACGTCTGACCCGGGCGTCCTGGGATTGGGACACCCCCTGGTACACCTGGCAATGCGCACCGGTGCACACGTCGAATCCCTGGGAACGATGCCTTCCGCGGTTGGCGACTGCCCAGGTTCGCGCCGCCACCGCCTGCACCTTGAGCATCTCGTCGCACCACTCCGGCGCTATTTCGTAGGGGACAACCCCGCACAGGTAGTGCTCAAGAGGCAGGATATTGATGATGTTGAGCCCGAAACCCCGGGCTTTGCGAACCTGTACCACCCCATCGTACCGTCTGCCGTGCAGCAGCAGACGGCCCGGGGAACGCGACTCCAACGAGCAGGGCATGGTGTACACCCGATTCCCGATGCGCACCTGTGCGGAGGACACCAGCACGATCGACAGTGCACCCACGCTGGAAACCGTTACCAAATCCGCCCTGGTGCCGTCGGAAACCGCGCAGACTCCGCCACCGGACAGCCTGATGCGCGCGGTCGTGACGTTGGTCTGCAATCCCACCCGGATAACCGGTTCACCCGCTGCGAGCGGCGCGCAGAACCAGAGCACCAGAACCGCGACCCGGTGGCTGATGCTACCGTCCTCCCCCGGGGAAGCGCTGATCCCCGGCTACCCGTCCCATCCATTCCGGCCCGAATCGGATCGTCATGAAATCGGCCCGGCGTATCCGTGACCCCGCGCGACCGGAACCATCACGGCACCTCGATGGTATCCAGGATGCGCCGGATGATACGGTCGGTCGTCATCTCCTGCGCCTCGGCTTCATAGGAGAGGATGATCCGGTGGCGCAACACGTCACATGCCAGCGATTTGATATCGTCCGGGGTCACGTACCCGCGCCCGTTGAGGAAGGCCAGACACTTCGCGGCGCTGACCAGGTGTATGGATGCGCGCGGCGATGCGCCGTATCGGATCAGCGGCGCAAGATCCGAGAGATGAAACTCACCGGGGCGACGCGTCGCCCCGACGATGCTGAGCACGTACTCCACCAGCTTCTCGTCAATATAGATAGACGCCGCAGTGTGTCGGGCGGCGATGATGTCGCGCGGCGTCACCACGGCCCGTACCTGCGGGGTGGATCCGGCGGCGGTCATCAGGTCCACGATGCGGCGCTCCTCGGCGCGATCCGGGTAGGTCACCTGGACTTTCAGCATGAACCGGTCCACCTGCGCCTCCGGCAACGGGTACGTGCCCTCCTGTTCGATGGGGTTCTGGGTGGCCAGGACGAGGAAGGGATCGTCCAGCCGGAAGGTCTCCTCCCCGATGGTCACCTGCCGTTCCTGCATCGCTTCCAGCAGTGCCGACTGCGTTTTTGCAGGCGACCGGTTGATTTCGTCGGCCAGCACCAGGTTGGCGAAGATCGGGCCCTTCCTGACGGTGAACGCCATGGTCTGTGGATTCAGGACCAGCGTACCGATCAGATCCGCGGGCAACAGGTCCGGAGTGAACTGGATGCGCTGGAACTTCGCCTGGATGCACGCAGCGACCGACTTGACCATCAGCGTCTTGGCAAGACCCGGCACTCCCTCCAGCAGGATGTGCCCGTCTCCCAGCAGACCCACCAGGATACGCTCAACGACCTGATCCTGGCCGACCACCACCCGGCGCAACTCGTTGCGCATCTCCCGGACGAACACCGACTCCTTCTGGATGCGTTCGTTCAGCTCACGTATGGACTGGTCCATGGAAAACCCTCTCGGCAGACTGGCGATCCGTCCCTGTGCTGCGGGACTCTGCGGGCGGGTGTCTCACCGCCCTCTCTGCATACCGACGTACCGGCATACCACCGGGTTACGCGATGCTCTTGCCGTAGACGCGGTATCGGCGGTATGGCGTCCCGCCCAGCATCTCGGCGGCGCGGCACATCATTATGTTGTCCTCGAGAATCCACGAGAACTCCCCCTCGTGGTACCCCAGGGCCATGCCGTTCTTGATAACGCTGAGGTACAGCAGCGCCTCGACCCCCTGGCCACGCAGCGCGTGCACCGTTCCCATGATCATGATGCGGGCGAGCCGGATCTTCCGCTTGTAGTACAGGAATTTCACGAGCTCCACCGGACCCAGCCGGCCGTTGAGGCGCGCCAGCACCTCGTTGTAGTCGGGCACAGCGATGATCATCCCGACGGGCTCGTCGCCCAGGAACGCGAACTGCACCAGCTTCGGTTCCAGCAGCGGCTTGAGCCGCATCGCCTGCGCCACGAACTCCTGCTCGGTCCAGGGAACGAACCCCCAGTTCTTCTGCCAGGCGTTGTTGTAGATGTGCACCGCGTAGCGCAGCTCACGATCCAGGTGCTGCAGAGAAACCGGGCGAACGGTGAGACCGGGGTTGCGCCGCAGCACACCTGCGGCCAGTTTCTCCAGCCGGGGAATGGGCAGGTTGCGGGAGTCCACGTGGTAGGCCAGCAGATCCTTGGCTTTGGAAAAACCGTACGCCCGGACCAGGTCGTGGTAGTAGGGCGGGTTGTACGGCATCATTAGCACGGGCCGCCCGTCGTACCCTTCGATGAGCATGCCCATCTCGTCGTTGGTGGACGGCGCGGTGGGGCCGATGACCTTCTCCATGCCGCGGTCGCGCAGCCACAGCTCCGCCGCCGACAGCAGCGCCCTCGAGACCGACGGATCATTGACGCTCTCGAAGAACGCGAAGAACCCGGTCTTCTCCCCGTGAAAGCGGATGAAGTTGTGGTCGATGACCGCCGCCACCCGCCCGAGAACCGCGCCGCGATCGTCCAGTGCCATGAACGCCCGCCGCTCCGCGTGTTCCCAGAACAGGTTCTTGCGGGAATCGAACAGGTCGCAGGTGTCCGCGATGAGCGGGGGGACCCAGCATGGATCACCTCGGTACAGGTCCCACGCCGACATGACAAACCGCCTGATGTCCCGCCTCGATTCCACCGTGGTGATCTTCATGGGTTCCTCCGGCTGACCGGCCGCACCTGCGTGTGACGGCTGCCGTCACTTTTTTATGTTGAACAGGTTACGCATCCACTTCCCGGCGCCGGACATCCGGCGCGCCAGCCGCTGGTTGAAGAACCGGGCGTCCGGCGGCAGTTCGAAGCGCGGCTTGCGCGGGGCGCGGGAAGCACTTCCCGGAATGACGCCGAACTTCCTGCCGACCTTGGCGAACTTTTCCAAAATGAACTCCAGCTGCTCGTCGGTATGGATCGCCATGTAGCTGGTCCGGATGAGCTCTTCGCCTTCCGGCACCGCGGGTGGGACCACCGGTGAGCAGAAAACACCCTCATCGTACAACGCCCGCCAGAAGGTGAATGCACCCTGGAGTCCGCCGCCGACCACGACCGGAATGATGGGCGTCTCCGCCGTCCGGGTGTTGAATCCGAGATCGCGGAACCCCTTGAGCATCCGGCGGGTGATCTCCCACAGCCGTGCCCGGCGCTCGGGCTCCTCCTGCAGAACATCGAGCGCGGCGGAAATCGCCGCGACCTGCGGCGGCGGCAGGGAAGCCGTGAAAATCAGCGATCGCGCGAAGTGTTTGATGTAGTGGATGACTTCCTCGTGGCCCGCGACAAACCCGCCGATGGACGCCAGCGATTTGCTCGCGGTCACCATGATCAGATCCGTCTCCGCCTCCAGATTGAAATGCTCGGCGGTGCCGCGTCCGTTCGGTCCCAGCACCCCCAGGGCGTGCGCATCGTCCACCATCACCCGCGCACCGTGCATTTTCGCCAGGCGGATGATGTCGGGCAGCGTGCAGATGTCCCCCTCCATGCTGAACACACCGTCGACCACGATCAGCTTCGGTTTGTCCGCGTACCGCGTCAGGCACCGATCCAGATCCGCCATGTCGTTGTGGCGGAAGCGTGCCATCTCCCCGAACGACAACCGGCAGCCGTCGATGATGGACGCGTGGTCCAGCCGGTCCGTGATCACCACCTCACCCCGGCCGACCAGCGCTGAGATAACCCCCTGGTTGACGTGGTGACCGGTCGTAAACAGCAGCGCGCTCTCCTTTTTGATGAACCGCGCGAACTTGCGCTCCGCCTCCTCATGCAGATCCAGCGAACCGCTGAGGAACCGGGAACCCGTGCAGGAGGTGCCGTACTTGCGCACGGCTTTGCACACCGCTTCGCGCACCCGGGGATGCATGGTCAGTCCCAGGTAGTTGTTGGAGCAGCACACGATTTTGCGCTCCCCGCGAATGACCACTTCGGAACTTTGTCCCGTCGATATGGGTGCAAAATACGGGTAGATGCCCAGGGACATCGCGGCGCGTGCATCCGTAAACCGGTGGCATTTTGCGAAAATGTCGTTCATGTGCGGCTCCTTATGTCCCGCCGTCGCATTCGCCCACGAACTTCACCGTGAGACGACGATCGCGCGGTCGGGTGTCGAAATCGATGAAAACGATGCGCTGCCAGGTGCCCAGCTCCGGCTCCCCGGCGGTAACCGGGAACGTCTCGGACGGCCCCACCAGGGCCGCGCGCAGGTGAGCCACCGCATTGGGCTGGCAGTGCGTCTCGTCGTGTTCGTAGTGCCGCCCGGGATCTGCCAGTTCCGCAAACCACCGGGCGGTGTCGCGCACCAGCCCGGGTTCCATCTCCAGCGTGGTCACCGCGCCGGTCGCGCCGGGAACGAACACGGTCGCCAGCCCGTCACGGCACCCGTGCCGCGCCAGCGCCGCCCGGACCGCATCGGTGACATCCCGGATATCGGTATTGCCGTCGGTGGCCAGCTCAATGTACTCCGTGACAGTACCCATCATGGGCGCCCATCCTCCTGTAACAGCCCGGGGTGTTCATCCGCGAGCCCGAGGAACGCCTGCACGATCTCCGGATCGAACTGGGTTGCGGCGAACCGCTGCAACTCGGCGCGCACCTCCTCGGGAGACAGACGGCGCGTGGACCGTTCGCGATACGGCCTGCCGGACACCATGGCATCCACGGCGTTCGCAACCGCCAGAATCCGCGCACCCCGCGGAATATCCGGGCCGGCGATGCGATCCGGATACCCCGTCCCGTCGTAGCGCTCATGGTGGCTGCGCACGATACGCGCCGCATCCGCGAGGAACGGGAATCGTTCCAACAGCTCCGCGCCCCGTACCGGGTGCTCGCGAATCTGCGTCCACTCTTCGTCGGTCAACGGTCCCGGCTTGGTGAGCACTTCGTCGCTGATACCGAACTTGCCGATATCGTGCAGCACGGCGGCGATGGACAGCGTGTGCAGCTCGGCATCCGAATATCCCAACCGCCCACCCAGCGCTTCCGCCAGCGTTGCGACGTGTCGGGCATGGCCCTGCAGGAAATCCCGCTTGGATTCATAGAGGTTCGCGAATGCAGCGACCACCGTGCAGCAGGTATCGTCCAGTTCCCGGTGCAGCATGCCGTGATGGATCATAACCGCCAGGTGACGCGCGATGCCGCGCATCAGCTCGATGTCCTCGATATCGAGAATGGACCGATCGGCTCGCCGCTGATCCATCGCCAGGACAGCCACGACCTGGTAGGCGTGCATCACCGGCACCAGTACGGCCCCCCCGAGGGACCCCATCCCTTCCGCGAGCTCATTGTACACCCGCCGCTGCAAACCGTGCCATGCCGCATTGAGCACAAAGGGCTCCTGGTTGCGCTCCAGCCACCGGATGATGCGGGGGTTCCGCAGGTACTCGGAACCCGGCCGGTGCAACCCCGCCGACGCCGCGCGGCGGTACGTCGGAGCACCATCCGTCGCGCGTCCATCCTCGCGCACGTACACCGACGCCCACACCGGGCCGACCGTCTCAACGATGCGGTTGAGCGTACGCTCCAGCGCCGCCTGCAAATCGTCGGCGTCGGCCAGCTCACGGGCTGTTTCCTGGATCAATTCCGCAGCGCGGTTCTTGCGGCGGACAGTGAACGACCGCACCATTGCAGTGATCGCCTCGCGCAACGGCGTCATGAACCAGAACACGCCCAGCACCCCGACACCCACCAGCGCCGCCTCGGTTTCTGACAACAGCAGATACCTGCCCAGCCCCAGCATCAGGTACATCCCGGCCACATTCACCGTGGTGAACAGGACGAAACGAAGCGCATCGCTGAACACCACCGACAGGTTGATCAGCCGCCCGCGTTCCACCACCAGGAGAAACCCGGACAACCACAGCAACGAGCCCGCCGCCGTCACATGCAGCAACCCGTCCACACCGAAGGCACCGAACGCGCCCATGACCGCGGCCCCGCCGAAAAACAGCACAAGCGACAGGCCGAACCTCCCGCGGATGCTCGCGCGCGTGTCCGCCGGCAGGCGCCGGTAGTACCGCACCATCACCCAAACGGCGTAGCACACCGAGATAATGACCCATCCTCGATACGCGACAGCGGCCGGACCGCCGACACGCTGCAACGGCAGCACCGATGCCACTTCCCGAATCCCGAACCGGGTGAACCCGAGGACAAAGAACAGCAGCGACAAGCCGCCCTGGATACCGGCCCAGAGTACCGGACGCCGATCCTCCACCAGCGTCATAGCCAGCATGAAGAACGAATAGCAGATGAACCCGCCGCTCCAGGTGGCACGCGCGAAGAATTCCGCCAGCCAGGGAATATCCCGGTAGAGCACGCTCAACCCCAGCATCAGGGACCACACCGCGGTGGTCAGTGCGAACGTCGCCAGCCACCGGTTCATCGGCGGCAACCGGAAGAAGGTCGCGAACCGGCACTGGGCAACGGCGACAGCCATCACGAAGGCGATCGCCGCGACGCTGAAATCGACCACCAGGTACAGCTCTGACGTATGCATGGCACCGTCGCTCCCGCGCGTGACCGCACACGCGCACTACACGATGGCATACTCCCGCCCCACGGCGGCACAGGGGCTGCCCAGCATGATACGCACCGTTCGCCGGTGCGGTGTGAAAACCATGCCCACCTGTGTGGACAGCAGCGACCCGTGGCGGCACAACGTGTCGTCGCTGCCCTGCGGCGCGTCATCGTGATCGCGCAGGATCCGCTCGATGCCTGCGATATCCGCCGGCCAGAGCCGCGCCAACAGCGTCTCCAGCCTGGCCTGACGCTGATCGTCCGACTGGTGAATCCGTTTCCCGTGGAACTCCGGCGGCATCCGCTCGCTGCTGTACACCGCATCATCGGGGATGTCGCTGGACGCCATCTCCGGCGACAGGTATCGGTTGGTGGCGCTGAGCACACCCTGCACCGGACGTCTGACCGCGATGCGCTCCGGCGAGATCTCGACCACCGCCGCATTGTTGTGCCGGTCTGCCAGTGTCAGGATCGCACCGTTGGGATACCGAAAAGTCCGGATGTACATGATCGCCTCGTCCACCGTGGCACAACGCTCGAGCAGCTGCTGCACCAGGATGGTCACCGGGACGCGCAGCTGCGTGCGTTCGCGGGTCAGACCGTAGTTGTACAGCACCACCAAACCGCGGTCATTGATGCCGTCGTGCGCGCCCGCCAGCTGCTTGTACGTCACCTCCAGGCTGCGGTATCCGCCCGCCGGCTCGCTCTGGCGAACCAGGTGATCGGAAGACAACTCCGAGATGAAGTCGAAGTTCTTCGCCGCCACGGTAACAGCGGTTTTACCAGACTGGGGGAGGATGACGAAGGAGGAACATCCGACGAACAGCGATGCGTCGATCGCCAGCACCTCCAGCGCCTGGACAAGGTACAGATCCTCCAACGGCGTCCCCGACCCGACGGCGATACCCTTGATACGCCGCGCGTACCCGGGCATGATCAGTTCGATCGGGCGCCGCCATCGTCGTGCGATCCATGAGCGCATGATTGGATAGAACAGAAACGGCGGAATCCACTTCGGCCGGAATGATTCCACCGCGCGCGTGCGGCACAACCGCGCAAACACATCGCGCACCGCGGCGGCGAACCGGTGGCCCTGCTGGGCACCCATCTCGTAGTCCGACCCGCTGACGCGCACGTAGGTGTCACCGCGAGCCCGTTCGTTCATAGGCGTTGCGAACGAACCCCCGCCGCGGCGCGTGCTGCAACCAGCGCCGCCAGCGTCTCATTGACCGGCACGGACAGGCGACGGCGACGGGCGGCTGTCACCACCGCACCGTTGAGCTCCCGGATCTCGGTGAGCCGTGATCCCGCGCGGAGGTCCTGCAGCATGGAGTTGCTATTGGACGCCGTACGCACACACACCTCCCTGAACAGGCGGGCTCCAACGGAAGACAGAAATGATTCCGCCTGCGGGAACGCCTCCCGCACCTCGCGCAGCACCTGCATTCCCATCCGCCGGAGCACCGGCCGGCGCCAGATTTCACCGTTCGGAACGTCCGCCAGCGCACCGATCGGATTGATGACACAGTTCATCGCAAACTTCTCCCACACCCGCCGTTCGAAATCCTTCACCGGACGCAGGGGAACATCCGCATCGTACACAAGGGACAGTACGGATATCCCGGGACAGTCCGCCGGCAGCGTCACCTCGCCGCGTCCCGCCCAGCACACCCGCTCCGGCGAAAGCCGGAACGATCCGGCGGTCGCGATCCCCCGGATGACCGGCCTCCCCAGCGTACGCGCAGCGACCCGTTCCGGGTGCAGCCCGTTCTGGACGGTCAGCACCGGACAACTCCGCGGTACCATCGCACGGAGCGGACGCAGCGCTGCAACGGTACTGTACGTTTTGACGCATACCACCACCGCATCCGCCGATCGGAGAATCGCGCGAGCACCGCGATCAGCGGCGGCCGCCCGCACCCGAACCGTGCGACGGACCAGACCGCAGACCGTGATTCCGCAGCGGTTGATACGGGCCGCCTGAGCGCGGGTCCGCGTCAGCACCGTCACCGGCACCCGGGCACCCCAGGTCGCCGCCAGGAGCAGGCCGACTGCCCCGCCGCCGACAACGACAATCATCGGTTCAGCGGCCTTTCGCCGCGCGTACCGCCCTGGTGATCTGTGGAACCACCTCGAAGAGATCCCCTTCTATGCTGTAGGTCGCCAGTTTCATCATGGGACACTCAGGATCCTTGTTGATCGCCACGATGACTTCCGAAGAGCCCATGCCCACCAAGTGTTGGATCTGCCCGGAAATGCCGCACGCCACGTACAACTTCGGGGCGACCGTGCGACCCGTCTGACCGACTTGGTGGGAATACGGGATCCACCCGGCGTCCACCGCGGCCCGGGAGGAGCCGACCGCCCCGCCGAGCGCGTCCGCCAGATCTTCCAGCAGTTTGAACCCGTCCGGCCCGCCCAACCCCCGGCCGCCCGACACGATGATATCCGCTTCCGCGAGGTTGACCTTCGCGCTGACGTCTTTGATGAACTCCAGGAACTTCGTCCGGATCTTCACTCCGGAGAAATCGAAGCTCTTCTCGACGACACGACCGGTCCGCGACGGATCGGCGGCCAGCGGTTTGAACACTTTGTGCCGCACGGTCGCCATCTGCGGCCGGTGCCGTGGCGTCAGGATGGTCGCCATGATGTTGCCGCCGAACGCGGGACGCGTCTGCAGCAGGTTTCGCGTGGCTGGATCGATATCCAACGCGGTACAGTCGGCGGTGAGCCCGGTACAGATCTTCGCGGCGACACGGCTGGCGAACGACCTGCCGATGTTGGTGGCGCCCATCAGCACGATCTCAGGTTTCTCCTCTCGGATCAGGTGCGCCAGGCACGCAGCGTACGGTTCGTCCAGGAACTCCGCCAGGTGCGGGTCATTGACGCTGTACACAATATCCGCCCCGTGGGAGATAAGGTCCCGGGCGCGATCGGACACATTGTGGCCCAGCAGCACCGCCGCCACGTTCACTCCCAGCTTGCCGGCGAGGGTCCGGGCCTCGGCCAGCAGCTCATACACAACCGGGGCAACCTCACCCCGCCGCTGCTCGGCGTATACCCACACATCTCGATACTCGTCCAGGTTGACCGCAGCCGCACCCTTCTCCTTGACCAGGGTGATGGCGGCGAACTTGCACGCCTCCACGCAGGCGCCGCAGAACGTGCACTTCGCCAGATCAATGACCGCCAGCTGCTTGACGGTGCGTCCCGACTCCAGGGCGTGCTCCTCCTGCTTCATCGCGATCGCGCCGAACGGGCACGCCTTCACGCAGAGTGTACAGCCGGTGCATTTGGCGGTGACAACCGATATTGAGTTCATCGTCCGGACTCCTTTCCTTATACGAGCCCGGCAGCCGAGAGTTTCGCGACGAGTTTTGCGGCGCACTCGGCTGCATCCGCACCCGTGATGCGTTCCCCTCCCGGGCGCGGCGGCGGGCTGAACGTGCGCATCACCTGGGTCGGCGAGCCCTTGAGCCCCAGCTTTTGCTCGTCGGCCGCGACCGTCTCGCGCGTCCACACGGGGATTTCCTTCTTCTTGGCGGCCAGCATCCCTCTCAACGAAGGCATGCGCGGAGTGTTGATTTCCTTGACCACCGTAATGAGGGCCGGCAGCTGCATCTCGAGCACATCCACCCCGTCCTCGAGCATCCGCTCGACGCGCATCGTCGCGGGCTGGACGTCCGTCACTTTGCACACGTACGCAACGTGGGGTATGTCGAGCATCTCGGCGATGCTGGGGCCCACCTGCGCGGTATCGCCGTCTGAAGCCTGCTTGCCGCAGATAATCAGCCGGACATCGGGCATCATCCGGATGGCCGAGGACAGCGCGTACGCCGTGGCCCAGGTGTCCGCACCGGCGAACGCCCGGTCCGACAGCAGTACGGCATCGTCACACCCGCGGGACAGTGCCTCCCGCAGGGCGGTCTGAGCTTGGGGCGGACCCATGGTCAGGAGGGTGCACTTCCCGCCGGTCCGCTCCTTGAGGCGAATGCCTTCCTCTATCGCGTATTCATCGAACGGGTTGATGATGGACTCTATACCCTCGCGCTTCAGCGTCCCGGTCTTGGCGTCGATCTGGACCTGGGTCGTCGCGGGAACCTGCTTGATGCATACGACAATGTGCATGTGTATCCTCCTGCTGGATGGTGAACTCGGGGAAGCATACTTCTCCGATGACGAACCGATCTATGGAGTATACATAAAAAAAACCGCGGTGCGCAAGGGTTCCTTGGTAAAAAAAAACGCGCAATACGCCGCCCGGATTGGCCCGTACCAGGTGCTACGGCCCCCACCGCACTTCCAGCGTTCCTGGAGAATCCGTGTCGATCTCGGCGGCCAGCCACCCGCCCGAATGCACAAAATTCCCCGATCCGGAAACAGCCGCCGGCGGCCGGTCGCACCGGACGCGCACCACCGCACGCCCGCTCCGCTGCGGCCCCCAGGCAACCGACAGGGTCCGGGCGGCGTCGTCCCAGACCACGCCCCGGAACACCGCCGACACCGGGAACACCACCATCGGCGTGGTCCCGACCAGGAAGTGTTCCAGCACCGGACCGGTCAGCTTGTCGGTGTATCGCAACAGCCGCTCGATCGGCTCCCGGAACAACACCGCCCGCGCCATGAGCCGCGCATCCAGAAAGTAGAAGTGCACCCAGGAGGAGTACAGCGGCACAAACCCGTGCACGGTTTCACTACGCGACGCCCGGGTGTACCGGGTGTTCCAGTCCGGTACGCGCCGCGGTGCATACACATACTCGTGGTCCCGGAGCGCCTGCAACACCCGGGAATCCCGCAGGTAGAACTGGAACAATTCGGGGACGCTGTACGAGTAGGTATTCCCGGTGGAATCGTTGTCCACGCACATGCCGCCGCGTTCGGTCAGGCCGCCCAGGATGGGGTTGCGTCGCAACTCCGCGCGCGCCCTGTCGTCCAGCAGGTGCCTGCGGGCGAAGTCGTTGTAGGAATATAACTGGCGCCGCGACACGAGCGACTTGGACGCCAGATACACCGCTTCATCGTACGTGGCGCATTTGCCGAGCATATGCGCCAGCCGCGCCATGCCGATGATCCCCTGCCAGCCAAAGTGCCAACCGTCCATCCAGAGGTGCTCCCCCACGGTGTCCGTCCAGAAGGTACCGGTCGCCCAGTCGCTGAAGAGGGCAAAGTATTCGTGCAAGCCCTCCAGCATCGCCCAGCGCTCCGCCACCAAGCGCAGGGCGCGTTCCGGCTGTTCGTGGTAAAAAACGTACGACCACAGCCCGGCCAGCAGCATCCCGTTGTACCATTCAAAGTCGTAGCTGACGGCGTTGCCCGCTACTTTCCACCAGATGTTCTTCTCCGCAAGGAACCGCCTCCCGGAAACCGGTTCGCGCTTCCAAACGAAGTTTTCCATCCGAAAGCCGTTGAGCCGCGGTTCCATGCGGCGGAACCACTGGCGGCGCGCCGCATCATCCAGAGACCACGTGGCCCAGGCGAGAATGCGGAAGTTGTGCAGGACGTCCTGGATGTTATGCTCGTCGTAGGTGCTGTCCCCGCCGAACGTCTCGGTGGGATTCCGGAGGTACCGTTCCAGACGCCGCACCAGCTTCTCCCGCGGCGGGTCGTTGACCGGGCGCACCGGCGCGATGGTGCATCCTAACTCCTCGCAGAGGGGTACGGTGTAGGACACTGTATCGCCCGGCACCGCGGCCAGCGGACCGAGTGTGGTCAGCAATCCCAGGTCGCGGGGTTCCTCCTGCCAGCGGATGGGGTATCCTTCCCGGCCGGCGGCATACACCAGCGGCGGCGCCGGGGCCATGCGCTGCGCCTTCACCGGCCAGGCGCACCGAGTGGAAATAAACGACACGGTATTGCGGATGTGCACCACCCCACCGGGTTCGTCCACCGCATACTCCTCACGGCACCCCGCCGGGTACTCCATCAACAGAGAAGCCCAGCGGTCGCACCGGGCGATTACGTCAGGCGGCATCCGTTTGACCCATGCCGCGGTGGTTTTCTTGTCCAGGCGCTCGATGCCAAACAGCGGCATCACGAACACGTGTCCCGCCGGACCGTCGAACCGGTACTCATGGTAGTCATTATTGTGCGTCCACTTCAGGCGCGGCATCCGCTGGAACACGAACAGGACGGGAATGTCGTAGTCCGGCCAGATGCTCTGGAATCCCAGGATCCAGGGTTTCGCCAACACCTGCCCGCCGGTGAACTCACGGTTGTGACTGGACTCCTTCACCACCAGGCCGTCGCGGGTCGGGTACGCGTACGCCATCAGCTGGTTGCTGCGGTCGTGCGCCCAGATGAACCGCCGGGACCTGACCCGAAACAGCACCGCAGGACTCAGCAGCGACTGCACCACCTCACCCAGCACCTCGTGCGTCCGCGATGCGCAGAGGGTGATCCGCCGGGTCGTCCAATCCGCAGAACTCTCCGCGGCGTACTGCCCGTCGCCTAGTTTCACCATGCCGATGATGTTGCGTGCCCCTTTGGAATCCTGGACGCTGAGGGTCGTCGGGGACGCCATCCAACACAGGAACCCGTTGAGGTCGTGCACGTAGGAGTCGCCGAACCCGCCGAACCGGCCGATGGATCGCGCACTCACCCCTTCACGCCAGACGAGAGCGCCTTCTGACGATGCCGTTCCCCGCTGCTTGACCGCGGTTCTCACCGTGCGCCGCATGCGTACCCCTCCTCGTACATCGCCACCACGTTTTCCGGCGGCGTCATCGCCTGGATCATGTGGCACGGGGCAAGGATGTACCCGCCGCCGGCACCCAGGATGCGCAGGTTGTCCCGGACTTCCGCACGGACATCTTCCGTCGTGCCAAACGGCAGCGTCTGTCGGTTGTCCACACCGCCGTAGAAGATGAGCCGGTTGCCGAAATCCCGCTTGAGCGCTTCACGCTCCATCCCGGGACACCGCCACTGAATGGTATTGAGAATGTCGGTCCCCGCATCAATCAGGTCGGGAATGATCTTCCGGACAGCCCCGTCCGAATGGATGAACACGTACGCCCCCGCGTCATGGACGAGTTTCATGAACTTCCGCATATTCGGCAGCATGAACTCCCGAATATGCTCCGGCGAGTACAGGAGATCGTTCTGAGAACCTATATCCTCGGTGACATACACATACAGGATGCGCCCGCGACCCATCTCCAGTACGCGGCTCGTCAGGGCGCAGTGCAGCTCAAATATCTTGTTCATTGTATAGCGGACAATGTCAGAATACAACACCAGGTCCACGAACGCCTGTTCGTCTCCTCGCAACCATTTGTAAATCATGAACGGTTCCATGCCATTCGTCTGCAGCGGGTATTCCCCGCCCTGCTCCAGCTGCTGCGACACTCCCGAGAAATCGTACCAATCGGGCACCGGCCACCGGTAGTTGTTCTCGATATCCGCCACCGTCTCGTAGGTCTGGAGGGTGGTTTGCGCACTCGCTGTACCGGCCGGCGCGGTAGTCCGCCTTCGTCCATTCCAAACCCCACAGATCCGGACGGGGACCTGCGTACCGGGGATACACGAAACGCGGACGGTCTATGTGCAACCGACGGTACAGGGCATCATCCTCGGCCACACCGAGGTGCCGCTTGAGCGTTGCGTGGAACTCGGGAGTGGTCCAGTAGTCCATCGGAACACGATCGGGCTTCTCCCGCCGCAGCACCGCCAACCAGCGTTTACGCGGAGTCATAGAATCTTTCTCCGGCGTCACTCCTTTTCCGCCTGTTTCACGGTGCAATCCCAACTGGATGTATGCATTTTTTGAGGATTGATTTCAATGCGATCCCAAGAACGTGGGCCTGTGCACGTCACCGGATGAAAATACGAACGGCCGCCCTACGGTTTCCCGCAGGACGGCCGTTCCAACGCCGTCTATTTCTTGCTGGTCGCCCGTTCAGTTCACCGCATTTCGCCAATGAACCGGATGGTCACCACCACGTCGTTGTAATCGAAGTCGGGGGCCATGCTTGGCGGAAGATCCTCCCAGTACAGCCGTATCGTATCTTCCGAACGCTGGTCAACACGCACCTGCTGCATGTCGGTGGACAGATGTGTCCACGTCTGCCCTTCGTAGGACATCCTCAGGAAGAATATGAAATTCTCAGGCGCTGTCTCATACGGCCGATCAAGGTTAAGTGACTCAGACCGCGAGAACTTCGCGTTCGGGATAAGATCCCTCTGCTCCGGGAACTGCATGCCGAACGTGTGGTCGGCAGCGGCATCTCCCGCGATATCGATACGGATTTCCAACTTGGTCACCCGGTTTCCCGGCGATCCCAGCGGCGGTTTCGGTTGTGGTACCACCGGCTGTGTCGGGTTGACCGGGTTCGTCGGACCACCGGGACCCGTCGGACCGCCGATCGGACTCCCCGGATTCCCCGGTGCACCAGGTGCGCCGGGAACTCCCGCACCAGGCCCAGCTCCAGGCCCGATACCCGTCCCCGGACCGGTCCCATTCCCAAGACCAGTGCTCCCGCCACCGGATCCTGATCCGTAATTCCCGGACCCGGTTCCTGATCCGCTCATGAACCCAATACCGTCTCCGCCTCCAACGCCCGTCGTCCCGCCCGCGTCGTTGCCGATCCCCGTTCCGGACGCACCCATCGGAGTCCCCGTATACTCGTCGTTACCGGCTATCTTCATACCAGTCTTACTCTTGTTGGCTGCACTGGAGTTGGCGTTGCGCACCTGCCCCTTCGACGCCGACGCCGGATTGTTCGCGCTCGTCGTCACGTTCGGGTTGTTCACCCGCGCCTGGTTGGGCATCCGCGCATTCGCCACCGTCAGCACCCGCTTCGGCGTGAACAACTCACGAACCTCCCGGCTGATATTGCTGATCGCCGTCGGCTTGTTCGGTACGAACGTCTTGGTCTTCGTCTCCTCTTTTGCCACCATCAACTTCTCCGCCAGCTTCGGACTCGACCGCCCGCCGCCCATCATCCCCGTCGCACCTTCCGATCCCGCGTTCGCCTGCGGCAGCGGCTGGCGCTCCTTCAGCAGCGGCTCCTTCTTCACCTTCGGCTTCACCTGGTTCATAGACACCACTTTCGCAATGAACGTCGGCGTCTTGATCTCCGCACGCTTCACCACGATCACGTTAAACAGCAGCAGCAACAGCAGCGCGTGTATCCCCGCCGATATCAGAAACGACCGCTGATTCTCCGCTTTCTGTTTCACGCTGTAGTGTTGCATCGTCCCCACCTCCCCTTTGTAGGAAACACCCGCCGCCCGGCCCCCGGACGACAACGCCTGCCATACCTTCCCGTTGAACCCCTCATGCAACGACACGCGATGGTACTCCGGCAGCAAACCCTCCAGCGCCGCGTACGCACGCCGTTCACCGGCGCACTCCGCGCACCCGGCAACGTGCGCTTCCAATGCCCGTGCCGCTTCAACGGAGAGCTGCCGATCCTGATGAACGGAAAGCTGCTTCTTCTCGTTCTCGCACTTGATCGGTTTCATTGGCTCACCTCCATGCCCTCACTAACCTTTGACAACAAGCAGGAGGGAAACTTGCGTTGCATTTTATGTTGATATATGAAGCAAAAACGTTCCGTCGTTTGTGCGAAGCGGCGCTCTGATACGTACCGACACATGCCGCCCGGCATGCCTGCGTATGGTATTTGATGCGGGTCATCGTGGTTCCCCAAGGAGTCCGCGTTCGGCCACCTTCTTGAGCTGCTGGCGGGCGCGGAACAGGAGCGACTCGACGGATGCCACGCTGGTGTCCATGATCTCGGCGATTTCCCGGTATGATTTGTGTTCGTACACCGCCAGCATGAAGGCGATGCGCTGCCCGGGAGGCATGGCCTCCAGGACGCGGGCGACCAGAGTGCGGAGTTGTTCCTGATCCATCCTTTTCTCCACGCTGTGCTCCACATCCTCGTCCGCGGGGAGCGCATGCTCCACATCCCCCAGCGGAACCACCGGGTCGCCTTTCATGCCCGGAGTGCGCAGGAAATTGAGCGTGGCGTTGAGCGCGATGCGGTAGATATAGGTATACACCGCGGACTTGAACTGGAAGGAGGCGACGTTCTTCCAGAAACGCACAAACGTCTCCAGCACGATCTCCTCGGCGTCGTGCAACGTTCCCCGGGGACGCACCCAGTTGTAGACCGACTGGAACAGGCCGTCCTTGTGCCGGTTCATCAGCTCATCGAACGCCCGGTTGCGTTCCTGATCAGCCGTTTCCCGGGATTGCATCACCCGCACCAGCTCTTCATCGGTGCGCGGGTCCGTTCCGGCAGATGGCAGTTGTTGTTCAGGCGGCATGGGCTGTCCGCTCCTCGAGCGTTCTGATTTTTACGCCGGAACCCGTGTCCGGCAGCTTCATGACCGCTTCAGTCAGGGTGAACGAACCGGAAGCGATCCACGACTTGAGCGTCCCGGCGATGTGCCGGGCCCGCGCATAACTCGACAGCGAACCGGTGGGCACCGTCTTGCCTTGGATAACCACGGATCCGGACCGCAGGTCGCGGTAGTTCACCCATCCCAACGTCCGACCGGTCATGTTCGGGTAATCGTTGGAATAGTCCACCACCGGCGCCACGATTTCGTCGTCGCCCGCTCCTGCAGTCCGCGCCATCTCCTCGTCCAGAATTGGGATGGGGATGCCCACCCCGACCATCAGCGACGGCCCGTACCCGATCATGGAACACCCCACCAGGTACTCCGGTTTCATCTGCTTGAGATCCCCGATCACCGCAAGAGTCCCCGCGGGGGCCTTGGGGATGCCCGTTTCCGTGCGCGGTGCTGACGGGTTGTGCTGTGTTCCCGACCAGGCGACATAGCCGATGCCACCCCCCAAGAAGATTCTCGTGCCGACCCCGATGGTGCGGTAGTGCGGATCTTTGAGCAGCGGAGACAGCTGCCCGGCCGAGCAGTAATTGGCATTCCCCATATTCGGGCGCAGCACACCGAGGTACGTGTAGAGCGTTCGATCCGACAGGTTAACCGCGACGTTGTAGTTCTGGTACGCGTTGCGCGGGTTGAACAGTACCGCTTCGTTGACCTGCGACAGCTTGATCCGTGTCGTCAACTCGCGCCGGGGATAGCAGTCGGTACCGTACCCGCGAACCGTCAGCGTCACCTCCCGCCCCGCAACCAGATCGTGGATAACGTGCCCGCCGCCGTAACGGAACTCGCCAGGATGATCGCGGTTGCGCGGATCATCGTCGGGCAGTGCCGTCGCGCCCAGCATGACGTCCACCGCGGCGAACCCGGTGTAGCACGGCACGTTGTTGATAGTACAGGATCCGCCACCGGCTTTGATGCGCGGTCGCGAGTGTCCCAGGTTCAGGTACACGCCGCTGGAACACATTGGCCCGAACGTCCCCGTGGTCACCACATCCACGGTGCGCGCCGCAGCCGCCGGCCCCTCCGTACGCACCAGCCGGACCATCTCCTCGGCGGTCAGCACCACCACCGATCCGTTCGCAATACGCCGGTTGATCTCCGCGATTGTTTTCATTCCAGCACCAACACCGAACTCTTGAATCCTTGGGAAGAGATCTGCGTGGGCCGTTTGTTTCCGGGATCGGTCACCGTCTTGCCGTCCACCAGGAAATTGTACAGGTACGTGCCTTCCGGGATGCGCACTACCACCTTCCACGAGGATCCTTCCTTCACCATGGGCTGCGGCACCCAGTCGTTGAAATCGCCCATCAGAGAAACCTTCCGGGCCGTCTTGGAGTAGTACGCGAAACTAATGTTGCGCAATGAAGGCACATCCGCCTCAGCGAACGGAATCGCAGATTCCACCCCGGCGATCCCCGTGGAAGGAGCGGCCAACGCCGGTGTTCCAGGAGTTTCGGATCGTGACCCGGGAACCAGCGGTTCCACGGGAACCGGGGGCTGTTCCAGCGTTGCCGCACGGGTCACCCGCAGGTACACGACCGCCGCCGATCCCAGAAACGCAAAAATGGTGATGACGATGAGCACGCGAATGCTTTTAAGCCCCACCGGTTCTCCCCTTCTCCAGCAACCCGATGACACGGTCCAGCTTCTGTTCGACGGACTGTAGAGAACCCGTCGCACCAACCGACTGCAGGCGCTGTGAAACCACGGCCAGCGCCTCGCCCATGGTACGCATGGCCGCCGCCAGTTTTTCGGTCTCCCGCGCACGTTCAGCATCATAGTGATGCAGTGACTCGTTCATCGCGCCCAGCAGCTGTGTCAGCTCGTGCATCTGTGCACGGATGTTGTGCTCGTCTGTGATGCCGACAGTGGCGGGGGCACCGGTGGGAGCGTTTCTGTTGACGGTGGCGGTCGCTGTGGTTGTGGCGGTGACGCCGGTGGCGGCAACACTTTCGGGACGAACCGCCGGCGGAGCATTCGCCGGTTCCGGTGTTGACGCCGGGGATTGTGGGGATCGCTCCGGAACAACCGGGACCGCGGCAACCGGAACGGTTTGCGACTGGGACAACGGCACATGCACCGCCTCGTCGGCGACCATCTGATCGCGCAACCGGTTGTACCGCTCCAGGAGCACCACCAGCAGCATCAAAAAGGCGACACAACACGCCGCCGCCGCGAGAAAAACAACGTCATTGAGCAGTATTTGAGCCATATTTTTCGGTTATATAAAAGAAACACCGCAAAATCAACCTGTGTGTGCTGTGTACCGCACTGTTGTACGCCGTTATTTGCTTTCCATGTTTTTTTTTTATACTTGAGCGCGTACCCCAAGCACTCTTGGCACGAGGCGTCCGCATGGCGACCGATCCGTTCACCACCGACTGCATCGCATTCATTGAACGACACCGGTCCACCATCGCACGCACGCTGTCGCACATGGTCGCCATCCGCAGTCTTTCAGGCGCGGAGCGCCCACTCGCCCGGTACATAGTGTCGCTGATCCGGCGGGACAAACGGCTCTTTCCGGGAACGGTAAACGTCTCCATCGTACGGGGCAACGTCATCATCCGGATCGGACGTACACGCACTCCAGTCCTGTTCGACGCCCACCTGGACACTGTTCCGGTGGCCGACCCGGACACTTGGCGTCACCCACCCTTCTCCGGCCGCATCACCGGCGGCACCGTATACGGACGAGGCAGCTGCGACGACAAAGCATCCGTCACGGCGATTCTGTTCGCGGCAGCGTTCCTCCACCGGCACATCCGCACCGCAGCCGCCTGCCGGGAACAGTGCGCCGCAACGTTCTCCTTCAGCATCAACGAGGAGGTTGCGCTGGGCGGTGTGCGCGACGTACTGCGTGCCGTATCGCCGCGTGCAGTCGTCATCGGCGAGCCGTCCAACTTGCGCGTGGTTCGGGGCCACAAAGGTAAATGGGCGTTCCGCGCCGTGTTCAACGGGCGTTCGGCGCACGCCTCCGTCCCGGAGCGCGGAGACAACGCGATCTACCGTGCACAGCGGCTCGTGGACGCCGTGCAGCGGGCGGCGACACAGGCCCGACCGGTGCCGCCGCTCGGACGTCCCGTGTGCTCGGTGACCGGCATCGAATCGCAGTCCAATTCAGTCAACACCATCCCCGCCCGCTGCACGGTGACGGTGGACTACCGCAGCGTCCCGGGCGAAACCGAGCGATCGGTCCGCGCGCGTCTGCTGGCGGGCATCGCTGCATCACGCTGCCGTATCGAACCCCTGCATCCGTTCCTCCCCGCGTGGGTGCTGGATGACGACCACCCGCTGCTCGCCGCCGCGCTCGCCGCCGGCAGGATCGTCGGCGACCGCTCCCCCGCGGTACTATGGCCGTTCTGCACCAACGGCTCGCTCACCATGGGAGTGCACGGTATCCCGACCATCGGCTTCGGCCCCGGGGACCCGATGCGCGCGCACACCACCGACGAATCGGTGCCGCTGCGCGCGGTGGAACAGGCGGCGGTGCGATACGCGCTGCTCGCCAGGAATGCGGCGTCGGCACTCTGACGCGGGTGCCGCCCGCCATGGTCACCATCGAACGAAAGATCCGTGCGCCGTACCTCCTGTTTGAGAATCCGGCCGAAGACCCCGACGGATTCCCGAGACTGCTGTTCCACTCGCCGGTGCGCATCATCCAGGCCCACCGCCGCCGTGACGTCGTCCCAGCGCTGAACGCTCTGGACCGTGCGGTCAGGAGGGGATACTGCGCGGCGGGATACCTTGCGTACGAAGCGGGATACGCCCTGGATGAGCGATTACGCCGTCTGCCCGAGCACCGGGACACCGACTCCCCGCTCCTCTGGTTCGGCCTCTTTGAGCGAGCGTTTCCCGTTGATGACTCCTTGCTCCCCACCCGATTGCACCGTTCGGAGCGTCGGTACAGACACCCGCCGGAACCTGCACCGCCTTACCCGGCGTACGCCGCAGACATACGGACCATCCGCCGCTCCATCGCCGGCGGTGACGTGTACCAAATCAACCACACCTTCCGCACGGTCACCCGCCTGCCCGACACCCCGGTCCTCTGCTACCACCGTCTCAAGCGCCTGCAACCCACCGGGTTCGCGGCGCTGGTGTTCGACGGGCGGCGCATTATCTGCACGCTCTCGCCGGAACTCTTCTTCCGACGCGCCGGTTCGCGCATCGTGGTGCGCCCGATGAAAGGAACGGCACCGCGCGGTACATCCCAACACGCCGACCGGCTCCTGCGCGAACGTCTCGCCTCGGACACCAAAAACCGCGCCGAGAATCTGATGATCGTGGACCTGCTGCGCAACGACCTCGGCAGGGTGTGCCGCATCGGATCGGTGCAAACCACTCGGCTGTTCTCCGTAGAGACGTACCCGACGCTCCACCAGATGACTTCGACGGTTGAAGGGCGGTTGCGTCCCGGTATCTCCTACACCGACATATTCACCGCACTGTTCCCCAGCGGTTCGGTGACCGGCGCTCCTAAACTCCGCGCCATGGAAATCATCGGGGAAGTTGAACGTACCCCCCGCGGTGTTTACACCGGAGCAATCGGATGCATACTGCCCGGGAACACCGCGGTGTTCAACGTCGCCATCCGTACTCTGGACATCCGCGGCGCTACGGCATTGATGGGTACCGGCGGAGGCATCGTTTGGGATTCACGGGCACATTCCGAATACCGCGAATGTCTCTTGAAAACCGCTTTCATCCGGCACATCCGGGAACCGTTGCGCCTCATCGAGACGATGTTGCTGGAAGACGGTCGCTGCGCGTTCCTGAGACTGCACCTGGAGAGAATCACCCACAGCTCCCGGACCTTGGGATTCCGCTGCGACCGCGGAGCGTTCCTACGCGCCGTCCGTCGGGCGGCGCATCGGCATCTCCGCGGCAGGTGGCGTCTGCGCCTGCTGCTGGATGCACGCGGACACATTGAAACATCCGTCGCCGCGATTGACCACACTGCGTCCCCGACCACGCCCCGTATCGCCTTCTCCCACACGATGGTGCGCAGCGATGACGCGCTGCTGCGCCACAAAACGACCGACCGTGCGGTGTACGAAGAAGCACTGACTCGCGCACGACACCGGGGACTGACGGACGTGCTCTTCACCAACCAGCGCGGGGAAGTGACCGAAGGCTGCATCCACAACCTGTTCATTGAAAAGAACGGCCGGCTGCTGACGCCGCCGATGTCGTGCGGTCTCCTGGACGGCGTCATGAGACGACACATCCTGCAAACGGCACGGAACGCCGAGGAACGGATACTCACCCCGGACGATGTACGTGGCGCAGACGCGGTGTATCTCTCAAACGCCGTGCGGGGATTCGTTCGGGTAGAGTTAAGAGACGTGGAAAGTAAAAGTTGAAACACATCGGCGGCAGCTCACTTTCGGGGAGCTGCCCCTACCAGAGTATCCCTCTCTAGAAAGCAAAACCCATCTGCAGCGCGCCGTTGGTCGGGACGATGTCCCCGAAGGGAACCTCAGTACTCTCGTTGAACACCCTCCCCGCGAGATACCCCGCGCCCGCCTCAACACCGACGGCAATTCCGCTGCCCAACACCCACCGGTACCCGAGGTTTGCGCCGATAATCACCACCTCACCCTTCACCGGCGGACTCTCAACATGGTCCAGGTCCAAGCTCGCGAACGCCATCGTCGGCCCGATGTAGAAACCACGCAACAACCTATCGCCCGTGTAGAAGCACCAGGTAATCCCGGCGCCGCCGTTAACGGCGAACTTCTCCCACTGTGTTGCATCCTTGATACCGCCGCCGAAGAAACCCACACTCAACGACATTGTATCGGCGACGCCGAACTCATAGTTGATCGAGTAAATGCCGATGGCAAGCCCAGCGAGATTGGTAGTGATGAGATTGCGCTCCGAAGCGGCTGCCCACACCGAGAGAGCACACCACACATGCAGCAGCAACACCGCTTGTCGCAAAACACCGAACCGCGTCATATGCCGCGCCTCCGTGACCCCGGTCGCTGCAACTGGTCTGCCCCAGTCATTTTTGGACCAGTTTATCACCGGTTTTTAACCTCCATGCCGCGTAAAACGCAGCAGGAGACTGCATCTCCAGCGCTCCGTG